>Ga0190363_1001617_pt1 | contig 13258 bp, 12 predicted proteins | sample 48721867_MG_FD_161272 | JGI IMG/M metagenome (GOLD analysis project Ga0190363, IMG submission 161272) | Hydrothermal vent microbial mat bacterial communities from Southern Trench, Guaymas Basin, Mexico - 4872-18-6-7_MG | ecosystem: Environmental > Aquatic > Marine > Hydrothermal vents >...
ATTTTCTCCGAAATTCTCTCTAATGTTTCAGCCTTAAATCTAGGCATGAATTCTCCTCCTTAACCTCCTCAGAAATACCGTTTTGATATTTAATAAATCTGCCTAATAGAACATGCCTCTTACTCGAAAAAGACTAAAATACTCCCCTATACTATTGCAACTTCAATAAAGCTGTGGAGGAGTGAAGATTGAAGCTAATCTATATTGTTATAGATGGACTCGGCGATTTACCGATAAGGGAGCTTGGCGGAGAGACTCCATTAGGGTTCGCTCACACCCCAAATCTTGACTATTTGGCAAGTAAGGGAAAACTTGGTTTAATGTATACTGTAGGTAAGGGCGTATCTCCTGAAAGCGACGTCGCAGTTATCTCCATACTTGGATATGATCCCTTCAAATATCATGTTGGGCGGGGACCAATAGAAGCACATGGCGCAGGATTAAATATGAAAGACGGCGATCTCGCTTTAAGGTGTAACTTTGCAACCTTAGGCGACGATGGTAGAATAATTGATAGAAGAGCAGGACGGACGCTAACAACGGAGGAGGCTAGAGTACTCTCTGAAGCTATAAACCGTGAAGTTCGCCTAGAATCTCATCCAGCCACATTTGAATTTAAGAATACTTTTGGGCATAGAGCTGTGCTTGTGATTAAAAGTAAGGATGTGCCTTTATCCGCTGAGATAACTAACACCGACCCCGCTTATGAGCGTATTCGCGGAATGGGGGTTGCAAAGCGAAAGTTCGAAATGGTATTGAGGAAGTGTATCCCGCTTAAAGACACTGAGGAAGCTAGGCGGGCAGCTGATCTAGTTAATGAATTCACTGAGAAAAGTCACAAAGTTTTGGATAAGCATGAGGTTAATAAGAGACGTGAGGCAGAGGGTAAACTTAAGGCGAACGTGATTCTTTCAAGGGACGCTGGAGATAAAGTTCCGAAATTCTTTGACATCAATGAGCGCTATGGGGTTAGGTTCGTTTGCTTCGCCGATATGCCAGTTGAAAGGGGAATAGCGAAGTTGGCAGGAATGGATCTGGTTGATCTTCCTCCACCTACTAAGGATATAAAAGCGGATTGCATCCTCAGAATAAAAAAATTAATGGAAGTATACGATTCTTATGATTGCTTCTACATTCATATTAAAGGGCCAGATGAGCCCGGGCACGATGGAGATTTCAAGAGAAAAGCAGAGATAATCAGCCAAATAGACAAATTCTTCATCGGAGAACTCATGTCAAAAATTAGCTTAGAAGAGAATCTAATATGTATCACCGCGGATCATTCAACTCCATGCTACTTAAAGGCACACAGCGACGATCCTGTCCCCCTGCTAATCGCCGGAGATAAGATCGAACCGGATAGCCTCAGAAAGTTTTCGGAAAAGACATGCAGAAAAGGAAGCTTAGGCATATTAGATCGCGGAACAAAGCTAATGCCGTTGCTCATGAAGATGTTTAAAGAAGCGATGAGCTGAAGATATAGACTCAACAACTCTTTTATAATCTTTTGAAAACCATATATTCTTGGACGGCGGGTCTTAGGCGGGGGGCTAGGGGTCCCCTGAGAGGCGTATGCCTCGACCGTAAACCCTCTACATGACGGGCCGAAAGCTGAGGTGAGGCGTACAAGATCACCGATCTCCTCCAGCCTCTCGAGCGATGACTACTCGTCCTCTGGGGCCGGCGGTCACGGAGCGCCCTCTGTAGGGAGGGCGTAACCGTGTTTACCAAGCGAACCTGGCCAGGCCCGGGAGGGAGCAACCTAAGCTTGGACGTTCGGCGCTCAGAGGGGTGCGGGTACGAGTTAGAGGGCTGAAGGAGACGGTGAAAACTGTACGTCGAGCCTCAGTGACCTGCCGTCCACTAATCTTTCAGCTCGTTAAGTATTTTGCATACTTGACATATAACATCAGTTGTCGGCTCACCGCAAATCTCGCATCTTCTTAAATGTATCTTTTCAAGATTCTCCGTTGCGATCTCTCGGATCCTTTCAACAGACCTAAAGAGCGTATATTTTATGCCTGGATGTTTCTCCTCCATTCTATTAAGGTACCTTCGTATATCGTTTCTGAATGCTTCACTTGCGTAGGGACATGAATTCTCTTGAAATTTTATGCCATTCACATAAGCATATAGAATGGATTCACGTTCAAGCACTTCGCAGAAAGGTTTCACTCTAGGTGTAAACGATGAATTTTCAGATTTAAAAACGGGTCCGGAACGTATCGCTCTAAGAGGATCTCCATGTAGCATGTTTAAGAGAAAAGTTTGAATCTCATCATCTAGTGTATGTGCAGTTGCTATCTTGTCCGCAGACGCCCTCTTAGCGGCTATATTCAATGCTCTTCGTCTTAAGACACCGCAGTAAGCGCATGGAGTTAGATTCTTATCCTTAGTCATCTTGACGATCTCATCCAAAGTATATCCGTAAATCTCTCTAAACGATACGATTATATGCTCCACTCCCAGCATCTCACAGTTTTCGGCTGCTATCTTTAAAGCTTCATCGCGGTATCCTTTTATTCCCTCATCAACTGTTATTGCGCAGAGTGAAGCTTTAGGATACTCCTTTTCGATCTTTGAAAGAATATGTAGCAGATTTAAACTGTCTTTTCCGCCGGAAACAGCCACGGCGATTCTGTCGTTGAACTTGAACATCTGATACTTGCTGATGGTGGCTCGAACTTTATTCTCTATCGATTTAGAGAAGCATTTTCGACAAAGTTTTTCTCCTGAGTATCGACGTAGATAGAAGGCGTCTCTTTTTTTACAGATTGAACACTTGAGCATTATATTACTCCTTTCATAGAAGATTTAGCTCTTTTGCTAATTGCTCTTCGGAGAACTTGTCAATAAACTTTTTGGAAAAGTGGTCGAGCATAGAATAATTTAAGAAATGCTTCTCATTCTCTATTGGAGATGAATCTTGGCTAAGAAGCCAGTTCTCAGAAATGAAAGCCTTGAAATAATCTATGATGATAATCATTGGAAACTTCTAAAGCGGTTAAGGGCTGAAGCAATTAAGCTTATGAGCATCCTTAATCGTCTTAGCATCTTTTCGATAGTGCATGGAAGCATTGCTCGCGGGGATGTTTCGGAAGAAAGTGATATCGATATTTTCATCCCGGATGTTGTTTCATCCTTTCTCGTTGAGACAGCTTTGGAAAGAGCCGGAGTGCCGATATCTAGGCGTTTGCTAATCCAAGCGACCCCAACTTATTCAATAAAAGCTTACATCGAGATTGACGAGAAAAGATCTATTTCCTTCCCATTATCAAAGCTCCGAAAGACCGAAAGAGAATTCTACAAATTCGGCGGGGAAGCAACATTAGAGATGCTTAGAAAAAATATTAGAGTTCCAGGAGTGGACAAGCGCCTCATGCTAATAGAGCCTACTCCTGAGGGACATATTGAGAGTAGCATCGTAGGAAGAGAGGGCGAGGTAGCGAAGCTCCTAGGCATCTCTATGAAAACAGTTCTAGACCGTGTTCGCGTATTAAAGCGAAGAGACGAGGTTGGGAGAACAGGTCTATTTATTGAAAGGGAGCTATCTCCTCACGAAACGTTTGAATCCGTATTGAAGAAGCTTTCTGAAAGAAACCCGGCTGTTCGAAGGAGACTAAGAACAGTTTAGACGCCATATTATTCTAAAATCTCATGAAGAAAAACCTTTATTGAACCGATTTTTCCATCATAATTCCCAGCAGATATCCTTACAACGCCGGGAACCTTCACAGCCGCTTTAATCCCCTCTGCCATGGCCATTTTAACACTGTTCAAATCAAGACCGTTTATCACGATTTCATAAACGCTGTTAACCTCTGAAGGAACCTTGCTGTCGGGTATTCTTTCTCTCAAGGTTGGACAGAAAGGATGATTCGTTGAAGCAGGTAGCTTATATTTCATCGAGCCGATCTTTGAACCTGATCTACAGATTCCCCCGGGGAAGGGTAGGATCACATATTTTACGTTTTTACGTATTGCTTCAACAGCCTTTTCAGCGGCTTCGAGACCAGTCTTTACGTTTTTTGAGAATATGAAGAAATTTCCGCCAGCAATACCTCTCATCACCCCGAAGCTATCTTCCACTATAAATATGCCTTCCATTACTGGTATGCGCCAGACTTTTCTTCCGTAGATCTCGTCTTTTTCTTGAAAGCCGTCGCCAAAGAGCCTTAAGCTCCTTCCAACCTTCAACCTTCTAGGAGTGTTAGGAAGCCCATCAAAGGCGGCCGTTGTAGGACAGGTCATAATGCATTGACCTATCCTGCCTATCATTTGCTTCTTAAGTTCAAATCTTGAGTAATGATAAACTTGGATAATTTTTCCAACTCTTCCATCAGGCGTTTCATTCGGACCTGCATCTCCCTCGATCCCCGCCTCAGCCGGCGACCCAACTATTGATGAGGCATACCCCGTTGCTACTTCAGCAGCTATCCGACACCACTTCTCATTCTCCGCTGTGATGAGAACTCTACAAACCCACATTTTGAATAGTTCAGCGTATGTATCCTCGATTTCTACATCATTTAGACGTAACACTCGCACTCTCCCCAATTTAAGTGTCTCGCGGAGACTCGCCGATTAAGACGAATATGACTGTAAGTTTTTATTAGCGTTGTCACCGAATCAGACTTATACGCATCTTTTTAATTGAGATATTTTCTGAACTATCGTTTGGTAATATTAAAATATGCCTTTTTATGAAGAGATCTTTGGGGCGTCCCAAGATTTATGGATGAGTTAGAAGAGGTTCAGTACAAGCCTATACCAGTAAGAACATTGCTTGTTGAAATGAAGGATCTTTCAGAGCTCATGATCGATCTAGCTTATTCCGCAGCTTTATTTAATAGTCCAGAGCTTGCTGAAGATGTTTTAGAATTGGAGAGGAAAGTCGATAACTTAGCTCTTCTCTTAAAGATGAACGTGATGATAGCAGCTAGAGATGCAAAGGATGCAAAGGATCTCCTCGGAGTTTCACTTGTTTCAAGCGCTGCTGACAGGATCTCAGATGCGGCGGCTGATATAGCATATATAGTTCTCCGCGGTATAGGCATACATCCAATTGTTAGAGAAGTCTTCAAGAGGGTTGAAGAGCGCCTTGGAAGGTTCAAAGTAGAGTCGAACTCGATACTCGCAGGTAAGAAACTCAGAGAGTTACGGCTTGCTTCTAGAATAGGTGTTGACGTAATCGCGATTCGCAGAGGAAGGGAGTGGATAATTAATCCTAAAGGTGGAGATGAGATCCTCAAAGGCGATATCCTAATAGCGAGGGGATCACATTCGGGGATTGAAGAACTTGGGAAACTAGCTCGTGGAACCCTAAAAGAATTGGAGGATTAGACGAGCTTGAAAGAAGAACATTTCAGGAAGATCGTTGATGCGTTAGTTGAGTTAAAGAATACTTCAGAGCTTATGCTTGATCTTGCATACTCTTCCATAATCCTTAATAGTCCAGAGCTAGCAGAGGAAGTTCAGGAGCTCGAGGAGCATGTAGACGATCTACACACAAAATTTGAACTTCTAATTCTCTCAAGCGGTTTCACTCCTGATGAGTCTAAAGATTTTTTGGGGCTTATCAGACTCGGCATAGTAACAGAAGAAATAGCCGACGCTGCTGCTAAGATGGGTGAAATAGTTTTACGGGGTCTCAAGCCCCATCCAGTCTTGAAAATCGCGGTTGAGGAAGCAGAGGAAACGGTCACCTCGGTTCAAGTTTCGGAGAATTCGGTTCTTAACGGTAAAACCATAAAAGAGGCGCGGGTTGCCGATAGGACAGGTATGTGGATACTTGCGATTAAGAGAGGAAAGAGATGGTTAAGGCCGAAGCCAAATACACGGATCGAGGCTGGAGATGTACTTATAGCTTCAGGCTACGCTGAGGGCGAGGAAGATCTTGAAAGATTGGCTTCGGGGAAAACGGTCAACTAGCCTTGCTTTTTAGATAAATCCGCTTTTTCCGCCCTGTCTATTCGAGCTCTCCATTCGTCATATCTCCTCTTCATGCCTTCTTTCATAGCTGCTGCTTCAACCCACCTGCGTGACGGAAGCCCGACGCTCACTATGAGATCTAAGGGGTCAATGCGTTTACCCAGTTTCATCCTCCGCCATCTCTCCATTCTAAGCTCAAGATTATCCGCCTTTTCTCTCATCTCCGATGCGAGATTCCGCGTTTCACTCGGATCATTCTCTATGTCATAAAGCTCGATTTCCGGGGTTTCCCAGAAACCTTGGTCATATGTCCTTATAAGCTTCCATTTCTCCGTTCTCACTGCACGTTTAGCGGTCCATAAACCTTGATTAACATAGATCTCCTCGAAAGGCTCCTCCTCTCCATTAGCTAAGTCAATAAGGTTCTTTCCTTCCATGCGGTGCTGGTATTTTATACCAAATAAACTAAGCACAGTTGGCATGATGCTTATCGTTGACTGAACAAGACCTTTGAAGCGTTTTCCGCTAGGGATCATTGGAGGATATCGTATTATCAAGGGCACATGAATTGTTGTTTCATATACTTCGCAGTGGTCGAAATAAAATTCATGCTCCCCCAAGCTCTCTCCGTGGTCAGAAGTAATGATAAGCGCCGTCTCATCGTATATTCCTAGATCTTCAAGCATATTTACAAGATTTCTGACATTGTCGTCAGCATATCTTATCTCTCCGTCATATTGGGCAATCACGTATTCAATATCCATTATTCCTTCCTTTATGGCATCTAAATGTCTCTTCGTAAACGGCCAGACTGGCTGTTCTCTTAAGGCGTCTAAGCTATGATTCTCTGGATCACATTCGTCTCCTTTGTAAAATAGCCGTCTATACTTCTCGGGTGGACGATATATGCTGTGTGGATCCCAGTAATGAATGAACATGAAGAAATCTTTTTTATAGTTTTCACGTAGCCATTGGAAGGCGAATGAATTTATCTCTTCAGCATCAACTTGCTGTAGTCTCCGCCTAACTCCTGCAACCGGGTTCATGTAATAGCGAAATCCGCGGGCAAACCATCTTCTCATCATATAAAGTGTGCTTACAGCCGCGGTAACTATGCCTTTCTGCGACAGTATTTCTGGAAAGTATGGAATCTCTTCAGGGAGACTTTCAGTTGAGCTGTGTGAGACTATCCCTGTTTCTATTCCTCTCATCCCTGTGAACATAGAAGTGAAGGATGGCTGTGTAGGAACATCAGTTGGATAAGCATGCTCGAAGAGTACTCCCTCACTCGCTATCTCATCGATACATGGAGATGTATTCCGTCGATAACCATAGCATCCTAAATGATCGGCTCGAAGAGTATCTATAACCAAGAGTATTACTTTCATATCGCAATCCTCCGCTATAATAGTCTGAGAATGAATCTTTTCATAATTTATGAATTGCTAATAAAATGAATTCTCAGCCAAATACGTATTGATTTTATTCTCTGAATCTTATGTTTGCATGCTTTAAGTGGAGTAAAGCGTTCTATTACAAGAAAGTTTGGTGGAATTAATTGCGTAGAGACAACAGTCCACACGGAGGCTCTTCGATACGGAAGGATTAAAGGTTGCTGTTGAAATCGCTATCATGGCTATAAATGCTGAGTTTATCCCAGCAGACACTGACATTATATCCTTGGAGGAAGTGGAGGAGGGCAGATAAAGCTCTGGTTACCTAAAGCTACTTGTGTGAATGATTTCTTCGATCTAGAGATTAGAGAGATAATTGTGAAGCTAGGGCGGAGAAGATAAATTTCTCCCTTTCTTACATGAATAGGATATCTTGGTAATCATTACATCATGACCAAACGTATTAATCCTCAAATTATAATACTCTCTCTAATATCGTTAATGGGATGAATAATCTTTATGATCTTAGAAAAGATCGGAGGAGCTTTGCAGATTGCGAGTTCTCATTATAACTGGTAGAACAATAAATCAAGGATGCCATAAAGAGAGGGGTAAGTTATCAAAAAAATACGCGGAAAGCGTGTCAATATGCGAAATGAGCGAGGAAGACATGCAAAAACTTGGAATCAAAGATGGAGATAGAATCAAGATCACGACGAAGTATGGCTCTATAGTCTTGACTGCTAGAAGATCAAAGAAGATCCAGCAGCCTGGTATAGTTTTTATTCCATATGGTCCATGGGCAAATTATGTGATAGATTCGTCTACGGAAGGGACGGGCATGCCTCTACTCAAAGGTCTGCCAGCATACATCGAACCAACAGCTGAAGAGGTTTTGTCGATAAAGGAGATGATTGATCTGATTATCTCTTGAAGGGAGTATCTATGCAGACAGTATCGAAGGTTGTCTGTCCAGGCTGTGGATGTTGCTGTGACGATATCGAATTAGTCATAGAGAACAATAAGATAGTACGGGCTAAGAATGCATGCGCACTGGGCGCGGCGAAATTCGAAAATTACTACTTGCACAGAAACACAAATGCATATATTCGTAGAGGCGGCGTACTCAAGAGAGTAACGCTTAATGAAGCGATAAGAAAGAGCGCAGAGATACTTGTTGAGGCATCGTATCCTATTCTTTACGGTTGGAGCTCCACGAGCTGCGAAGCTATTAGGGTAGGCTTAGAACTAGCGGAGGAGATCGGCGGCGTCATAGATAACACATCAACAATCTGCCACGGCCCCTCCATTCTTGCAATTCAAGATGTTGGACTTGTTGGAGCTACTTTGGGACAGATTCGCCACAGAGCGGATCTTATAATCTATTGGGGAAGTAATCCTTGGAGTTCGCATCCCCGTCACATGGAACGATATACAGCTCTATCAAGTGGAAGATTTCAAAAAAGCATTTGGCGACGACTCATAACTCGTGTTGAAGCGTACTCCGCTAGAAAAAGGCTTAGCCGCGTGATGAGCCTCTTCTTTAGGCGCGGAGAATCTTCTTCGCTGGCGGATCACGTAAAGAGTCTTAGGATGCTTCCTAAAAAAGAAAGAAAACTTATAGTTGTAGATGTTCGTAAAACACGCTCGGCTGAAATGGCTGATTTTTTCATTCAAGTGAGACCTGGAGAAGATTATTGTCTTCTACAAGCGCTTAGAGCTTTGATACGTGATGAAGAGCTTGATGTAGATGAGGTTGCTGGCGTGCCCGTTGAGATTCTTGAAGAAGTAGCCAATATCATGATTAATTGTGACTTTGGAGTTCTCTTCTTTGGTCTTGGGTTAACGATGAGCAGAGGTAAGGTGCGTAACGTGGAAGCCGCTATAAAGCTTGTTCAAGACCTTAACAAGCGTACAAAGTTCCTTATACTCCCAATGAGAGGACACTTCAACGTTACAGGAGCCGAAACCGTCTTTACGTGGCAGACCGGATATCCCTACGCTGTGGATTTCTCCCATGGATATCCATGGTATAATCCCGGCGAAACATCAGCCGTCGATGTGCTTCGAAGAGGAGACGCGGATGCAGCGCTCATAGTAGCATCTGATCCTCTTGCTTCTTTTCCTAGGGAAGCTGCGCGTAATCTATCCAAGATTCCGCTGATAGTGATAGACCCATCTTTTTCACTCACAGCTCTAGTTGCCGATGTGGTTATTCCCTCAGCTTTTGCAGGTATTGAAGCTGAGGGAACAATTTACCGAATGGATTTTGTCCCTCTTCCTCTAAAGAAGGTTGTTAAGCCTCCGAAAGGGTGCTTGAGCGATGAGCAGATACTGAGGAAGATACTGAAGGAGGTCAGGAGACTAAAGGAGAAGACTTAAAATATTAATATACTTACCAATACTTGCTTATCTATTAGAGACTCGTCAATTACTTGGAGGTGCGTGAAACTCGGAAGAATACTTGTCACTTCCGCTTGGCCCTATATCCAGCATGTTCTTCATCTAGGTAATTTGCTTCCGATTCTATCAGCTGATGTTATGGCTCGGTATTATCGCCTAAAGGGTCATGATGTCTTATTTGTTAGTGGGTCAGATGTTCACGGCACGCCTATAGAGGTGGAAGCTTTAAGGCAAGGTATCTCGCCAAAGGAATTAACGGAGAAGAATCACAGGAAAGTTGTAGATCTCTTCAAGAAATGGGCTATCTCGTTCGATAATTACACTACGACCGAAAGTCCAGTCCATAAGGAATTCGTAATGAACTTCCATAGAAAAGTCTTCGAGAACGGATATGTCTTCACACAGGAGAGTGAGCTCCCGTACTGTCCTAAATGTAAGAGGTTCCTTCCAGACAGATTTGTCGAGGGGGAGTGTCCATACTGCGGGTATAAAGGAGCACGCGGCGATCAATGTGAGCAATGTGGCAGACTTTTAGATCCGACAAAGCTGATTAATGCCCGTTGCTCCATTTGCGGCTCCTCACCAATCTTTCGTAAGACTATCCATTGGTATTTTGACCTGCCGAGATTCGCTGATAAGCTCAAGGATTATATAACAAACAATAAGCAGTTCCCGGATAACGCACGGAACTTCAGTCTGAAGCTTATTGAAGAAGGTCTTAAGCCTAGACCTATGACGAGGGATAGTGAGTGGGGGATACCCGCTCCTTTTGAAGGCGCGAAAGGAAAAACGCTCTATGTCTGGTTCGAGAACGTTCTCGGATATATTTCAGCCACGATCGAGTATTTTAAGGTTCACGGAGATGAGGACGGATGGAGGAAGTTCTGGTTCGATAAGGACTCGAAAATTCTATGCTTCATAGGCAAGGATAACATTCCATTTCACACCATAATCTTTCCAGCTCTACTCTTAGCTACGCATGAAGGCTATAATCTCCCATGGAACGTCAGCACGAATGAGTGGTTAAACTTTGGAGGTCAAAAATCTTCTAAGAGCAGGAAGATCGGAATATGGATCGATGAAGCTCTTGAGATGTTTCCAGCCGATTATTGGAGATATACCTTAATGGTTAACCGCCCTGAGACGAGCGATACGAACTTTACGTGGAAGATATTCCTAGAGAAAGTCAATTCGGATCTTAATGATACCCTCGGAAACTTTATTCACAGAACCTTAACGTTCATTAATAATTACTATGACGGAAAAGTTCCCAAGCCCGGGGATCTTGATGAACTCGATAGGAGAATGCTCGATGCAGTAAAGAAGTATTTTAAAGAAGTGGATGAGGCCTTAAATGGTTTCCATATACAAGCCGCAACAAAGAAGGTCATTGATCTCGCTAGAGAGGGAAACAGATATCTGAATGAGAAGGAGCCCTGGAAAACCTTCCGATCAAATCCAGAATCCGCGGCTACAACCCTCTATGTTTCAGTCCAAGTCGTTAAGGCTCTTTCCGTCATCATCGAACCGTTCATGCCCTTCGCCTCGAAGGAAATCCGTAAATGTTTAAATCTTCCGGAAAGACTTATGTGGGAGGATGCTGTTAAACCGCTGAAGGAAGGACATAAGATAGGGCAAGCTAAGCCTATCTTCAGAAAGATCAATCTATCAGAGGATGACCTGCAAGAGATGCTTGAGGGAGTTAGGTTATCAATGCAGAAGATATCGTTTGAAGAATTTTCAAAGATAGATATGCGTGTGGGGAAGATAATCAATGCTGAGAAGGTTCCAGGATCCAAGAACCTTTTAAAACTAACCATCGATGTTGGAATGGCTGATCCGAAAATAGCCGTAGCGGGAATCGCGAAGTACTATAGACCCGAGGATCTTCTCAATCGGCAGATAGTGGTTGTAACAAATCTTAAGCCTAAAAAGATCTTTGGAATAGAATCTGAGGTTATGATTCTCGCAGCACAGCACGGCGATAATGTTGTCTTTATACAGCCGGAGAAGCAGATCAAGCCCGGAAGTAAAGTAAGCTAGTTTGATCCAATAGCCAAGTAAGGAGTTATTTCTTTTTTTAGAAAGGTGAAAGCTCATTGCGTATTTATGAAAGTTCTATACGAGAAAAAAGGGAGAGTCTTTAAAGTTTGTATAGATTTATGTCGAGGTTAACTGGTTTTTCCGGGTTATCGTCTCCGTCCAGCTGGTATATCTCTGGGGTCTCGGTTCCGTAGCCGCTTAGTAGGTATTGTGAGCGTACGCCTGTCAAAACTAGTGTGACTCTCAATTTTCCATTCATCTCTGGATTTACTCTTGCGCCCCATATGACCAGAGCGTCATCGCTCATCATTTGCGAGACTATTTCGCCTACTCTGTTAGCTTCGTCAATCGTCATCTTTTCGTCTCCAGCAACATGTATGAGAGCTCCTTTTGCCCCGACATAATCGACATCAAGCAGAGGCATGCTTAGTGCCTTCTGCACAGCATCCTCAGCTCTATTAGGAGCGCTTGATTCTCCAACGCCGGCAACAGCTACTCCTCCCTTCTTCACTATTGTTCTGAAGTCCGCGAAGTCTAGGTTAATGAGGCTTGGAGCCGCTATGATCTCTGTTATTCCCTTTATCATATTTGCGAGTACGCTATCACCTACTTTGAAGGCTTCATTTATTGGAAGATGCGGAACCATTCTCATTAGCTTGTTGTTATCTATGACTATTACTGTGTCACATTCTCTTCTCATCTCAGTCAAGCCTTTAATAGCATAGGCTATTCTTCCCTTCTCGATCTTGAAGGGCATCGTGACGACGCCTACAACTATTGCTCCTTTCTCACGTGCTATTCGTGCGATAACTGGTGAGGCCCCAGTACCTGTTCCGCCTCCCAGGCCAGCGGTGATAAATGCGATGTCTACGCCTTCTAGAATCTTCTCCACATGCTTAGCCGACTCCATGATTGCGGCTTTTCCGACTTCCGGATCTCCTCCGGAACCTAGTCCATGCGTCAATTTCTCACCTATCAAGATCTTCTGGTGTGCATGTATAACCTTTAGATGCTGCATATCCGTGTTTATAGCTACGCACTCAGCACTTACATCTCCGGATTCCATTAATCGATTCACCGTGTTGTTGCCAGCTCCGCCAACGCCTAAGACCATTATTCGGCAGTGGCCTGGATCTTGGATCCCGTAGGAGACGGCTTCTTCCCACATGAACTGAAAAGCCCTATCAGCTATCCTTGGCATTCTTCTCTCTTCCCCAGAGTTCACTTGAGATTAAATCTCGTATGGCCACTCTGATTGCTTCTGCTCTATGCGGGTAATAACGTCTCTCAACGAGCTTATCAAGAGCTTCCAAGTACGGTTCAGGAAGATATATCGTTATGAGCTTCATTTCTATCACCGTGTGAGGCTTCTTTTCATTAGAAGAAGCCTAAATACGTATATAATATGAAATAAATATGTTTCAAATATGAATGTGCAATGATCTTTTAAGTTTTTCTATTTATTTATTTCATGCCTCTCTCTTATT
>Ga0190363_1001618_pt1 | contig 13257 bp, 13 predicted proteins | sample 48721867_MG_FD_161272 | JGI IMG/M metagenome (GOLD analysis project Ga0190363, IMG submission 161272) | Hydrothermal vent microbial mat bacterial communities from Southern Trench, Guaymas Basin, Mexico - 4872-18-6-7_MG | ecosystem: Environmental > Aquatic > Marine > Hydrothermal vents >...
CGAGCCTGGCTTCAGAACTCAGGAGCACGCCGCCCTAGGCACGCCTGTAATCCTGGCGGTTGGGAATGCTCAGGGATGGCTTCCCACGAGGAACTTCCGTGAAACGGTTTTCGAGAAGGCCTACGACATTGCTGGAGAAGCCTTCAGAGACAGGTTCTCCATCAAGGAGTCTCCCATCCCGGGAGGTAGAGCATGCCTCTCCTGCCCTAACAGGTGTAAACGCTTCGGAAGAATAGAGTCAGGCAAGTATGCTGGAACCAAGGGAGGCATAGAATTCGAGACGCTGGCAGCCTTCGGCTCGAAATGCGGCATAGGCGACCTTGAAGCAGTCTTCCACGCCTCCATGATAGCCAACGACCTCGGCGTAGACACCATAAGCTGCGGAAACACCATAGCCCTGTTCATGGAGCTCCACGAGGAGGGGATACTGTCCCATGAGGAGCTTGAAGGCTTAGACCTCCACTTCGGAAACGCTGAAGCAATGATCGAGATGATTCACAGGATAGCGGAGAAGAAAGGTAAACTAGGAGAACTTGGCGCCCTAGGAGTGCGGAAGGCTGCTAAAGCCATAGGAAGGGGGGCTGAAAAATACACTACGGACGTTAAAGGACTTGAAACCATAGGAACAGACCCAAGGGTTGCCATAGGATTCGGCTTCGGCTACGCTGTAGCCAGCAGAGGCTCAGACCATCTGAGAGCCCACCCTGTCTTCGAAATGCTGCCCTACTTCCGTGCGGTTGCCGAAGAGCTCTTTGGCTCTAAGGAAGCCTGCATGCTCGGCGCCTTCGGAGGGAAGGTCAGGCTTATATTCTGGCATGAGAACATGGCGGCCGTCACAGACTCCATGGGAACATGCAGGTTCATGCATGCATCCTTCTACCCTGAATATCCCATCCCCGAAATAATGAGCAAGCAGTTTAAAGGCGGAAAGAAGCTGCTTTCAGTCAAATACCACGAGTGGCTTTCAGCCGCAACAGGAATACCCTTCACCTATGAGACGCTGCTCCAGGCAGGTGAAAGAGTAGTAGCTCTCGAGAGAGCTTTAAACACGAGGTTCGGCGTCAGAAGAAAAGACGACACGCTTCCCCAAAGATTCTTCAATCAGCCTGTGCCCTCAGGCAAGTTTAAAGGCAGAGTTTTCCCCAGAGAAAAGTTTGAAGCCATGCTCGACGAATACTACGAGCTCAGAGGATGGGATAAGCGTACAGGCCTCCTGTTCGAGGACAAACTGGTTGAACTGGGCATGAAAGACGTTGCAGAAGACCTTAAAAGGAGAGGTCTGCTGGCCTCAAAGGCGGAGGCGGGAGCAGCTAAAAGGAAGGCTTAACCTAAAGTTGATGGGGGGCTCTGAATGCCAGTCTGCAAGATTTGTGGTAAAAGAATCGAGGTGGCGAAAACAGGTGTGAAGCCTTACGTCTGCAGGATTTGCGGTAGGGTGGTCTGCAGAGACGACTACGACATCGTAAGGCAGGTTTGCAGGAAGTGCCTTCGAAAGGAGAGCTGACGGAACCCTAAATTATCCCCTTACTTTTTAACTCTTCCAGTTCTGAGCGGCTGTACCCTAAGACTCCACAGTAGATTTCCTCGTTGTGCTCTCCCATCCTCGGCGGGAAGCTCATTTTGAAACCTATAGATTTCAGGTAGGCTGTAATGGATGGTGGAGGCGGAAGATGTATCTCCTTCCCTGTCCGCGGGTCCTTGGCCGTAATCATATACTTGCTGATGTAGGGATCCCGTGCTGCATCCATGATGGTGTTAATCTTGGAGATGGGCACCCCTATCCGGTTGAACATGCTGATAAGCTCGTCCACGGTGTACTTTCTCGTTGCCTCTGAAAGCTTCCTGTTAAGGTTGTCGACGTCCGCTATCCTGCCGGCGTTAGTTTCGTATTCTTTGCTGTAAAGAAATTCGAAGCCTGGAAGCTTGGTTATGGTTTCCCACTGCCTGTCGTTGCCGACAGCTATGTAAACGTAGCCGTCTTTGGCAGGGTAAACGGATACGGGGGCGAAGAACTCGTGGGTGTTTCCTCTCCTCGTAATCTTCTTGCCGAAGTCCACAGCCATCACTATCGGGTTTACCATTATGGATACTGCCCCTTGAAACATGGAAATGTCAACCCTGCATCCTTCACCTGTCACAGCCCGCTTAAACAGGGCCTTCATCACCTGGCCATAGGCGATTAAGCTGGCTCCCAAATCCACTATGGGAACTCCGAAAACCATGGGTGGGCCACCTTTCTCACCGGTTATCTCCATGTACCCGCATCTCGCCTGGAGAATCGGGTCGTAGGCCGGCTCGTTGCTTTCAGGCCCGAAACCTGTGATGCCAACCCAGATTAGATCCTTTTTAACGCTACGCAGGATCTCGTAGTCTATGCCCAGCTTCCCGTAGCGTTTCGGAAGCGTGTTAGTGGCGAAAATGTCCACGTTAAGCTTTTCGATAAGCTCCTTTAAGATTTCACGGCCTCTCTCCTCGGCGAGGTTCAGCGTTATAGCCTTCTTACCCACGTTGTTGGGCAGATAGTAAGTGTACATTCTGTCTTCGCCTAAAGCTGGCTCGCCAACCCTCCGGTTGGGGTCCCCCTTCACAGGGTCCTCCAGCCTTATAACGTTCATCCCTTCAGCAGCCAGCAGGTATGTGAGAAAAGGCAGAGTTGTAGCCTGCTCGTGGCTGAGCACGGTAATCCTGCTGAAGAACTCCAATTCTCTCTGCTCTGTTTCGCTTAGCTCCGCCATCGGCTTTCACCTCTTAGCTAGCTCTTCAACGCGTTTAACTATGTCCTGAAGTTTTGAGCCTGGAGGGAACACTTCAGCTATTCCTAATTCCTCCTTTAAAACCGGGATTTCATCGTCGAGGACTATTCCTCCAAGGATCACCGGGATGTCTGCGCCGGCCTCCCTGAGCTTTTTCATGACTTCCCTGCACCAGTGCATGTGGGTTCCTGAGAGAATGCTTAAGCCGATGAGGTCTACCTTCTCCTTGAGGGCTAAGCTGACTATTTCATCCGGCTTCTTGAAGCGTCCGGTGTAGATTACCTCCATGCCGGCTTCTTTCAGGGCTGTTGCAACAACCTTCGCTCCCCTGTCATGACCGTCGAGGCCTGGCTTGGCTATTAAAACCTTAATTTTCCTCTCACTCATGCTTCCCCCCTCCCAGTCTACCATACTAGCATTTCTTCTGCTCTTCCGAAGACTTGAACCAGCCTTTCGCACATTTCGCCTAGTGTAGCCTTCGCCTTAACCGCGTCGATAATGTACGGCATGGTGTTCTTCCCGGTTTCAGCTGCCTTCTGCAGTTTAGCAAGCGTTTCCTCAACCTGCTTTCCGTCTCTTGAAGCCTTAAACTTCTCCAGCCTCTCTATCACCTGCTCCTCCACTTCTGGGGAAACCTTGAAGACGCTTTCAAGCTTCTCCTCTCTTTCGACGGCGAAGAGGTTTTCGCCTACCCGTATAATGTCTTTTTCCTCTATTCTCTTTTGCTGCTCGTATGCTTGCTTCGCTATAAGCCTCTGCATCCACCCTTTCCTTATGGCTTCGATGGCTCCTCCCTCATCCTCCACAGCCTGAATAATCTCCCTCAGCTTCTTTTCAATCTCGTTCGTGAGGGACTCAACAAAGTAGGATCCCCCCAGCGGGTCTATTACGTCGGTAACCCCTGACTCGTAGGCTACTATCTGCATGGTCCTCAAAGCGATACGCATGGATTCCTCGGTGGGAATGGCGAAGGCCTCATCATAGCACTGCATGTTTTGAGCCTGCACTCCGGCTAGGGCTGCTGCCAGCGATGAAAGGGTAATCCTTATGATGTTGTTCAAAGGCTCAGCCCTAGTCAGGTGTAAGCCTCCTGAACCCACGAAGATTCTCATCATGCAGGAGCGGGGGTCTCTGGCTCCGAACTTGTCCTTCATTATCCTAGCCCAAAGCCTTCTAGCCGCCCTCAGACCGCATATAACCTCGAAGAATTCAGGAGCGCAAACACAGTTCCAAACCGAGATGTTGAAGGCGAAGCTGTCGATGGGCAGCCCCCTCTTCAGCATTGCCTCCACGTAGGATATGGCGTTCGCGAAGCTTAACCCCATAGCCGTTACGAAGTCCGCTCCAGCCTCCTGGATGTGGTACTGGCATACGGTTATAGGCTGCCACCGGGGCATCTGTTTAACGCAGAACTCCATTAGGTCGCAGGCAAGCCTCATAGAATGCTCAACAGGGTAGATGAAGGTTCCCCTAGCCACGAACTCCTTTAAAATCTCGTTTTGGCATGCCCCCCAGATTCTGTCCCTAGGCACGCCACGCCTGTCAGCTTCAGCTATATGCATGGCTACGATGAAAGGTGCGGTTGCATTCACCTGAAGGTGAACGCTTATCTTATCCATCGAAATATCTTGGTAGAGAAGCTCGTATTCTGATATGTTGCTTATCGAGCATCCTACCTTGCCTACTTCCCCCTTCGCCAGCGGGTGGTCTGGGTCGTAGCCAAGCTGGGTAGGAAGGTCGAATGCAGCGCTTAAACCTGTTTCCCCGTGGGCGAGCAGATACTTCCATCTCTTGTTGGTTTCCTCGGCGGTGCCCCAACCAGTGTACTGCCTCATAGTGTAAAGGCGTGACCTGTACATCAGAGGATATATGCCCGAAGTGTACGGGTATTCTCCTGGAAAAGCTATGTCGCTGAAATAGTCTAAATCTTTAATGTCGTTTGGAGTGTAGAAGGGCTTGACAGGGATGCCTGAGAAAGTTTTAAACTCCTTCTTTCTTTCAGGAGCCTTGCTTAAAGCCTTCTTCACACGGGTTTCCATCCATTCCTCCTGCCTCTTCTTGAGCTCCTCTAGAAATTTACCGTCAAACATGAGTCCTCCCCACCTCAAGATATTACTTTAGTAAGGAGAATTAAAGGCTAGTGACGTTTTTTAATCACTAATCCTAAAAAATCTGAAAAATGCGTTCAAACAAGCTTCCATCCACAAGAAGAGTATAAAGTCTACAGTTGAAAATCTAGGCGAGTTAAGCTGATAGCAACAGCCGGTTTACTTTCTTTTTCTTTCCTTGTAGAGTTCGCGGACGATTATGAGGTTGTTGATTTCTGTTGTTCCTCCACCCCAGAGGAGTCCTCCTGCATCCCTCCAAAGCCTGTTAACAGGCATCTCCTCTGACATGCTGTATCCGCCGTGGATTCGCATAGCTTCGTCTACAGCCCTCTGAGCCAGTTCGCAGGCAAAATTCTTGGCCATGCTTGAAATTTTAACCACCTGGGGATCCATCCGGCCCTTCACTGTTCCAACCTCTTTAATCCTCTTATCCATCAGCCATGCACTATAGTAAAGGAAGGTTTTCGCAGCCTCCAGCTCGGTTGCGATGGTGGCGATTTTGAAGGCTATCCCCTGCCATCTGCTTATCGGCTGTCCGAAGGCTACTCTTTCCCCAGCATAATCCATAGCCACGTCGAGAGCAGCCCTGGTAAGCCCTAACCCCAGTGCACCAGTTATAAGCCTGATTTCACTCAGAATCCCTTGGAGGTATGCTCCCCCCTTCCCTTCACCTACGCCTGCTAGGGCATTTTTAAGAGGCACCTTACAGTCGTCGTACATCAGCTCACAGTTCTTCACGCCTCTAAGCCCGGTTTTAGGTATGTTTTTTCCTATCAGCAGGCCGGGGGTTCCCTTCGGAACCACTATGAAGTCTATCCCCCAGAAGCCTTTCTCCTTCACAGCCATGACAGCGGTGATATACCAGTCTGCAACAGGGCCGTTCGTAACGAAGGTCTTAGTACCGTTGATAATGCAGTTGTCTCCCTCCACCTTCACGGTTGTTTTCAGCATGGACAGGTCTGAGCCTCCGCCGGGCTCCGTAAGGCAGAAAGCCCCGTACTTCTCTCCTTTAACCGCTGGAACCAGCCACTCCTGCTTTTGCTCTTCCGAGCCGAACAGGTAGATGAAGTCTGTGCACTGGAAGGCCTGCATGGTGCCTGCAAAGGCTACGCTTAGAGAGCCCTTCGCAAGCTCTTCAATAGCTACGCACTCCGCAACCGTGTCCAGGTTGGTTCCTCCATACTCCTCCGGGTATCTCATCCCGAAATATCCTATATCCGCCAGCTTCTTCATGAGTTCCGGAGGTATTTCCTGCTTCCTGTCTATTTCTTCAGCTAACGGTGCCACTTCTCTCTCCGTGAATTCCCTCATAATCTTCTGAACTGATTTCTGAGTTTCATTTAATTCAAAGTCCATGGCTAAAATTCATTTTACCGTAGACTGCATTTAAAACCTTTGCTGGGAGGCTGCTACCTCCTGGCAATTCTATGGTAGGCTTTCCTTAGAGGGCTTACGATGCCCCCCGGCATTCGGAGGATGGCTACCACGAGAATGGCCCCGTAAAGCATCATTTTAACGGTGGCAAAGCCTCCTCCAAGCGTCATAATTAAAATCTCGGTTATAGGCGTTATTATGGAGGAGCCGACGATGGGGCCGAGTATCCCCGGGCCTCCTAACGCCGATATTATTATGGGGTCGCATGAACGCCATATCCCGAAGGCTGAAGCCGGATGGATGAACCGGGTGTACTGAACGTAGAAGACGCCGAGGACGCCTGTGAAGAAGGAGCTTATGGCTGCAGCCTTAAGCTTGCATCTGAAGGTGTCTATCCCGATTGAGCTGGCTGCATCCTCGTCTTCCCTTATGGCTGAAAGATAGTATCCAAGCTTCGAGTTTGACACCTTATGATAGGTGAAAATCATCACCAGCAGCAGGACGAACATGACATGGTAGTAGGGCACCTTACTCAGAAACTGGAAGTAGTACAGGGATTCGCCTACAAGCGGAACCGTTAAGCCTTCAGCCCCCCCTGTGAAGTCTATAAAGTATATAGCTAAGATTCTCAGCACCTCGGCGAAGGCTAGAGTGGCCAGAGCGTAGAAGGCTCCTCTAAGCCTGAAACATGGAAAGCCAAGCAGGATTCCCATGAGGGCGGCAAGCCCTCCACCGATAAACATGCTGGCCCAGGGCGTCAGCCCGTATCTAATCTGGAGGATGATGGACGTGTAAGCTCCAATTCCAAAGAAGGTGGCGTGTCCGAGGGACATTTGCCCTGCTAAAACTCCGAGGATAGCCCATGCCAGGGCGAAGTAGGCGTAAAAGAAGGTGTAAATGAAGATGTGGAGGAGGACGGGATGGGAGCTTACGAAGGGAACCGCTAGCAGGAAAGCTAGGGGTATCGCGTATAGTATCCAACGGCTGGCTCTTATGGCTGACTACCCCCTCTTCCTGGCGAAAAGCCCTTCCGGCTTAAACAGCAGCAGCAGAATGAAAACTATGAAGACGCCTAGAAGCTTAAGCTGGGATGAAATATAGAACGCTGTTAAGGATTCTACAAGCCCCAGAATTATCCCTCCAGCTAAAGCTCCGAAAATGCTTCCCATACCTCCCAGCACAACTATTACCAGGGCTACAACGATATAGTGCATGCCAACGCTGGGGAAAATATAGTATACTGTCGTAATCAGCGAGCCTGCAGCCCCAGCTAGGGCTATGCCCAAACCGAAGGACTGCAAGCGTATACGGGGGACGTTTATCCCCATGAGCATGGCTGCGTCGGGGTCTGTGGAGCAGGCTCTAACGGCTCTACCCCACTTCGTCCGCATAATCAACATATAAAGGGCGATGGTTATGACTACGGCCATGGCAAAGGCCGCCAGCCTCGTGCTCACAAACCTCAAGCCGAAAAACGTTAAGATAACCCCTTCATAGCCCCGCAGCGCCCTGTAGTCATGCGTCCAGAGGAAAGCCGCGAAATTCTCCAAGAAAATCAGCAGCCCTATCATGAGGATCATCTGGTTTACCACTGGAGCGTCGATTACAGGCTTCACGATGGTTCTCTGAAGAGCCATGCCAACAGCGAACAGGAAAAGCATGGAAATAGGTATCGAAAGGAAGGGGTCCACGCCGAAAAGCACGTAGAGAAAATAGGTGAGATACATGGCTATCATCATCAAATGCCCGTGGGCGAGGTTAAGCACCTTCATAACCCCTAAAACTAGGGTCAACCCTGTGGCTGCTAGAGCGTAGATGCCTCCAACCATTATGCCTTCAAGTATTATCTGTAGGAGCAACATCGCCCTGCCGCCCTACCCCCTTGAAAAAGAATAAAAAGGGAAGGATGTGCTGTTTTACGGTCTTACGGCTTAGAGGCCTCTCTCACTCCATGTTGGCATGGGAACCCTCGGCTTGGCAGCAGCAACCTTGATGGTTTCACCCTTCCACGTGACGGTTTCAGGCCAGACGGTTGTGAACTTTCCATCCTGCACTTGAACTATCACGGTGTTATCGTAGATGTTCTCGCCTATCTGCTCTTTTATCTTCATCTTCTCAAGCATTGGATGGAGCAGGAAGCCCTCGCCAGGCTGGGAGAACTTGATAGGCCCAGCAGTCCAGATGGTTTCAGTGGCAGCCAAAGCCTCACGGATTTTCTCTGGGTCTGTTGAGCCGGCTCTTTCGATGGCGTCGAAGAGCACGTAAGCCGCCTCGTAGGCTTCCTCAACCAGCGGGTCTGGAGATTCACCGTGCACATCCGTGTAGTGTTTGACGAATTCAGCGTTATGCGGCCATCCGGCGTCTGGGCTCCAGTAGATTCCTATGAGCACGTATTCAGCCAGTTTTCCGCCTTCCTTTATGAAGCTTAGGTCGTTGAAGCCTGCTCCTCCAGGGGCTATTATCGCCTTGGCGTTGAGGTCTACCTCCCTCATCTGGCGCACCATCAGCAGGGCGTCGGCGATGTAGGCTACAGCCAGGATGGCTTCAGGGTTTGCCTCCTTCACCTTGAGCAGCAGAGGCTTCATGTCCGTGGTTCCCGTTTCGAAGAGCTCCTTGAAAACTATGTCGATGCCGAAGTCGGGTGCCAGTGCGGCGCAGACCTTCGCGGATATGGAGCCGTAGGCTCCGCTGTCCATCACTATGGCAGCGGTTTTCACATCCATAACTTCCCTCAGGAACTTGAAGGTTACCCTCGCGGTTTTGAAGACTTCGCCGTGGGCTCTGAAAACATACTTGAAGCCTCTGCCTGTTATGGCTGGTGAGCCTGCACAGACGAGGGCGGGTATCTTATATCTCTCAGTGACTTCCGTGGCTGGGAGGGTGGTTCCACTCGTGTAGCAGCCTATAAAGCCTATGATTCCCTCCGTTGTTATCAGCCTCTCAGTTTCGGAGGATGAGATTTTCGGGTCTCCCTGGTTGTCTGCCACCACCAGCTTTATTTTTGCTCCTCCAAGCGACTTTATTCCTCCAGCGGCGTTAATCTCGTCTACGCGAAGCTGTACTCCCTTGAGGTGCTTCTCTCCTGAGGCGGCTATAGGGCCTGTGAGAGGCCAGACTGTTCCTATCTTAATTTCTTTAACGGCAGGCGTTACGGTTACGGTTTTGGTCACGGTGACGGGGGGAGGAGTCACGGTTTTCGTAAAGGTTTCGACAGCCGCAGTTTTCGTTACGGTTTCGGTTACGGCTTTAGGCGGAGGCGCTGCAGCTGAGCCGGCGAACCATCCCCCAACACCAGCAACCACACCGCAAACGATGGCTGTAACGGCAACCTTTAAAGCGGTTCTACGAGAAGGCTGATTTTCAGACAAGGCTTGTTGAACACCTCCTAATAGAGAAAAGGCTTATTACCCTTTATAAAAAACTTTTTATTTAAGATGGTAATCCTCGAAGTTTCAGGCTTAACTAAAAGGTTCGGCGGCCTTGTTGCAGTTAACAATTTAACTTTCCACATCGAGAAGGGGGAAATCCTAGGCCTCATAGGCCCCAACGGGGCAGGTAAAACCACGGTTTTCAACCTTATCACGGGGTTTTACCGTCCAGACTCAGGCACCATAAAGCTTCAGGGAAAAGACATAACAGGTTTGAAGCCTCATCAAATCTCCAAGAAAGGCGTGGCAAGAACCTTCCAGCTGGTGAAGCCCTTCTCCAACATGACTGTTATGGAAAACGTGATGGTCGGAGCTTTCTCCGTAACCGACGACAAGAAGAAAGCCTTAAAGGAGGCTGAAGAGCTGCTTAAACTGGTAGGACTGGAGGAGCTTCAAGACTTCCCAGCGAAAAATCTCCCCATAGGTAAACGTAAACTGCTGGAGCTTGCAAGAGCCCTGGCAACCAAACCTAAACTGCTGCTCTTAGATGAGATGATTGCAGGGTTGAACCCAGCTGAAACAGAGGAGGCTCTTGCACTGCTGAAAAAGCTTAACGGGCTTGGGATAACCATGTGCCTGGTTGAGCATGTCATGAAGGCTATTATGAGCGTTTCAGGCAGGGTAATAGTGCTTGACAGGGGAATCAAGATAGCGGACGGAAGCCCTGAAGAAATCTCCAGAGACAGGAAGGTTATCGAAGCCTACCTGGGGAAGGCTTATGCTTGAAGTAAGCCAGGTAAACGTTTTCTACGGGGGCCTTCAAGCCCTCTGGGATGTCTCACTGAGGGTTGATGAAGGAGAAAGAGTTGTGCTTTTAGGCTCTAATGGAGCTGGAAAGACAACCCTGCTTAAAACAATCTCCGGCCTTCTACGTCCAAGGTCAGGGCAGATAAGATTTCTCGGAGACAGAATAGACCGGCTGCCTCCATACAAGATAGTTGAGAAGGGTATATCCCATGTGCCGGAGGGGAGAAGGCTTTTCCCAGACATGACCGTCCTAGAAAACCTCATGCTCGGAGCCTACACGCCTGAAGCTGAAAGGCATCTAGACGAAATGCTTGAAAGAGTTTACAGCATGTTTCCCATCCTGAAGGAGCGTAGAAACCAGCTTGCGGAAACCTTGAGCGGCGGAGAGCAGCAGATGCTCGCCATCGGGAGGGCGTTAATGTCTAACCCTAAAATGCTGCTGCTGGACGAGCCTTCCACAGGCCTTGGGCCTATCCCCATGGAGAAGGTGTTAAACGTTCTGGAGCAGATAAACAGGGAGGGCGTTACGATTCTCCTAGTCGAGCAGAACATTCACTACGCCTTAAAGCTGGCTCAGAGGGTATACCTGCTGGAAAACGGGCGTATCATAGCAAGCGGCAGCAAAGAGGAAATCATGAGAGATGAAAAAATAAAGAAGGCCTACATAGGCATATAACCCCAGGGGCTAACTGTTTTCCACGTTGAAAAATTTAAATGGCAGCTTTCTCATACTTCACCAGTAGCCTGGAGGCATGGAAAATGCCGAACTTCACTACCTTTCTAGACGTTAACATCCATTATTTCCCGGTTAAAAGGGCTCTGGTTTTCCCGGCACGCAACGAATATTACACGTATCGGGACTTGCTGAATGTGGTTAACAGGCTTGGAAACGGGCTTAAAAGGCTTGGCGTTAAAAAGGGAGACCGTGTCTGCGTTTACCTGCCAAGCTGCCCTGAAACCCTCATAAGCTATTTCGCCACCTGGCGGATAGGCGGAGTATGCGTTCCAGCTAACATCATCCTGAAAAAGCATGAGGTAACCCATATCATCAGAAACTCCGAGTCAAGCATGGTAATCACGAACGAGCAGGGCTACAGAGAAGTAATCCTCCCGCTTAAACCTGAAATGCCAGCCCTCCGAAATGTGGTCATCGTAGGCGGTAAAGACATAGAAGGCGAAACAGTTTCATGGAAAAGCCTGGTTGAAGAGTCGCCTTCAGGGCTGAGGGCTGAAAACTGCGGGTTCGACGATTTATGCCAGCTTCAGTACACGGCTGGAACTACCGGCCTGCCTAAGGGCGCCATGCTCACCCATGGGAACTGGATGGCTGCCGTTGAAGCTGAAGGCTGGGTTCTAGGGCTGAGCGAAAACGATGTCTACCTGGGCTTCTATCCTATGGCCCATGTGGGTGTAAGCTGGGGTATATCCGTGCTGAAGGCTGGAGGAACCTTCATAATAATGGAACGTTTCAACCTGGAAGAATACTTGAAGCTGACCGCCCAGTACGGGGTGACGGTGCTTTCCGGCATGCCCCCCGTGCTTCACACCCTGGTTAACAGTCCTCCCGGGACGGAGGACTACTTCAGAACGGTTAGAGTCGTCATATCGGGGGGAGGCCCTCTACCCCAGAAGGTTTGGGAAGACTTTGAGAGGAGGTTCAGGATTCCTGTTGCCAACGCTTACGGTCTTTCGGAAACCATAGTGGTTGGCACCGCTCCATCTGTCACTCCGAAGTTCACCTACCTGTCGAAGGGCTACAAGAGCGTAGGAGCTCCCGTCGGGTACTGCGAAGTGAAAATCGTTGACGAGAAGAACCCTCAAGAGGAGAAAAAGCCTAACGAGGTTGGCGAAATAGCTTTAAGAGGTCCAGGAGTCGCGAAGGGATACTGGAGGAATCCTGAAGCTACAGCTGAAGCCTTCCTCCTCGACGGCTGGTTTCTCACAGGAGACCTGGGCTACCTAGACGAAGACGGCGTCCTGTACGTCACCGACCGGAAGAAAGACCTCATCATAATGTCCGGCTGGAACATTTACCCTGCCGAAGTTGAAAATGTTCTGCTACACCACCCGAAAATCGCCGACGTAGCCGTTTTCGCCCGCTACGACGAGCGGAGAGGAGAAATCCCTGCGGCGGCAGTGGTTTTGAAGCCTGGTGAGAAAGCTGACGAGGAAGACATTATATCTTTTGCAAGGGAGAGGCTAGCTGACTATAAGGTTCCAAGAGCCATAGTGTTCGTAGACTCCATTCCCCGGATGGGCGGATGGAAGACTTTAAGGCGGGTTCTAAGGGAAAAATATGGGGGCTTCCCCTCCAAGTAGGATTTTGAGAAACCGCTTTAAGAGAGTTCTGTTTAGAGGCTAGTTTGGAGGGTTGCCTTGAACTACGACTGGGCTGCCTCGCTCGGCATAATCCTGCTGTTCGCCGGTTTCGCAGTGGTCTTCGCCGCTGTCGTTATGGCTGCTCTCGGCGGAGGCAGGGTTAAAGGTGGAGGCGTAGTGCTTATAGGGCCTTTCCCAATAGTCTTCGGCTCCGACGCTAAGACGGCTAAGATACTCATGTATCTGGCCCTAGCTCTCATCCTTGTCTTCATAGTTTTAAGCTTTCTTTTGCCATTCGCTTTCTCATGGTGGCGAAGCTTTTGACCGTGTGTGAAGTCTGCGGTAGGAATGAAGCCCTATACGTATGCAGGGAATGCGGCAGAAAAATCTGCGGTGAATGTCTTGACGCTGACTTCTGGCTTTGCCCTGAATGCTTAGCGAAGGTTAAAATCGCTCAGCTCCCCCAGCAGCCTGTCTCAGCTCTGCCGTCTGGACTGCTGTTTTTAGGCTTCCTCATGATTCTGGCTG
>Ga0190363_1001620_pt1 | contig 13242 bp, 8 predicted proteins | sample 48721867_MG_FD_161272 | JGI IMG/M metagenome (GOLD analysis project Ga0190363, IMG submission 161272) | Hydrothermal vent microbial mat bacterial communities from Southern Trench, Guaymas Basin, Mexico - 4872-18-6-7_MG | ecosystem: Environmental > Aquatic > Marine > Hydrothermal vents > Microbial...
AATTTTTAATAAGGTAAATTTTAGAATCTGGGGCCATATTTTTGGTTCTTTCCAAAGATTCCAAACTGTTAAAATTAGAATTCCATCAGGTTTTAAAACCCTTTTTATTTCTTTTAAAAATTTGATCCTAAAAGTCTTTGAAGGGATATGATGTAAAACTGCAAAACAAAAAACCTTATCGAAAAATTTAGAGGGAAATGGTAAACTTAAAAAAGGAGTCACTTGGAAGTTTCCTTCTAGGAAAGTTTTTTTCGCTAAAGTTATTAAATTAGAAGAGATATCAACACCAAAATAGTTTTTGACTTTTTTTCTAATAAATGGAAAAAAGATGCCATTTCCGCATCCTAGATCTAAAATTATATCTTCTTTTTCCACTAATTGTTCAACAAAATACAAATCCTTTGGGAAATATTTCCTAGTTTTAGCAAAATAGGAAGCTATCTTATCATAATCTTTTTTGGTTTGTTCTAGTAAAAATTTAGCGTAGCTAAGATCCATGGAAGAATTAATTGAAAAATTTATAAACCTGTTAATTGAAAAAAATGTAGAAAAGCAGAAGGAATTTCTAAAATTACAAAAATGGTTTTCAAAAGCTTATAAAACGCCCTTTTTCCCAAAATATTCTATATTAAAAGTATATTCATAGATTAGTTAAAGAGAAAAAAATTTCTCCCAGTCCTTCTTTGGAGAAAATTCTAAAAATCAAACAAATTAGATCTCTTTCTGGAATTGTAGTAGTTTCTGTATTTACAAAACCTTTTAAATGCCCAGGGAAATGTATCTATTGTCCTTCTGAGAAAAATATTCCAAAGAGTTATTTAACAAACGAACCTGCAGTAAGAAGAGCTATTTTATGTAATTTTGATCCTTATCTTCATTTTTAAAAGATTGGAGGCTTTAAAAAATATGGGGCATCCTACTTCTAAAGTGAATTTAAGGATTATAGGAGGTACTTTTTCATTTTATCCCAGATCTTATCAAACTTGGTTTATTAAAAATTGCTTTAAAGCTTGTAATGAATTTGATAGCAGAAAATCTTTGGCAAAGTCTCTTTTTGAACTTCAAAAAGAAAATGAAAAAGCAAAGGTAAGATTAGTAGAGATTTCAATCGAGACTCGACCAGATTTTATAACAAAGGAAGAAATTAAGAGATTAAGGAAATTAGGAGTAACAAAGGTGGAATTAGGAGTTCAATCGATCTATGATAAAATCCTTGAATTAAATTATCGAGGCCATAAAGTTAAAGAGACAAAAATAGCGACTAGGCTTTTGAAAGATGCAGGATTTAAAGTTTCCTATCAGATAATGCTTAATTTAGTTGGTTCCGATTTTCAAAAAGATTTTCAAATGGTAAAAGAAATTTTTAAAGATCCGAGTTTTAGACCAGATTTTTTAAAAATCTATCCTTTAGCATTAGTAAAAGAAGCTCCAATTTATAAACTTTATAAAAAAGGAGAATATAGACCTTATACAAAAGAAGAGCTAATTAAATTGTTAAAATTGATTAAAAAAGAAATTCCTTATTATGTGAGAATTGAAAGAGTAATTAGGGATATTCCAATATCTTATATTGTAGAAGGAGGAACTAAATTTTCACATCTTCGTCAAATAGTACTTAAAGAATTAGAAAAAGAAGGTGAAAAATGTAAATGTATCAGATGTAGGGAGATAAGAGAAAAATATGAAGGAAATGAGAAGTTAGAATTATTTAAAGAAGAATATAGAGCTTGCTCAGGTAAAGAATTTTTTCTTAGTTTCGAAACCCCTGATCGAAAAAAACTATTTTCTCTTCTAAGATTAAGAATCCCTTCCTTTTATTTTGAAAGAAAAAAACACTTCCTTTCTGTACTGGAAGGTGCTGCATTAATTAGAGAAATTCATACTTACGGAATTCAACTACCTATCTCTGAAAAAAAAGAAATTTCTCCTCAGCATAAAGGTCTTGGAAAGAGATTAATAAAAGAAGCAGAACAAATAGCAAAAAAATTTGGTCTTAAAAAGATAGCAGTTATTGCTGGCGTAGGAGTTAGAGATTATTTTAGAAAATTAGGATATCGTCTGAAAGAAACTTATATGATAAAGGAGTTATAAAATTTTTCGAAAAATCAGAAGAAAACCTGTATGAGCCACCATTCTATCTTCAGGTCTTAAGCTTTTCCCTTCTTTTTTCCATTTTCTCTCTAAAAATTCATAAATTCCTTTTAAATAAAATTTTCTTTTTTTTGCTTCCTCAACTAATTTAAAAACTTGTAAAACTGTAGGAAGCCAGCTTAGAAAAAATCCACCAGGTTTAAGAATTTTTTCAACTTGATCAAGTACTTTCCAAGGTTCTGGCAGATCTAAAATTACTCTGTCAAAATTTTTTTCTTCTACTCCCTTTTCAATGTCTTTATTTTTTAAAACTAGTTTTCCAAAATCTTTTTGCTTATTAGCTTTAAGATAATTTTCTATATGGCTTTTTGCTAATTCTAAAAATTCTTTTCTTTTTTCATAAGAGACCACTACTCCCCTTTTCCCTACTGCCTGTAAAAGTGCCAAGGTTAAAGCTCCTGATCCTGTTCCTGCTTCAAAAACTTTTGCTCCAGAGAAGATATCTCCTAGAAAGATAATTTGAGCTATATCTTTTGGATAAATAATAGTTGTTTTTCTTTTTAATTTCAAAATATATTCAGCAATTGTTGGTCGGAAAATTAAAAGTTCTATTCCTTTTGATGATTGAATAATTTCTCCTTCTTTCTTTTTTAATATCTCATCATGAAAAATTGTTCCTCCATGGAAAGAAAATCTACCTCCTTTTTTTAATTTTAGAAGGTAGGTTCTATTTTTGGGATCTATTAAAATAACTAACTCGTTTTCTTTAAACATTCTACCACTGGTTTTTTACCCAAATATTCTGCTGCTGTTAAAATTTTTCTTTTTCTTGAAGAAAGAGACCAAATTTCTTTTGTTCTTTCTCGAAAATGAGGTTCTCTTGTTAGATGATGATCATAGATTATTAATTTAATGGTAGTTTGATTAAAAATGCTTTTAGCATTTTCAATGGTTCTTTTAAAATTGATAAGATTTAAGGTGTAACCAAGCATGTAAGTCATTGGTCCATCTAAGACCAAAATATCGGGGTTCTCTTTAATGATAAACTGAGCGTAATCTTCAATGATAGGACCATTCATATCTGAAGAGTATAAAAATTTTTTATTTTTTGTTTCGATAATTACACTCAAAATCCATCCAACTCTAGAAAATTCAATTCCATGAAATAAAGGTGGAGAAAATCTAATTTTGGTTGAGCCTATTTGAAAACTTCGTTTATCAGCCCATTTTACCTTTTCTTTGCTAAAGTTAAGTTCTGGAATTTGAGGATATTTTTTCCAATTTTTTACTCTTTGAAAGAACCATTTTTCTCCTTTTTTCAATAATTTTGCTCTTCTTTTGTTATAACTCCCAAAATCTTTTGCTAAGGCAATAGGAAGATTTTCTAAAGGATTTTCTACAGAGATGATCTGAGGTTGTTTTAATAGATCTTCAATATCCTTTTTCCCAAAAGTTTTCACATATTTAGAGTAAAATTTAAAAGCTCTTTTTCTTTGGGAATCGTTTATCCAAATATTTGGATTTTTTGCGAAGATTAGTTTTTTTTGATAAAGCTGTTTATCAAAATCTTTGAAATGATCATAATGATAATGAGTAATTATGATGATATCTGCTTTTTCGGCTGCTTTTTTAATTTCTTTATAACCTTCCTTTTTCCATAAAGCTTTTTGATAATCTGAGGCTGGAAAAGATCTTTGCATTGCTGCAATTCCAGGATCTATTAAAATGCTTGCATCAGGAGTTTGAATTAAACAGCAACTAGATTTTGCACCCAAGGAATCAAACCAGATTGGTTTGAATTTAAGCATTAAAGAGTTCTCCTTCTAGCTCCTTTTTAACCCTTTTTAGAAAACAAGGGAAGATTTTGTTTTTCAAATTTATATTCTCTTTTACTTTAACAGGCAAATAATTATCAGTGTAACCTTGCCAAAGCTCATCTTTTTTTTCTTCAAATAAGACAGGAAAAACTTTGTTTAAATTAGCTTTATAAATTTGTTTTTTTATTTTCTCGGCTAATTTTAAAATCGCTTCTTTTCGTTCTTTTTTTGTTTTTTCTGGAATTTGATTTTTCATTCTTGCTGCTTTAGTAAAGGGTCGAGGAGAAAAACTGAAGACATGAATTTTTAAAAACCCAATTTCTTCTAAAAATTTCAAAGTTTCTTTGAAATCCTTTTCTGTTTCCTGAGGAAATCCTACAATTATATCAGTAGTAATTAAAAGATTTTCTATATTTTTTCTTAAATTGTGAACCAATTTTTCAAAGTCTTTCTTTTTATAATTTCTTCCCATCAATTTAAGAATTTTATCAGAACCAGATTGAAGAGAAAGATGAAGATGTCTACAAAGTCGAATTTTATCTTTATTAAACTTTTTAAATAAAGAGATAAAATTTTTAGAAATATCTTCGGGATTTAGAGAAGATAATCGAATTCTCTCTATTTCTGTATTTTCTAATATTAGCTCTATCAAATTTTCTAAACCAAATTTATATTTCCCGATATTTGTTCCAACCAGCACTATTTCTTTATAATTCATTTTTTCTAGATTTCGAATCTCAGAAATGATTTCATCAGGCGAAATTGATCTCGGAATTCCTCTTACAAATGGAACTATGCAATAAGAACAGAAATTATTACATCCTTCTTGAATTTTTACAAAGGCTCTTGTCCGAGTAACAATTTTTTCTCCTTTTCCTGTTTTAAGTTCTTTTTTTAAATACTGGATTAAATTCTTTTTATCCTTTATAAATAAAATTCTTTTGTTTAATTTGTTTTTTTCTTTTAAACGTTCTTTTTGAAACTCAACTCCACATCCGGTTACAATTATAAAAGAAGCGGTTTTAATAGCTTTATTTAAAGCTAGAGAACTTTTTTGATCAGCTCTTTTTGTTACTCTGCAAGTATTTAAAATACAAAAATCTGCCTTTTGAGGAAAAGGTACTATTTCTACGTTTTTATTTTCTAAAAATCTAAGTAAGGATTCAGTTTCTGCTTGATTTGTCTTGCATCCCAAAGTATAGATTGAGATTTTCATTTTTTAAATTTTTTTACAAATTCTATAGCTTGCTTTTTAGTTTTAACTTCTCCTTCTAATTGGGCATCCTTTAACTTTTCTAAAATTTCTCCGACTAAAGGACCTGGAGAAATATTTAAGATATCCATTATTTCATAACCAGAGAGCAATCTTTCCGGTTCTGGGGGACGAGCAAGTTCTTCTTCATAGATTTTTTTAATTTTATTATAAGTTTTAAAATTAGGAGGTAAAATTTTTCCTTTATAACTAGGAACAGAGGCAATTATATCCAGTCGATAAAGTTCTAATAGATCAGAGAAATAAGGATGGTGCATAAGTCGTCTTTGTCGAGCAATTCTCATATTTAAAAAATTGAAAAAAATCATATGATTTCTTACTAACCAAGTTATTTTTTCTGTTTGTTCGTTTGACATTTTAAATCTCCTGCAAATCTTTTCGGCCATTTTTGCTCCCACAACATCATGTCCAGAAAATCTAATTCTGTCTACTCCATGTTTTTCAGGGGTAAGCATAGTTTTTGATTTTCCTATATCATGAAGAAGTGCAGCCCAAGCAAGTTCTAAAGAAGAATTTTTTGGTAAAGCTTTTAAAATTTTGATAGTGTGAATAAAAGCATTGCCTTCGGCATGGAAGATTTTTGGTTGAGGAATTTTCTTTAGTTCGGTTATTTCGGGTAAGAGTAAGTTTAGAAGTCCTAATTCATCTAATAAAAGAAACCCTTTATCAGCTCGATGGGAAAGTAAAATTTTAGTGAGTTCTTCTCTTTGTCTTTCCGAAGATAATTTTAAAATAAGATTGGCATTTTCTTTTATAGCCTTTTTACCTTCTTTCTCTATTTCAAAATCAAGTTGACATGCAAACCGAACTGCTCGCAACATTCTTAAGGCATCTTCTTTAATTCGGTCCTTTGCTTTTCCTATAAATCTTATCAATTTTTTCTCTAAATCTCGTAGCCCTCCCACCCAATCAATAGCCCAAAATTTATTTATTTTAAAAACAGCCGCCCCTTCTTTTTGAGCTTGACGGACTGATGTCAAATAACAAGTGGCCAACATTCCATTTATAGTGAAATCTCTTCTTTGAACATCTTCCTTAGGAGAAACACCAAATTTTACTTTTTTAGGATGACGAAAATCAATGGTTCCAAATTCTGTTCTAAAAGTTGCTACTTCAAAAACGATTTCATCTATCAGAGCTCCTAAAACACCAAATTTATCTCCTAGATGAATTACTTTAATATTATTTTTTGAAAGAATTTCTTCTATTTGTTTTAAATTTGCTGAGGTAGCAATATCTATATCATGGATTGATCGTCCTAAGATTTTGTCTCTAACATATCCTCCTGCAAAAAAAGCTTCAAAACCAGCTTTTTTAAAAATTTTTAAAATCTTTAAAGCATTTTTTTCTACTTTATTCATTATTTTCTTTTATTAATTGCTTTTTTTCTTCGATCAATTCATTAAGTCTTTTTATTAAATCTTCCTCTTCGACACTTTCCTGAACTCCTGAAAGCATATCTCTTATTAAAACCGTGTTTGCTCTAGCTTCTTTTTCTCCTATAATCAAAGTGTATTCTGCTTCTAACTTATCAGCTAATTTTAATTGAGCTTTAATAGATTCTTTACCTAATGCAGACATTACCGAAAAATTCAATTGTCGTAATTCCTTTATAATTTTTAAAGATTTCTTTTTGGCTAATTCTCCTAATGCTGCAACAAAAACCTGCACTTTTTTTCTCTTTTCGGGAACTTCTATCTTTTTTTCGATTAATTCTCCAACAACTCGATCCACTCCTAAAGCAAATCCAATAGCAGGAGTTGGAGGACCTCCTAAAAGTTCTATTAAACCATCATATCTTCCTCCAGCTCCTAGAGCCGCTTGTTGTTTATTTATTTTTTTTGCAGGAATAATTTCAAAGGTAGTTCTGTTATAATAATCCAATCCTCTTACTAATTTTGGGTTAAGGTCGTAGGGGACACCTAATTCATCTAAAGCTTCAAGAACTTGGGTAAAATGAGCTCTGCATTCTTCGCAAAGGAGATCAATAAGATGGGGAGCTTTTTCAGCAATTCTTCTACATTTGCTTATTTTACAGTCTAAAAGACGAAATGGATTTTTTTTAAATCGTCTTTTACAGTCCTCACATAATTTTGGTAATTTATCTTTGTAATATTCAATTAAAGCTTTTCTCATTTTTGGCCTACAAGAAGAGCATCCGATGCTATTGATTTCTAAAACCAAATCTTTTAGACCAAATTTTTCATAAATTTGCCAAATAAGAGAGATTAAAGTAGCATCAGTAAGAGGATGGGAATCACCGAATATTTCAAATCCTATTTGAGTAAATTCTCTATATCTTCCTGCTTGAGGTTTTTCATGTCGAAACATTTTTCCAATATAAAAAAGCTGAACAGGTTGAGGCCATGTGTGCATGCCATGTTCTATATAAGCTCTTGCTACAGATGCAGTTCCTTCTGGTCTTAAAGTAACACTTTCTTCTCCCTTAATATTGAAAGTATACATTTCTTTTTCTACAATAGCAGTTGATTCTCCTATTGTTCTTTCAAATAATTTAGTTGGTTCTAAAATTGGCGTATCTATTCTTTGAAACCCGGATTTTTCTAGTAAATCGCCCACTGTTTGACATACATATCGGAAATATTTTTGATCAGCAGGAAGAATATCTCTCATTCCTTTTAATTTTTGAATGGGTTTAGGCATAGCTGCTATTTTATCATATTATTAAAAAATGTCAACATTAATTTCTTCGAACTTCTATTACATCTTTGATCTTAGAAATTTTTTCTAGAGCAGCTTCTAGTTGATCGGCACTGGTTATTTCTAAAGTTGTTTTAAAATTTACTAAATTTTTAGACGGTATTACTTTTGATTCAATTTCACTCATATTTATCCCACATGAAGCAACAGCAGAGGTGATATCTCGAAAAAGTCCGATTCGATCATGAGCTTTTACGAAAATAGGGATAGAATAATATTCTTTTTTCTCCCATTCTACCTTTATTATTGGGAGAGTTTTTTTAAGATGTTCTACATTTTTACATTCTATTTTATGAACGGTAATTCCTTTACCTCTTGTTACAAATCCAATAATTTTATCTCCCTTTTTTGGTTTACAACAAGGAGCGATTCGCGTTAAAATTCCTTTAATTCCAGCTACTTTTATTTTTGGTTTTAATTTAATTGGTTTTGGCTTTCTGAATTTTGCTAAAAAGGAAATTTTTGGTTTAGGAGCAAGAATTTCTTCTTCTTTAAATAGGTTTTTAATAACTTTTGAAACTTGGAGTTTTCCTTCTCCTAAAGCTACCAGTAAATCTTCAAAAGAGTTAAACCCTAAAGATTTTATTAAATTTTCTATTTTCTCTTTAGGTAATTTTTCTATTTTTCCTTTATTAAGTTTTTTAAATTCTGTTTCTAAGATGGATTTTCCGTAATTTAAATTTTTCTCCCTATCGATTGTTCTTAAAAAGGCTCTTATTTTTTGTTTAGCTTCAGAAGTTTTAACAAATTTGAGCCAATCTCGAGAAGGTGTGGCATTTTTAGAGGTTATAATTTCGACAACATCATGATTTTTAAGTTCTTTATCTAAAGGTACCATTTTTCCATTTACTTTAGCTCCTATACATTTATTTCCAATCTCTGTATGAACAGCATAAGCAAAATCAACAGGAGTAGCACCTTGAGGAAGATCTTTTACGTCTCCTTTTGGAGTAAACACAAAAATTCTATCTTTAAAAACATCTATTTTTAAATCTTGAATAAATTCCTCTTTAGAACCCAGATATATTTTTTGGAGTTTCGCTAATTCTTTTACCCATTTTAAAGTCTTTTTTGGAGCAAAGATAGCTTTTCTTTTCTTATAATCCTCTGTTGTTTTTCCATTAGAATAAGCCCAATGAGCAGCTATTCCAAAATTTGCTTCTTCATCCATTTCTGGTGTTCTAATTTGAATTTCTGTAAGCTTTCCATCCAGACAAAATACAGTAGTATGTAAAGAACGATATCCATTTGCTTTTGGAACAGCAATATAATCTTTTATTCGATGAGACAAAGGTTTCCAAAAAGAATGAATTATTCCCAAAGTTTTATAACAATCCTCAATAGTAGGGACAATCACTCTTACTGCCACTAAATCATAAATTTTGGAAATGTCTTTATTATGTTTTAAAAGTTTTTGATAAAGAGAATAGAATCTTTTTGCTCTTCCTGTAATATCTGCTTTAATTCCTTTTGCTTTAAGTTCTTTTAAGAGAAAGTTCTTAACTTTATTCACATATTTTTCTCTTTCTTCAATTGTTTCGGTAAATTGGCTAGTTACCCATCTATATTCTGAAGGGTAAAGTACTTTAAAAGCAAGATCTTCTAATTCTCCTTTAATTTGCCAAATGCCTAATCTATTCGCTAAAGGTACAAAAATTTCTAAAGTTTCTCGGGCAAATCTTTCTCTTTTTAGAGGATCGATACCTTCTATAGTTCTCATATTATGAAGTCTGTCAGCTAATTTTATTATTACTACTCTAAGATCTTTTGCCATTGCTAAAAATAATTTTCTTAAAGCTTCTAGATCTCTTTCTGATTCCCCGCCTTTATATCTTACTTTTGAAACTCGAGAAACTCCTCTAACAAGATTTGCTACTTCTTGTCCAAATTTTTCTTGAATTTCTTTTAGAGTCTTTGGTGTATCTTCTGGTACATCATGTAAAAGAGCTGCCTTAATAGAATTGAAATCTAATTTTAGATCAGCTAAAATAAAAGCAACCCATAAAGGATGCTCGATATAAGGTTCTCCTGTTTTCCTTTTTTGGCCTAAATGAGCTTCTTTAGCAAATTTATAAATTCTTTTAAGTTCATTAAAATTTGCTTCTGGAAGATAGGCTTTGATTTTTTTTACTAATTTGGAATAAGTCATATATTTAATCTTATCATTTTTTTGAAAAATCCACAAGTTAATCTATTTGGTTTAAAAAGCCAAAATAAAGTACTTGACCGAAAAAAAGAGATATAATAAGATTTATATCACAAAACCTTGGTGATCCCAAGGTTTTGAAAAGGGGTATCCTGCAAACATCAGGATACCCCACCTCCTTCCACCAGTTTCTACCTATCCCAATAACTCCTTACTCAGCACCCTTTGGGGTGCTTTTTTCTATACCTTTAACAACTTTTTCTCCTTTTCTAGTTTTATTTCTTTTCCTTTTAATAGAACTTTAATTTTATCTCCTTCTTTAAATTTCCCCTTTACAATTCCATCTGCTAAAGGATCTTCTATTAAATTTTGGATAGTTCTTCTCACAGGTCGAGCTCCAAATTCTGGGTCGAATCCCTTTTCTGCTAATAGATCTTTTACTTTTTTAGAAATTTTTAATTCTATTTTCTGTTCAGTTTTTACTCGTTCCTTTAAATCGTTTAATTGAATTTCAACAATTTTTTTAATATGTGCTGGTTGAAGCGGTTTAAATACTATTATTTGATCTAATCTATTTAAAAATTCTGGTTTAAAGTGCTTTTTAAGCTCATCAAGAACCCTTTCTTTCATCTCTTCATATTCTTCTTTTGCTTTTTCTTCATCTTTTGTTCCTACTGCTTTAAAGCCCATTCCAGCAGCTTTTGATAAAACCGAAGTTCCAATATTTGAAGTCATTATAATAATAGTATTTTTGAAATCTACTTTTCTTCCTTTTGCATCAGTAAGACATCCATCTTCTAAAATTTGCAATAGCATATTAAACACATCTGGATGTGCCTTCTCAATTTCATCAAGAAGGAGAACACAATATGGCTTTCTTCGAATAGCTTCGGTTAGTTTTCCTCCATCTTCATATCCAACATATCCTGCAGGAGCACCTATTAATCTTGCTACATTGTGTCTTTCCATAAATTCAGACATATCAATTTTTACTAAAGCGTCTTCTCTTTCGAAAACTATTTTGGCAAGAACTTTTGCTAATTCGGTTTTCCCTACTCCTGTCGGACCAAGAAAGATAAAGCTACCTATTGGACGAGAAGGATTAGAAATGCCTGTTCTAGAACGTCTTATAGCTTTAGCAACTGCTTCCACTGCTTCATCTTGGCCAACAATTCTCTTTTTGATATTTTCTTCAAGTTGGGCAAATCTCTTAGATTCGCTTTCAATAAGTTTAGTCACAGGAATTCCTGTCCAAGAAGAAACCACCAAAGCTATATCTTCTTCACTAACAACAGGTCTTTCATTTTTATCTAATTTTATATTCCCTCTTTTTATTTTTTCAATTTCTTCTCTTAAATACAGTTCCTGATCTCTTAGAGAAGCAGCTAATTCATAATTTTGGAGTGCCACAGCTTTTTCCTTTCCTTTGATTGTTGCTTCCAATTTCCTATTAAGTTCTTTTAATTTTTTAGAATTAATATCTCCTGATCTTATTCTAACAGCAGAAGCTGCTTCATCAATTAGATCAATAGCTTTATCAGGCAGAAATCTATCCGAGATATATCTTTTCGAAAGTTTAGCTGCAGCAACTAAAGCTTGATGATCAAAAGAGACTTGATGATATTCTTCATATTTGTTTATTATTCCTTCTAAAATTTTTATAGTATCTTCTACAGATGGTTCATTTACTATCACCGGTTGAAATCTTCGTTCAAGAGCTGCGTCTTTCTCTATATGTTTTCTATATTCATCTAAAGTTGTAGCTCCAATACATCTTAAATTTCCTCTAGCAAGTGCTGGTTTTAAAATATTTGCTGCATCTATTGCTCCTTCTGCAGCTCCTGCTCCTATTATTGTATGAAATTCGTCTATAAACAAAATTATGTCATCAGAATGTTCTACTTCCTCGATCACCTTTTTAATTCTTTCTTCAAATTCCCCTCTATACTTTGTTCCTGCAATTATCAAAGGAAGATCGAGAGCTAAAATTCTTTTACCTAAAAGATTTTGAGGTACATCTCCAGAGATTATTCTCTGGGCTAATCCTTCAACTATTGCAGTTTTCCCTACTCCTGGTTCTCCGATTAAAACTGGATTATTTTTTGTCCTTCTTCCTAAAATTTGAATCACCCGTGCAATTTCTTCTTCCCTTCCAATTACTGGATCTAATTTTCCTTCTCCTGCAAGTTTTGTAATGTCTCGAGAAAAGTAATCAAGGGCAGGAGTAGCACTTCTTTTTCTTTCCTGACCAGCTCTTGCCATTGCTGGTTCACCTTCTGCTTTTGAGAATAAATATTCTAGCTGAGCTTTAATTTTTTCAGGATCTACATCTAAATTTTTAATTATTTGAAAAGCTTGACATTCTTCATTTGAAAGTAAAGCCAGCAAAAGATGTTCTGTCCCTACATAAGAATGACCGAAGTCTCGAGCAAGTTCTACAGCCTTTTCGATTACCTGCTTTGCATTAGTAGAAAGACCTTCTTCATATTCTTCTTTTTCTATTAAACTCATAGCTAGTTCCACTTTTTCGAGATCGATATCAAAAGAAGAAAGAATTCCACAGGCAACTGAAGATTTCAAAGAAAGAAGTCCTAAAAGAATATGCTCAGTTCCAATATATGGAAAATCTAAATTCTTTGCTATCTCTTGCGCTAAAATTAACGCTTTTTTTGCATTTTGGGTGAATTTATCAAATTGATGAAAATCTTTTCTCATAGGACACCTCACTTATAAATTATTTTTAACATTATAATTATAACGCAATAATCATCTCGTGTCAAGAGGAGGAATAAAAAGCGTAAAGCAAATAAAGCGTAAAGTGTAAAGCGAAAAGCGAAAAAATAAACGTAAAACGTAAAGCGTAAAACGAAAAATTAAAAATTAGTTTTTAGCTTTTAGCTTTAAATATCGTTTTTCGTTTTTCGTTTTTAGCTTTTAGCTTTGATTGGTTTTTCGCTTTTAGCTTTTCGCTTTTAATTTTTCTATGATTTTTTCTGCGGTTTTCTTTCCTATTCCTTTTATTTTTATTAAATCATCTATTGAGGCTTTTTGAAGCTCTTCTAAATTTTTATAACCCCCTTCTTTAAGAGCTTTAATTGTCGAATCACTAACTTCTAAAATTTCCTTTAAACTTTTTTCTTCTTCTCCTTTTTTCTCTTTTTCTTCTTTTTCTTTTCTAATTTTTTCAAGTAGTT
>Ga0190363_1001621_pt1 | contig 13242 bp, 11 predicted proteins | sample 48721867_MG_FD_161272 | JGI IMG/M metagenome (GOLD analysis project Ga0190363, IMG submission 161272) | Hydrothermal vent microbial mat bacterial communities from Southern Trench, Guaymas Basin, Mexico - 4872-18-6-7_MG | ecosystem: Environmental > Aquatic > Marine > Hydrothermal vents >...
ATAACTCTTTTTCCCATTCTACCTAAGGCGCCACTCACTCCTATTTTTATCATTTTTCTCCTTTCCTTCTAATTTTTTTAATTTAGATAAAAGTAGAAAATCTCTTTTAAGATGTTCCCTTCTTAAACTTTTGAGATAATCTTCAAATTTTTTTCAGGAAAGTTTTTGCTTTTTAACTCCATAAAAAAATCACATAACATAATCCATGCTTTTATTCTCTCTTGTTTTTTTAATCTTATCTTATGCCTCATTTATCAATTTATATCTTTTGAGAATCTCTTTTAATTTTTCTAAGTTAGTTTGACTCATTTTATATAAAGGCAATCTTAAAGTAGGATTAATCAATCCCATAAGCCCTAAGGCTGTCTTTACTGGAATTGGATTTGTCTCTATAAATAAAGCTTTAATTAAATCATAAAGATAAAGTTGAAGTCTTTTTGCTTTCTCATAATTTCCTTTTAAAAAACTTTCTACTAAATCATGAGTCTTGCGAGGCATTACATTTGCTACTACAGAGATTACCCCTTTTCCTCCTACAGATAAGATAGGCAAAGTTATCTCATCACTTCCTGATAAAAGAATAAATTTTCTATCCACCAGAGTCATTATTTTTGTAATTTGATCTAAGCAGCCACTTGCTTCTTTTATTCCAACAATATTTTTATACTCTTTATATAATCTTGCCACAGTCTGGGGTAGAATATTTATACCTGTGCGTGAGGGAACATTATAAATAATTAGAGGCAATTTCACCTCTTTTGCAATTTTTCTATAATGCTGATACAAACCCTCCTGAGTTGGTTTATTATAATAAGGAGTAATCACTAAAATTGCATCTGCACCTACTTTTTTAGAAAACTGTGCTAATTCTAATGCTTCATTTGTAGAGTTAGAACCACATCCAGCAATAATAGGAATTCTTCCTTTTGCCTCCTCAACCGCTATCTTTATCACTTCCTTGTGTTCTTTATGCGTTAAAGTTGCGCTTTCTCCAGTAGTTCCACAGACAAGTATGGCATCAGATTTATTTTTTATATGCCAGTTAATTAAAAAACGCAGGCACCCCTCATCAATACTTCCATCCTCTTTAAAAGGGGTAATCAATGCCGGTATACTTCCTTTAAACACAAAAACCACCTCCTTAAATTAATCTTCCTTCATATAGATAATAAACTTTTCCCTCAAACCAAACATTATTTATTTTATCACTTTCTTTTTTAAAATAGACCTTTAAAGCTTCCCCGCTTTTCGTTAAAACTTCTATTTTTTTATCCTGATCATACTTTAAACCAAAAATAATTGCCGAAGCTGTAACCCCTGTTCCACAGGAAAGAGTCTCCTTCTCTACTCCTCTCTCATAAGTCCTTACTCTTATTTTTCCTTTATGAATAATCTCTACAAAATCAACATTTGTTCCCCAAGGTTTAAATATTTTATGAAAACGAATTTTTCTGCCTATTTCTTCTACATTAATTCTATCCAAACTCTTTACAAATAAAACTGTATGAGGTACTCCTGTATTTATATAACTTGCCTGCCACCTCTTTCTTAAAATCTTAAAAGATATATTTAATTTTATACCAAAAGGGTCAACCATCTTTATCTTTACATAAGAACCTCTTATATTTGCAGGGATTTTTCCTGCTTTTGTATGGACTATTAGTTTATTTATATTATTTCTCTTATTTATCCAGAAAGCAACACACCTTATGCCATTTCCACACATCTCTGCCTCAGAACCATCAGGATTAAATATTCTCATTAAAAAATTATTCTTATTTAATTTTTTAACTGCTAAAAGTCCATCAGCACCAACGGATAATCTTCTTACACATAATTTTTTTGCCAGTTTTTTAAGATAACCGGCAGAGTAAGATTTATCTTCAATTAAAATAAAATCATTTCCTGAGGCCTGCAATTTATAAAATTTCATTAATCCTCTCTTTTTTTATTAAATCATTATAAGTCTCTCTTTCTCTTATTAAAAAAACTTTATCTTTATCTACCAATACTTCTGCAGCTCGTGGACGACAGTTATAATTAGAACTCATACTAAATCCATATGCACCGCACCCTAAAATCGCCAAATAATCTTTTTCTTCCACATTCAAATTTCTATCTTTACCTAAAAAATCTGAAGTCTCACAGATTGGTCCTACAATATCAGCTTTTTTTTCTATTTTAACATTTTTTTTAATTAAAGGCACAATCTTATGATAAGCATTATAAAGAGCAGGTCTTATCAAATCATTCATTGCTGCATCCACAATAATAAATCTTTTGTAAGGAGTATCTTTTATATAAAGAACCTGGGTCAACAAAACTCCAGCATTTCCCACAATGAATCTTCCTGGTTCAAGAATTATTTTAAGATTTGTTTTTTTAAGCAAAGGTAATGTTTTTTTGGCAAATTCTTCTGCTGTCTGAGGTCTCTCCCGATTATAAACTATACCCAAACCTCCTCCAATATTAAAATAACGCAGATTTATTTTTGCCTTTTTTGCTTCCTCTATCAAAGGTAAAGTCTTTTTTATCGCCTTAATGAAAGGAATGCTTTTTGTGATTTGTGAACCGATATGAATATGTAATCCAGAGATATTTACATAAGGAAAATTATTCCGTGAGGAAAAAATTCTTTTTGCTGTCTTTATATCTATACCAAACTTTGTCTCTTTTTCTGCAGTGGTAATATATCTGTGGGTAAATGCTTTAATATCAGGATTAATCCTTAAAGCTACATCAACTTTCTTTTTTTTCTTTTCTGCAATCAAATTAATCCTTATAAGTTCTCTTTCTGATTCTACATTAAAAAGCAAAATTCCATAATCAATTGCTTCTTTTATCTCCTCCTCTTTCTTTCCTACCGAGGCATAAACAATTTTTTTTGGAGAACATTTTACAATTTTTGCTTTAAAAAGTTCTCCTCCTGAAACAATATCTAATCCCCCGCCTTCTTTTACTAAAAGTTTTAAGATAGAAAGATTAGAATTTGCCTTTGCGGAATAACAAATTAAGGGATTAATTTGAGAGAAAGCTTTTTTAATTTTATAAAAATGTTCCAGAATCGTTTTTTTACTATACACATAAAGAGGGGTACCAAATTTTTTTGCCAAAAAAGATAAAGGAATCTCCTCGCAATAAAGCTCTTTTTTCTGATAAGAAAAATAATGCATTAAAGAGGCAGTAACTTTTTAATAACTTCTCTATTTAATTTTTTATTAAATTTTTGAAGAACTTTATCAGGGATTTTCTCCAAATTAATTTTGTTCTCTTCGCAATACCTTACAAGTTGCGCAACACTTTCATATGCTGAAGAAAAAGGTACACCTTGATAGACTAAATATTCTACTATTTTAGGAGCATATAAAAAACTCTTTTTCCCTTTCTTAATCTTTTCTATATTCAATTTTATCTTTTTTACAAATTCTGCCATAATTTTAATCTCATCTTTTAAAATTTCTGTTGAAGAAAATAAAGGCAATTTATTAACTTGCATATCCCGATTATAAGATAAAGGCAATCCTTTCATAGTAACTAATACAGATGTTAAAGCAGAAAAAACTGGTCCTGAAAATCCTCTTACCAATTCTAAAAAATCAGGATTTTTTTTGTGAGGAAGAAGTGAGGAACCTGTGCAGAATTCTTCAGGTAAAATAAAAAAATTAAACTCCTCACTAGAATAAAGAATAAAATCCTCACACATTCTTGATAAATGCATCTGTAAAATTGATAAAATACTTAAGAATTCTATCAGAAAATCCCTATCGGAAACATTATCTAAAGGGTTAGAGTAAGGCTTAATTTTTTTAAAATTTTTAAAAATCTCCTTTTTTAAAACCTTCCTATATGCTTCTTTTAAAGGGGAGCCGGCAGCTGCTCCACTTCCTATATAAATAGTCAAATTTTTTGTAAAATTTGTAAATCGGTCTAAATCGCGCATAAACATCTCTTTAAACGCACCAATATAATCATAAAAAGAAATGATTTGAGCACCTCTTAAGTGTGTATAACTGATAAAATCTATATCTTTATATTTTTTTCTTAAAGACTCCAAAGAATTTAAAAGTTTTTTCAAAAGATTTGCAATACTTTCTGCATTTTCATAACAGTAAAATTTCTCATCAAACGCAATTTGGTCATTTCGAGAACGCAAAGTATGCAGTTTTTTAGCTATTTTCCCTACCTTTTTCTCCACCTTTTTTTGAATATCGGTATGTATATCCTCACACTTCTTTTGAATCTTAAATTTTCCTTTCCTTATATCTTCCAAAATCTCCTCTAAAGCCTTCTTAAGCTTTTGGTGTTCCTTTCTATTTAAAATCTTTTCTTCATATAAAGCTTCTATATGAATCAGAGAATGATAAATGTCATATTTGGCTAATTTATAATCATACTCAATTGATTTCTCAAACTCAAAAAAATCTTTATTCGGTTCTTTTCTGAATTGTGCTCCCCAGAATTTTTTAAATTCCTTCATTACAATAATTATATTATATCCTTCTAAATTATCAAAACATATTTAACTATAATTATAATAAAACTTCCGACAGTTCTTATCTTTAGAGAGAAAAAGAGGCAGGAGTCTAAATCATGTTATTTTCGTGATTATCTTTCTAACTTAAACTTAGCCACCATATCTTTTAATTCCATTGCTAAGCGGGCGAGTTCCTGTGCTGAAGTACTTATCTCCTGCATGGAAGCGGCCTGTTCTTCAACACTGGAAGAAACTTCCTCAGTAGCAGAAACTGAATCCCGAGCAATAGTAACAACTTCCTCTACTGCCTTCATCATCCGCTCATTTTCTTTAACCTGTTCTTGTGTAGATTCGGAAATCTGCTTAGTAAAAGAACTAGTTTCCTGAACGGACTTATTAATTTTAACTAAAAGCTCAGCAATCTCAGTTACTGCTTCTCTTCCCTCTTGAGCTTCTTTATTACTTTTCTCAATTGAACCAACAGCTTGGTTAACATCAGACTGAATTGATTTGATTAAATTATCAATCTCTTTAACTGCTTTTGCTGAATTCTCAGCCAGTTTCCTTATCTCATCAGCAACTACAGCAAACCCCCGACCTGCCTCTCCTGCACGAGCTGCCTCAATCGCTGCATTTAAGGCTAAAAGGTTAGTTTGATCAGCAATTGAAGTAATTGTTTTGGTAATTTCGCCAATTTTTTCTGATCTTTCTGCTAATACTTGTATAGTCGTAGCACTGTTAGCTACAGTGTCGGTAAGATAATCTATCTTCTCTGCTGTCTTTTTAGCAGCTACCCGCCCTCCTTCAGCCTGATTACTTGCCTCAGCCACCTTTCCCGTTGCAGTCTGAGCATTGTTTGCCATCTGCTTTAGGGAAACTACAGCTTTCTCTATTATCTTTCTTGTTTCCTCTAAACGCTCAGACTGGCTAATTGCCCCCTTATTAATTTGCTGAATAGATGTAGATACCTCTTGAGCTGAAGCATTTATTTGTTGAGTGGCAGAAACAAATTGTTGAGAGGTAGTGGCTACTTTATCTGCAGTATATCGGATTTGAGAAACTATATTATGCATAGAACCAATAAGATTATTAAAAGCATTGCCTAACTGCCCTATCTCATCTTCAGCTTTGATATCTACCCTTTGAACAAGATCCGCCCGAGAAGCCACCTCTTTTGCAACCTTGGTAACCATAAACAGCGGCTTAATCAATAAATTAGTAAAGAAAAGGACAAGCAAAGTTCCGATAATAACAATTATTATTCCTGCCACAACCAGACTTTTTATCAAGGCGGCGCGAGGTCCGGCTAAGAAATCATTCTCAAAAGCACTGGCAACAATAATCCAATCAAAATCTTTAAGATACCTATAACTGGCTATTTTATAAGTATGCGTTTTGGGAGAAATATACCTTATTCTTCCTTCTTTCTTGGTGATAATCTCTCTAATATGTGGTTTATCTGCCCAGTTCTCTCCCTGTGCTTTTTTATGTATTAATAAATTCCCTTTTGTATCTACTATAAAAATAAAACCACTTTTTCCTATAACTATATCTTTGTTGCACAGCTTCTCAATTACATCATAATCCATATCGGGATTGGCTTTTAAAAAGGTATAAAATTGTTGCACATAACTATCTAAGTCAGCCCTAACTGCTTCCAGAAGTGAACGCCGAGCAATGTTATAAGCAAACAACCCTACAATTAAAACAGCGACAATCAAAAGGGAAACAAATATAACTATCATTTTGCTACGCACAGAATTCATTATTCTCATAATCCCCTCCTTTTAATCTATTTCTTAAATACAAATACGGCTAAAATTCCTTTTCACAACTTTGTGCTAAATTTAATCTCTACTTTTTAATACAATTTATAATGTTTCTTCTCCTTTTACATAACCTGCTGTGGGCAAACCCGCCTTCTTCCACGCTCCTAATCCTCCCCGGATATAGGTTACATTTTTATAGCCCATCTCTTTTAATATTTTGGCAGTAAGAATTGCTCTTTTTCCTGTAGCACAGGTAACGATTATTGGTGTTCGAGCATCATGAACTTTCTTTTTAATATTAAAAGGAACATTTCCCTGTTCAAGTAATAAGGAACCTTCAATTTTACCCAGGAGGGTATGTTCTATTGGTGTAGCTACATCAAGAATAACTGTATTGGGATCTTTATCTATTCTCTCTTTTGCCTCAAGGGGAGTTATTCCTTTGCCTACAACAGCTTCTGCTTCTTTTAAAAAGTCCTCAGGCGTTTTTCCCTGAGGTATATCTATTTTGTAATAGTAAGGAGAGATTACCACAGGATAGCCTGCCTTTTTCCATGCTGATATTCCTCCCTCTAAATATCTCACATCAGTATAACCCATCTGAACAAGATAACTACCTGCTATGGCTGCTCGCATTCCTTTTTCGCAATAAGTTATAATGGGAATATTCTTGTTGGGGATTCTTCCTCTTGCATCAAAAATCAATCTACCCAGAGGTATATCCAAACTTCCTTCAATAAACCCACTTTTATATTCTGAGCGCCTACGCACATCTACAAAAATAGCCTCTTTATTATCAAACTTTATCTTTGCCTCCACTGGAGAGATACCCCTAACATATCTTTTAGCTTCATTGGCAAAATCTTGGCCCGTTTTGCCTTGGGGAGGTTCAACTTGAAGAAGATTTACTGACTTAATTTTTCTCTCCTGAGTAGGTTCATATTTTTCTAAAGGCAGACCTACTTTCTTCCACGCATCTAATCCTCCCCGGATATAGGTTACATTTTTATAGCCCATCTCTTTTAATACCTTAGCAATAAGGAGTCCTCTTTTACCTTTTGTACAAGTAGTAATTATGGGAATATTGGCATCAGGAAAATTTTTCTTCATAAAATCTGTAAAAACAATCTCTCCGTAAGAGGTAATCACAGCTCCGGGAATTTTAAAACCTCTTATAGCATGTTCTCTTCTTGTAGCTACATCAAGAATAACTGTATTGGGATTTGCATCCATTCTCTTTTTTACCTCAAGAGGGGTTATTCCTTCACCCACAACAGCTTCTGCTTCTTTCAAAAATTCCTCAGGTGTTTTTCCCAATGGCATATCAATTGTTCCCACAAGAGATGAATACATAATAGGATAACCTGCTCTTTTCCAGGCTAATATTCCTCCCTTCATATATCTCACATTAGTATAACCCATCTCGACTAACTGTGCGGCAGCTATCGCTGACCTTTTTCCTTTTTTACAATAGGTTATAATGGGTGTATCCTTATGGGGAATTCTGAGGCGAGCATCAAAAATTAATCTTCCTGCAGGTAAGTCCAGCCTTCGCAATAAATACCCGTACTTAGCATATTCAGTATAGGGTCTTACATCAACAAAGACAGTAGTTTTGTCTCTGTTATATATCTCTTTTGCCTCCTCTGGAGAAATACCCCTAACAATTCTTTTGGCTTCATTAACATAATCACTTCCTGATTTTCCTCGTGGTATCTCTACCTGAGCAAATAAGGAAACTGAAAAAAAACAAAGTGTAGTAATAATTAAACTATTTAGCACTATCTTTACCCTTCGCATCCTTCCCCCCCTTTTTTAATAGGATAATATAAACTCCCCCCTCCTCTTTTACCTCAACCCCTCAAAGTGATTATAACCTCCCTCCTATAACTGTCAACAGAAATTTTATAATTTGTTATTACAAAATAAAAATATCAGGTTTTGTATCCATCAGTCTGCCTGTGATATTTCACGAGACACAAATAAGAAGTTAAGGAAGTTAGGCTTAATTAATAACGAAAGGGTAAAGAGAAAAGATTTATAAAGCCTTCAGCCCACTCTTTTTTTAATATATCTTCTCTTCCATAAGTGGCAAAAGCTTTTTTGTATAAAGAATAAGGAGATTTTCTTTTTGTAATAATAACATTTCCTTTATAAAGTTTTAGAGTGATTTTGCCTGTAACATGCTTTTGTGTCTCCTCCACAAATGCATCTAAAGCCTTCTTAAGTTGGGAAAACCATAATCCCTGATAGATAAGTTGAGCATATTTTAAAGAAACTATCTCTTTAAAAAATAAAACCTCTCTATCCAAAGTTAGATATTCTAATTCTTTATGTGCGGTGTGCAAAATCCAGGCTGCAGGTGCCTCATAAATTTCGCGTGATTTTATCCCCACAACTCTATCTTCAATTAAATCCGTCCTTCCTATGCCTGCCTCTTTTCCCACTTTATTCAAATAATTAATTATCTTTAAAAAACTTTTTCTTCTTCCATTAATCTTTATTGGCACGCCTTTCTCAAACTCTATTTCTACATTAACTTCTTTATCCTGGACCTCTTTTGGAGATTTGATAAAAAAATAAGAATCTTGAGGAACTTCTTTCTCTATATCTTCCAAAATACCTGCCTCAATAGATGCTCCCCAAATATTTTTATCAATACTGTAAATTTTCTCTTTATTTGCTTTTACAGGTAATTTATTTCTTTTTGCATACTCAATCTCATCTTCCCTGCTTTTTAAATTCCACTCTCTTAAAGGAGCAATTATCTTTAAATCGGGGGCTAAAATTTTTATGCTTGTTTCAAAACGAATTTGATCATTTCCTTTATGGGTACATCCATGAGCAACAAATTCTGCTTTCTCTTTTTTAGCAATCTCAACCAGATATTTTGCAATTAAAGGCCTTCCTAAGGCAGTAGATAAGACATATTTTCCTTCATATAAAGCACCTGCTTTAAGAGAGGAAAGAATATATTCTTGAGCGAATTTCTCTTTTAAATCTTTTATATAAATCTTTTCTGCTCCTGCCTTAATTGCCCTATTCTTTAAATCAGAAGGAGAAAACTCACTACCTAAATCTGCAGAAAAACAGATCACTCTAAAACCTTTATCACGAAGCCATCTGATACAGCAGGTAGTATCCAATCCTCCTGAATAGGCTAAAACTACTTTTTCCTTCATTTCGATAAAAGATATACCAAAATCGCTTTTGCTGAATGCAATCTATTTTCTGCCTGTAAGAATACTACAGAATTTTTACTATCCAAAACTGAACCTGTTATTTCTTCTCCTCTGTGGGCAGGAAGACAATGCATAATCAAACAATTCTTTTTTGCCAATTTTAAAATCTCCTCATTAACCTGGAATTTTTTAAATGCCTTCATTCTTTCCTTTTTTTCTTTCTCCTTTCCCATGGATACCCAAACATCAGTATAAATAATATCAGCATCTTTTGCTGCCAGAAAAGGATCATTCACTAAATTAATTTTTGCTTCACTTATCTTGGAAATTTTTTTTGCTTCCTCAACAATTGCTGAGTTGGGAGAATATTTTTTTGGTGTAGCAACTGTTATTTTTCCTCCCAAAATAGAAAAAGCATAAAGAAGAGAGTGGCAAACATTGTTTCCATCACCAATATAGGTAAATTTTATTTTTTTTAAATCCTTCCTCAGTTCGCACAAAGTGAATAAATCTCCCAAAACCTGAGAAGGATGGAGTAAATCCGTTAAACCATTTACTACAGGAATTGCGGAAGTTTCACAAAGCTCAAGAATTGTTTTATGAGAAAATGTACGCAGAACTATACAATCTAAAAATCTTGACAAAGTCTTTGCTACATCAGAGATACTTTCTCTTTTCCCTAAATTCACCTCAAAAGGAGAAAAATAAATGGGAAATGCCCCCAGCTCATAACTTCCTATATAAAAAGCTGTCTTTGTTCTCAAAGATGGTTTCTCAAATAAAATCCCAATTTTTTTCCCTTTTAATTTATTTTTAAATTTTTGAGGATTTTTTTTAATCTCTGCAGTAAGTTTTATAAGAGAAATTAACTTTTTTTTAGAAAAATATTTTAAAGAGATAAAGTGTTTCAGCATCCCTCTTTAAAAACTTCCTCCAAAATCTTTAAACCCAAATCAATCTCTTCTTTTTTTACATTAAGAGCAGGCATAATTCTTAAAACATTTTTATGTGTAGCATTAATAATTAATCTTCTTCTTAAAGCAGACAAAAAGAAGGGATATGCTTCTTTTCTAAGCTTAATCCCAACCATCAATCCCATACCCTCTATATTTCTTATCACTTTAAATTTTTCTTTAAAATTAAAGAGTTTTTTAAAAAGATAATTGCTCATTTTTTTCACATTCAAAAGAATATTTTCTTCCTCAATTACTTTCAAAACTTCCAAAGCAATACGTGTAGCTAAAGGATTACCTCCAAAGGTAGAAGCATGCAATCCTGGCTTCATTATTCCTGCAATGTCTTCTCTTATAAGAACTGCCGAGATTGGAAAACCGGCTCCTAAACCTTTTGAAAGAAGCATAATATCTGGTTTTATTCCGTAATGCTGATAACAGAAAAGTTTGCCTGTTCTTCCCATACCTGTCTGTATCTCATCAACAATTAAAAGCAAGTCATTCTCTTTGCAAAAACTATATAAATCTTTAATATAATCTTTTTCGGCTACATTTATCCCTCCCTCCCCCTGAATTAACTCTATAATTACCCCTACAGTTTTTTTATTAAAATTTTTCTTTAAACTTTTAAAATCATTAAATTCTGCCTCCTGGAATTTAGGAAGTAAAGGGCGGAAAGAGAGTTTATATTTTTTCTGACCCGTTGCAGATAAACTGGCAAATGTTCTTCCATGAAAAGAATTCTTCATTGTGATTATCTCAAAACGCTCACCCTTTCCATATAAACGGGAAAATTTAATCGCTGTCTCAACTGCCTCTGTCCCTGAATTGGCGAAAAAAACCTTAGCTTTATAAGACCTTTTAACTAATTCTTCTGCTAAAAGCTCCTGATAACGATGTTTTAAATTATTGGGAAGATGAATTAATTTTTTCGCTTGATTGCAAATTACTTTAACAATACGAGGATGTGAGTGTCCTAAAATAGAGACTCCCCATCCAGGAAATAAATCTAAATATTTATTTCCTTTCTCATCCCATAAAAAACTTCCCCTGCCTCTGGTAAATAAAGGACCTTCTTTTTTATAAACTTCTAAAAGAAAACTTTTTTTCATCTTACAATCTCTGTACCAATCCCTTCATTTGTAAATATCTCTAATAAAAGTGCGTGAGGGATTTTGGCATCAATGATATGGGCTTTTTTCACTCCTTTTTCAATCGTCTCTATCGCAGCCTTAACTTTGGGAACCATTCCTTCATCAATCACTTTATCTTTGATTAATCTTTTTGCTTCCTCTACAGAAAGAGTAGAGATTAAAGAACTCTCATCATGAGGATCGCGCATCACCCCCAAAACATTGGTAAGAAACACAATCTTTTCTGAAGGCAGGTGTGTTGCTAAAAAGAAAGCTACCTCATCAGCATTAATATTATAAACCTCACCTTCAGAAGAGGTTCCCATAGGACATATAACAGGAAGTGCTTCCTGAGAAGAAGCAAGAATTTTCTCTCTATCAAAATCAATTACCTCTCCTACAAATCCTAAATCCTCTTTGCTTTTTTTCTTTCTCACTTTAAGAATCTTATCTTCTCTTTTAAATCCTATTGCTTTTATCCCATGGGAAGATATCTCTTTTACAATTAAATCATTTAATTTATTAAGTTCTTCTTCAACGATCTTTAAGGTGAAACTATCGGTAACTCTCATTCCTTCTACAAATTGGGAGGGAACTTTTAACTCTTTAAGCCTTTCACTGATTTGAGGCCCTCCTCCATGAACAAGAATAGGCCTTATCCCTGTATATCTTAAGAAAGCAATATCCTCAAGAACTGATTTTCTTACTCTCTCCTCTCCTAAAATTGAGCCACCATACTTTATAACGATTAATTTCTTATGAAACTTTTTTATGTAAGGCAAAGCCTCAATTAAAACATCAGCTTTTTTTATTGCCTCTTCCATCTTATTTTGAATTTATTTTAACGTAATTAGGAGTAATATCACAGCACCATCCTTGATAAAAACTTTTTCCTCTTCCTAATTTAACTTTAATCTCAATCTCTTTCTTTTTAAGATTGCTACTTTCTACTTTAAATCTTTCTTCCTCTAACTTTATTCCTACCTGCCCCAGACCAGCCACAACTCTTCCCCAATTAGGAATACCTCCATATAAAGAAGAACGAAAAAGGACTGAATTAGAGATTGCCCAAAATGCTTTTTTTGCCTCCTTCTCTGTTTTTGCTTCCTCTATCTTTAAATTAACAAATTTAGTTGCTCCTTCCCCATCTTTTACTATCATTTTAGCTAAATTCTGGCAAACTTCAATTAAAGCTTGCAAAAACTTTTTTATCTCCTTTTTATTTTTAATCTCTTCTCCTTTTAAAGAAGAAAGAAAAAATACACTATCATTTGTGCTTGTGCATCCATCAACAAAAATTTTATTAAAACTTTCCTCTACTGCTTTCTGAGAAATATCTCTAAACAATTTTTTCTCTATCTTTGCATCAGTAAGAATAAAAGCAAGCATTGTGGCTAAGTGTGGATAAATCATTCCTGCTCCTTTAGCGATACCTAAAAGAGTAACTTTCTTTTTACCTAAATCTAAATTAAGATGAATTTTTTTAGGAAAAGTATCTGTGGTTAAAATACTTCTAGAGAACAAAGTGGGGTCTTTTTTTAAATTCCTAACCAAAAGAGGTATTTTTTTTATTATTTTAGAAAAAGGCAGTTTCCTTCCAATAATTCCTGTGGAAGCAATCAAGACATTCTCTTTTTTGATTTTGAGATATTTAGCTAATTCTTCTGTTAATTTTAAAGTATCATTTAGTCCTTGCTTGTGTGTAAAACAATTAGCATTTCCACTATTTAC
>Ga0190363_1001622_pt1 | contig 13239 bp, 9 predicted proteins | sample 48721867_MG_FD_161272 | JGI IMG/M metagenome (GOLD analysis project Ga0190363, IMG submission 161272) | Hydrothermal vent microbial mat bacterial communities from Southern Trench, Guaymas Basin, Mexico - 4872-18-6-7_MG | ecosystem: Environmental > Aquatic > Marine > Hydrothermal vents > Microbial...
TGGCTAGTTGCCACGCTTAACTTCATAATTTTCAGCTTGCAACGAGGCAATCCTGTAGCGTATATATTGAATGTAGAAATGGATAAAGAAATGAAAGAAAGACTACTGCAGGCCTACGGATGGTACGATCCCCCTCACGTTAAATACATAAAGTATCTCCGCAACCTCTTCTCCTTCGGAATAGTTTACCCATACTTCGGATGGTCTATAATGGCAAATGACTTCGTAGCCCGTCAGATGTCATGGAGACTAGCAATAACCGTCATGCTGCTTGGATCAGCGCTTATCGGCAGAATACTTGTAGGGATACCGCTCGGAATACTCTCCGCAGCGAAAAGAAAAACCAAAATAGATGTAGCAATCGTAGGAACTTCCCTTTTCACATGGGGGATTCCAGGATTCTTTATACAACTCATAGCCATCTACATATTCGGTAAAATACTAAGAGACACCTACGGAATACAGATATTCGCTACATCTTGGGGCCCAATTGCCAAGCCCGGCACACTTGAGTGGTGGTCACAAGCAATGTCACAACTAACTTTACCACTTCTAACATTAATTGCAATGGGCTTCGGATCATGGGTGATATATACAAGAAATATGCTTATAGACGCTTTAACCTCAGATTACGTATTAACCGCAAGAGCAAAGGGATTAAAAGAAAGAACTGTGCTTTATCGACATGCTTTTAAAAGCATACTTCCACCAGTCTCAACATTAATTACGCTATCAATACCTGGAGTAGTAACTGGAGCCATAATTACCGAAACAATCTTCGGAATAGAAGGAATAGGTAAATGGTATATCGCTGCCTTAAGTACTCAAAATGCCGACTATGCAGTTGCCCAAGCAGTACTCTTCATTTACGCGGTGCTTGTAATTCTATGCAACTTCATAGCAGACGTACTATATGGATTTTTAGATCCACGAATACGGGTAGGTGAAAGAAGATGAAGAAGGCTACAGTCAAGCCCTCTATAAGAATGATTGTGTCCTCTCTGGCGCTCTTAATATGTGCAGCACTATCTCTTTGGCGCGGATCCGCCAAACTTCTTATTCTAGACCCGTTCGGGATAATCGATGTCACCATTGGAGTACTATTGTTAGTAAGTGGCTACTTTATTATAAAAAGAACACATTTTGAAACAGGAATGTTTCTAGCATTGATCGTTGGAGCCGGCATGACGATAATCTTCATAGCTTCCAACCCCTATCAGTTTGTCATCTTCTACGAAGGATTAATTCCATTTCTAGCAGGAGTAATCGCCTCAGGTGAGGAACAGGAAACCAGAAAGATCATATGGATTAGAAGAATAAAGGGGTTCTGGGAGGAATTTTCTCATAACAAAATAGGATTGGTAGGTCTATCAATACTACTGGTATTTATTGCAGTAGCATTCCTCGAGCCAGTTCTCATGCCATATGATCCAGAATACGATATTGTAGCTGACTCTTACGCAATGCCAGAATGGGTGATATACTTTAATCCATCACTCCGAAATCTACCTCGAACCACCCGCTATAGTCTCGACTGGAATTGGAGCTCAAATGCCCTCCCAGAGGGAATTATTATCACTAAAGAAAACAGCACCTACATTATAAAATATGAGGGAAATGAAACAGTTACAATTGCGCTAACAACAAAATACGATTACTCTTATGATCCTCCCGAAAGATTTCTCTTTAATTTTTACTATTCGGCTCAACCACGCTCCGTCAATAAAAAGGCTACAGTCAGATACTCATTAGAGCTCAACATGACAAAACCTGATGGAAAAGTATTATCCTTATGGGATCAGCACTGGTGGAGATATAAAGCAGGATATTGTTTCATGGAAAACCCATACTATGATCCACTTAGGGATCCACTTTATGAGAGGTATTATCCAGGGGGACCCGACCATAACAGATATGGATATGAGCATTATTGGCATTATAAGGAGCATATATGGGATAGAAAGTATACATTGCAGCCGGGATATATACTTTATCAAAAATGGAGTTCTCTTAACGGAAGGATTCCTACATGGGACATAAATGCCTCAGCCAACGTCCAATACACCGTGACCAGATACCCCTGTGTAAGACTCGGCTTTGAAACATGGCAAACACATCAACTTTCACGTGAGCTCTTCAGTCCACCCGGTACTTATACACTCACAATGTATATAACTTTTGAACCACAAACCACAAACGCCGCATGTGAAGTAAGGATTTCAAAATTCGAAGTATATGTTCCAGGACTGCTCCATGGAATTTTAGGGACAGATTCGAAAGGTCGAGATTGCTGGTCGCGTCTAATTGCTGGAACCAAAGTTTCAATTGCTGTGGGACTCGCCGCTGCGGGAATATCCACCCTCCTTGGAGTGCTGGTAGGAGTTGTTTCAGGATACAAAGGTGGAATCGTGGATGAAGCCTTGATGAGGTTAGTAGACATACTTCTATGCTTACCATTTCTGCCATTACTAATGATACTGGTGACAATATTCGGAAGAAACATATTATATATCATATTATTTATAGCGTTATTTGGATGGCTTGGCTTAGCAAGAGTAATCCGGTCTCAAGTTCTCTCTTTGAGAGAGATGCCCTTCGTTGAGGCTGCAAAGGCTGCCGGAGCTTCTGACGCCTACATAATGATAAGACATTTGATTCCGAATATAATGCCTATAGCATTAGCCGACTTAATACTTTCAATCCCTGGGGCAATTCTTCTGGAGGCATCGCTTAGCTTTATCGGTTTTGGTGATCCAAGAACTCCCACGTGGGGAAGAGAATTTAGTATAATGCAAACAGAAGTTGCAACTCCCTATGATGCATGGTGGTGGATGTTTCCTCCAGGAATAGCGATAACCCTGCTTTGCGTGGCTTTCGTTTTTATAGGTCACGCAGTTGATGAAATAGTAAATCCAAGACTTAGGAGGCGACGTTAAAATGCCGCTTCTTGAGGTTAGAAACTTGAAAATGTACTATGAAACATTACACGGTTGGGTTAGAGCAGTCGACAACATCAATTTATACCTTGAAAAAGGAGAAGCCCTAGGACTTGCCGGCGAATCAGGATGTGGAAAAACAAGCGCAATGTTAACAATCCTTAGACTTCTCCCATTTAACGCCAAAGTCTTTGGTGGAGAAATCCTCTTTGAAGGTGAAGACATACTGAAAATGCCGGAGGATAGATTTAGAAAGGAATTCCGATGGAAAAAAATTTCTACTATATTTCAAGGGGCAATGAATGCCTTACATCCAACTATGAAAATCGGATACCAGATAGCCGAGGCAATTCTTGCCCATGAAAATGTATCAAAGAAGGAAGCCTACGAAAGAGCAGGGAAACTTCTGGATTTAGTAGGAATAGGAAAGGAAAGACTGGATAGATATCCGCATGAACTCAGCGGAGGAATGAAGCAACGGACAATGATCGCTATGTCTCTAGCATGTAACCCGAAATTAATAATTGCCGACGAACCGACGACGGCACTTGATGTTATAGTGGCAACCCAAATAATGAAGGTTATGACTGAGCTACAGAAGACTCTCAACCTTTCACTTATACTGGTAACTCATGATCTTTCAATGATATCAGAAATATGCGATAAAGTCGCCATAATGTATGCAGGAAAGATCGCAGAATACGGAGATGTAATTACAGTTTACAAGAGCCCACTCCATCCGTACACGGAAAAATTAATTAAAGCTTTTCCAAGCATTACTGGCAAAAAACGAGAATTACCTTCAATTCCAGGATTTCCACCGGATCTTCTATCTCCGCCGCCGGGATGCAGATTTCATACTAGATGTCCGTATGCTCAGGATATTTGTAGAAGGGAGGAGCCGAAACTAATCGAAGTAGAAAAAGGACACATGGTAGCATGCCACTTGGTGGGATAAATATGACTAAAAATATAGTTGAAGCTCGAAACTTAAGGAAGTATTTCCCGATCAAAAGAGGATTTTTTGCAACACTCTTCGCTAAAGAAAGCCTAGTAGTTCACGCGGTTGATAACATAGATCTTGAGATAAAAGAAATGGAAGTTTTCGGGTTGGTAGGCGAAAGCGGATGCGGAAAGACAACCACAGGCAAATTACTCCTTGGACTCATCAAACCAACAACTGGAAAGGTTTTCTTTGATGGTATAGACATTTTCTCTTTAGATGCGGAAGAACTAAAACAGATACGCCAAAAAATGCAGATAATATTTCAAGATCCTTATGAATCGCTGAATCCGAGAATGAGCATTTACGACCTCGTATCTGAGCCCTTGAGATTGCAGAAAGTGGTCGAAACTGAAGATGAGATCATGGACAGAGTTGTAAAAGTTATGGAAACAATGGGTCTCGTTCCTGCAGAACAATTTCTGTATAGATTTCCACATGAACTTAGCGGTGGACAAAGACAAAGAGTAGCTATTGCACGTGCATTTATTCTACAGCCTCGCTTTATCGTCGCAGACGAACCAGTATCCATGCTTGATGCGTCTATCAGAAGTGAAGTATGTAGGCTAATGTTACAGCTTGTAAAGGAGTTTAATGTATCCTACCTTTACATAACACATGATATAGCCCGTGCAAGGTATATGTGTGACCGCATAGCAGTCATGTACCTAGGAAAAATAGTCGAAAAAGGCCCAACAGAGGAGGTGATAACTCGTCCGCTCCATCCATATACAGAAGCTCTACTTGCAGCTGTACCTGTTCCCGATCCTACCGCAAGACGAACAAAAGTAATAATAAAGGGGGAGGTTCCCAGCGCCATATTTCCGCCGCCGGGATGCAGATTTCATACTAGATGTCCGTATGCTCAGGATATTTGTAGAAGGGAGGAGCCGAAACTAATCGAAGTAGAAAAAGGACACATGGTAGCATGCCACTTTCCATTAAGAAAGTGACATGCTAAAGCCAAAATTATACACTTTTATCCACTTTTTTGGCGGTATAATAAATATAAAATTATTTCAGGTATGTTCATAGCTGGAATTACGGAAAGAAACAGCAGTAAACTTACGAGTGGGTCCACCAAATGCGATAAGAAAAGTGGTGAAAATAAGGCTAACAACACTAGAACGATAACTATTATAAAGCCAAACTTGTAAGCTTTTCCGTCACCTTCATATTCTGCTCCGATACCCGAAGCTGCTCTCTCTCTTGCAGAGTATAGCTTCAACTTTAAGAAGAATATTAAAACGGTTAAAATTGACGTGATCACAAAATAAAGGATCAAGGGATGTAAGTATATTGATAAAAAGTTGACGGGCTCTAAATCTAGCAAAAGAAATATGGCAAATAAAATGCTCAATATGCTGAGCACAACACTGCCAATGAACCATGATTTTGAGAAAGGATATTCGAATTCTTCCTTGGAAGCTGCTGACATTATACCACCAAGATTAACACCTTTACTGAGTAACATTTACTATTTCATATCCTTTAATTTCATATAAAACCCAACGTACGAAACGGGCCGCCTTATCAAGCATAGGAAAACCCCTAAGAACAATTAATACTCGTGCACGCAACATCTTAGCTGATTGAATTTCTTCTAACGGAATGTTAACTATGTTAATTGTTATTGTACAATTGGAATGACCATGCAATATGAAGGGGTTTCTATTTGACCATGCTTTGTAATTTTCATTTAGAAAAGCGGTTTTTCCATTCTCATCTGTCTTGTAGAGAAATTCCTTGAAGTATAGCAGTTTGAGTTCAAAATCTGTAGGGTTAATAACTATAAAATTTGTTGTTATTGTGACAAAACCTTCTTGCGAATTTTCGAATTCAACATTTCTAATCTTAACTTCAAAATCTCTTACAGCCGAGTATAAGGCGAAATAGACATATGCGCTATAAGCAACTATCACAAGGGAAATTACCATAAGTAGGATGAATAGAATTAGTGCCACCTTATATCCGAGTGACATTCTAATCATCAAGTATGTGACTAGACAAACTTATTAATTTGTCTCTACTAAATTACAATTTCAATAAGGAATGAACATGGAAAAGTGGATATCAGGATTATTCATCCTATTCGCTTTAAGCTTGGACTACACGGCTGTATTCTCACTCACTACCTACTTTAATTTAGAGTACTCTTTTCCAATAGCTTTGGCAACTCTCGCCGGTTTACTTGCAGGTTTGCTTGTTTCAGATTTTACCAAAGCCTTTTTTTACGTGGCTGCAGGGATAATCTTCGGCTTTTCTTTGACTCTGTTAATTTATATATCGCCATTCTTCTCTGAAGGCCTACTTTTAATTGAGTTATCACTTCAAGAAGCTATAGGAAACATAGGACCCCTAATAATTATGAACTTAATTTCTGCCGAAATAGGCGCGCTGGTAGGCGTACTTTTAGGTGAATACTTTGGTTTAAAGTGAAAGATGATTCGCATAAACATTTATTATCGTCTAGCCCACTTCATTTCTTGGGAGAAATAAAGGAAGGGGACACTTTGTTCAAATTCATTATTGAAATGAAATGTCCTATTCACGGTTTTGAACGTTTTGAAGTGAAAGTAATTAAGAAATTCAACATGAACTCTCATGAAATAAAACCTAGAATTAGAAGCAGACCAGTTCCCGGTAGCATAAGTCGGCTTTATGTAGGCCGAAATGTTAGCGAAAAGGAAGCAATAAAATTCTTGCTAGACCATCTCTATAAAACAGGCCTCTGGAATAGAGTAATGGCAATAAGAATAGAATTCATGTGAAATTGTCTTAATAATATCAAGACAATTTCGGGTAAGGTTTAATTTGGAAATCTTATTATCGTAGAGGTGCAGGTGAACAAGATGCTTGAGATGAAAAGGCCGATTGTCGAATATGTTATTATCGTAATGCTAATTTTGAGCCTAACCGGGTCCTTGAACACGGCTGTATGTAGTACGGAGATAAAAGTACCCGTCGATTATAAAACAATTCAAGAGGCAATCGATGCGGCAAAGCCGGGTGATATAGTAAGAATAGCTTCAGGAGTATATAGTGAAAGTATTGTTATTGTTAATAAAACGGATTTGATTATCGTCGGGGAGGATGTTGCGAATACTATAATTGATGGAAGTGGTTATAATGGTTCATTAATAAAAATCTGCTCTGCCAAGAATATTACTATAGCAAATTTGACTATACAGAATTCAAGGGGTCACGGCATTTTTATTGAAAAATCGGAGGGAATTACGGTGTTGAATAATGTGTTCTACAATTGTAAGCAAGCAATATGGCTTGAGCACTCATCTAGGAACAGAATCGAAAAGAATCGCATCGAACAGTGTAGTACTGGCATAGGGCTAAACATAAAATCCATATCAAATATTGTTGAGGAAAATGAAATAAGAGCAGACAACACCGGAATAAACATAAGAGCCTATGCAGATTACAACATAATTAGTAATAATTCAATAACAAACTCGCAAGTAGGGATTATGATAAGTTTGTCCATTGGTAATGTAGTATCCCGGAACTTCATCGCTGGACATAAACAATATGGAATTTACATCTACGGAACACGTGCGAGTTCAAATAATTTTACACTAAATATCGTAGAAAATAATGAAATAGGTGTTTACATTTATCAATCTCATGGGAACTTTTTCTATTGCAACAATTTTATTGATAATACTGTACAGGTATACTTGACAGGAGACGAAATAAACTATTGGAGCTATTATGAGAAAGGAAATTACTGGAGTGACTATACCGGAGTAGATGAAAACGGAGATGGAATAGGTGAAATTCCCTACGAAATTAATGAAAAGAATAAGGATTATTATCCGTTTGCGCGAAAAAGCGGATGGATCCCGCAAATGCGAGGGTTTCAAATTAACATTTATGTGATATTAATTATAGCAGTAGCTGCAATCGTGTATATCGGAACCCTCATTTTTTTCAAAATGAAAACTAGAAAAAAGTTGAAATCACTAGAATTAAAAGGAAATATTAAATTTTCTTCCTTCTTTTCAATTCTCTTCTTTTACGTCTCCTCCATAAAATATATGTGACAACTATTATCAAAAGAACCGCGGTTACGCCGATTGCAATAAGCAGTATTCTAGCAATGCCAGCAATAGTGTAATGAAAAGCAATGACGCCTAATACCGGCACTTCCCAACCTACAAGAACCGTGGCATTTCCATATTCTTCAATATGTCCAACTGAAGAGTCTATCAGCCAAACTTTCGCTTCTCCGCCTGCACTTAATTCAGGTGTACTTGAACGAGTAAACCATAATTCAACATTGTCAGTAGCACGTATCCATGAATTTATTTTAGAATTTCGAATGGTCACTTTATGTCCTTGATCTGCACGTATATAATTTGTTTCCAAATGGACGGCTTCAAACGTTGAATTGTTAAAAATTGCCACACCGCTAAACTCTGTGTTTAGGAGAGTAACATATTGAGCAGAAATGAAGGAGTTGCCCCAGAGGACTAAACGGCCTAATGATGAATTCTTTACGTATGCTTTTGATTCATCATCAGTAATTATTTCAGAGTCCTCTGGGCTTTCAATAATTGAGCTATCCATGTAAACATGCGCCTTGTTATATGTCCATATCCATATACGACATTTACTGTTAACAAGTGTAGAATTAGTGATTTCCACTACAGAATTACCACTAACAAAAATTTTTGCCGGATTTTCGCTTTCAGCAATGAATTTAGAATTTTCTATCACTAAACGAGAATTGTTGAAAACGAAAATATTTATACGAGTGCTACTTGTTTGATTGAAAATTGAATTTTTTATAATTACTTTTGCGGTATCTTTAATTATCAAGTCTCCAATGAGATTATACTTAGTATTTTCAATTAATAGGGTTTCATCGTTACTAACAAGCAAGTTTCCTTCATGAACGGTTTCAGTGAGATTTATTAAGCTGTAACTTGAGGCGTTTTGGCCATAGGTTAAAGCTAGATAGCAAAAAGAGGAAATAATTAAAGTAAATAACAGAAAAAATCCTTTTATTATCTTGTCTATGTGCAAATCAATCGCCTCTCATTTGAGTAAAGTGTTAAAGATGTCCATAATAAACTTTTAGTGGTAATAAGGAAATCCCTATATATTTATCTAATATATCTAGCCAAGGAGAAAAATATGAGGAAAATAAATAGAATATTAAGCCTATCCCTCCTCATAATACTCATAACCAGCACTCCAATCGTGAATTCAACTTTTCCTCTTACAATTTCATTAAATAAAGAAAAGTGGGATGTCAAGCCAATAGTGGAATCCGCAGAACAAGTTAATAAGAAACATGTAAGTTCTATCATACCTGACGCAAACAAAGAGTTATCAACAACGTCATTTTTTGGAAAAAACACGGACATGTGGAGTCCTAATATTACAGATGCATGGAAGCAGTCTTCTTTCATGGATAATAATTCTATCAGGCTCATTATAGGAGTCAACAATGATTTATTTGGGGCTTACGAAAAAATTTTGCAAGAAGTCTCGGCCAAAAATGGAGAGGTTGTTAATACCATCAAAATCAATAAAGAACCCATAGCTGTTGTAGTTGATTTTCCCTCATCGGAAGTTACATCCACAATCCGTGACTTTTTAGATAATGGACTTGCAAGGTACGTGGAACCTGATATGAAGGTAGAATTAGCATTCACACCCAACGACCCAGGCTGGAGTTCTCAATGGGGACCAATTCAAATAGAAGCTGACAAAGCTTGGGATAAAACATTAGGGAATAACTCGATAATTGTAGCCGTTCTGGACACAGGCGTAGACTATACACATGCAGATATAAAGGATAATTATGTCGACTTAGGCTATGATTGGGTCAACAACGATGATGATCCTATGGACGATCACTGGCATGGTACACACTGCGCAGGAATAATAGCCGCTGTTATAAACAATAGTATTGGCATTGCAGGATTGGCTCAAGTAAGTATAATGGCTGAAAAAGTTTTAACGAGCGATGGATTTGGCTACTGGGATTGGATTGCAAGCGCGATAATAGATGCCACGGATAAAGGCGCAGATATTATAAGCATGAGTTTGGGAGGTTACGAATACAGCCATCTTGTACATGAAGCAGTACAATACGCCTATAGTAAAGGCGTCCTCTTAGTTGCAGCCGCAGGCAATGATAACTGGAACGCAAAATTCTATCCAGCCGCCTATGATGAAGTAATCGCTGTAGCAGCAACAGATCAATATGACCAAAAAGCCTACTTCTCAAATTACGGAGATTGGATAGAACTTACGGCTCCAGGGGCCAGCATTTACTCCACGGTCCCCGGGGGATACGCCTATGCAAGCGGAACATCAATGGCATGTCCCCATGTTGCTGGTCTCGCAGCGTTGGTTATGAGTTACTTCCCGAATAAGACTAATGAGTGGGTCAGGTTATGGTTACATTACACTGCAGACGATTTGGGCGAATTAGGATTTGATGAAATATACGGTTTTGGCAGAATTAACGCTAGAAAAGCCCTAGAAGAACCACCGTTGCATGAAGTAATGATAATAAATTGGGAGAAACCCTACTATAGTGAACCTTATAGTACAAATTTGATAAATGCGACAATATTGAATTTTGGAAGAAGTCAGGAGAAGAATGTAACTGTACAGCTATTTGTGAACTGCACCATGATATCTAATGTAACGATAGGAACCATTGAAAGTGGTCAGTTCGAAACTGTAAGTATGCAATGGATTCCAACAAAGGAAGGAAAATATAACGTTACAATACGCATTGTACCTATCGAAAACGAGGAAAACTACGAAAACAATGTTATTCAAGGATACATTTACGTTGGGTATCCGGTGAAAGCCTACGTTATCAGCTCCTCTTCAGGATATCTCGCAACATCTACATGGGATGCATTAAACGAGTATTGGCCAAATTTTGGTGACCAGCTAATTTACATAGATTACGAGACATTATGTAAAGATGAAATAACTTATGATGATTTAAATGCTACAAAGGCTGATGTGCTAATAATTTCAAGCCTATTTGATAGGGAATTTACCGACGAAGAAATCGAGGCGATAAAGCGTTATGTCCTAGAGGGTCACGGGCTCATTGCTACTGCATTAACATTTAACTCTATGGTTCCAAACAACAGTAAACTTGCACCGTTGTTTGGACTCAATCGAAGTGTTGCCTGGACAGTTACCCAAACAGATATGCTAAATATATTCAAACCAGAACATCCGCTTTTCAGTAACATCCCAAACCCCTACATATTCCCCACAGTTAATACGGCAGTACCCTCCAGTGGAAAGTGGGACTCAAAAGTAATCGTTGATGGTGAATACTTAGCGTTAGGCTATTTCAACGAAAGCGCAATAGTTGTAAAAAATGGCTTACTATACATTTCGCCATTCCTTGAATCTCTACCTGTAAGATATAAGTTCCATCTTCAACTATTCTATAACGCAATATTGTGGTCAAGATACCAAAAGCCAGAACATGATCTTTGTGTGGATTTAGAAGTAACAAGATTCTTACATTTAGGCAAATCTGCAACAATCAATGCAAGCGTAACAAATGTTGGATTAAACTATGAGGAAAATGTAACTCTAACTCTATTTATTAACAAAGAGGCAAAAAAGAACGTTATCATCCCGCTTTTAAAGATAAATGAGAAGTACACGCTTAGCTTTTTCTGGAAAAGCCCGCCTGAAGGGGTATACAACATAACTGCCTATGTACATCCAGTTTTCAATGAAAGTGAAATAGACAATAACATCGTTACAATTATGGTGATGGTTGCAGAACCACTTATAGAACCAAAAGAGGGAGATTGGGCATTTTACAGGATGGAAATTTATGAGCAAAATCAACAGAAATACGTCTACTTTGTAAACATAACCTATTCGAAATACATAACCCCATACGAAGTAAATGTTACATTCACGTATCAAGGAGTCGACTATCCTTCCACATGGATGAGACTTAATATCTTCACAAGATGGGCCGAGGATCCCAGAGGATATGGAATGTGGTATCCGGGATGGATAGAGAAAAACGTAACAATAGGATCAAAAATCAATTTGCTGTACGGTCCAGCAACCATAAACATGACTAAAATAATTAATCTGAAAGAAATATACCCAATAGACTGTTGGGGGGCCCGAGTACAAGTATTTGAGGGATCCTTTAACTGTTACTATTATGACAAAATTACGGGAGTATGGATAAAAGGAGAATATGAGAGTTCAGAAGTTATACTTTTAGAAACGAACATCTTTGACATAGTTAGATATGAGCATGAGCTTGCACTTTCATTAGACGCTCCAGAATTTATGGAGTTGCGGAAAACTTGTCTTCTGAATGCAACCGTAATCAACGCTGGGAAAAATAATGAAAGTAACGTCATAGTTAACATTTACATCAATGGAAGCCTTGTAAATACTACCACAATAAGCAACCTAAAAATAGGAGAAACATTTTCATTATACTATAATTGGACTCCTAGCGTAGAGGCTACATATAATATAACTGCCTACGCAAAGCCCCTGCAAAATGAAAATCTTACTGCAAACAACGTGAAAACAGTTATTGCGGAAGTTAAAGCTATAAAAGGAAAAATTCTAGTAGATCAAACCCATTACACGGATGATATAAGCCTATTTAGCTGCTGGATAAACGAATTAGAAAAGCGAGGATACCTTGTTGAAATCAACACTGTTTACCCAATAAACTCGACCGTATTGAATGAATATGACGTGTTGGTTATACCTCAAGCCCATTCTCGCTATCTACTGAAAGAGATACGGGCCATAAAGGAGTTTGTGAATGGTGGAGGAGGACTTTTAGTGCTTGGAGACGACTCATCACATGTTTACACGGAGTTGACGAGCTTCGCAGGGCTCTCTTGGAAAACGGATGTTATTTTAGAGGGAGAAACAACCAATATTGAAGTCCATGAAGTCACTGTAAACGTGAGTAGAGTTTACATTCCCTACAGTTTAGCAGCAATAATTGCGGCGGAACCCTCTAAGTCTATAGTAAGAAGTTCAACTGGAAGAACGATTCTCGGAGTATATAGCAAAATTGGAAGAGTTGCTTGTTTTGTAAATATTGAAGCGTTCATGGACGGAACAATTAATTCCGCTGACAACCTACAACTAGCCATTAACATAATCGTTTGGCTTGTCAAAAATGACTGTTCTCCGCCAGAAATCGATATAACTTCGCCGGAAAATGAAGCATATGTGGGAAGTAAGAGCATTGATGTTGAATGGACGGCTTTTGACAGCGAGTCTGGAGTAATA
>Ga0190363_1001623_pt1 | contig 13237 bp, 14 predicted proteins | sample 48721867_MG_FD_161272 | JGI IMG/M metagenome (GOLD analysis project Ga0190363, IMG submission 161272) | Hydrothermal vent microbial mat bacterial communities from Southern Trench, Guaymas Basin, Mexico - 4872-18-6-7_MG | ecosystem: Environmental > Aquatic > Marine > Hydrothermal vents >...
ATCCCTTCTTCTACTTCAGGTTTATATGCCCTTCAGCCCCAACCCACGACGGGGGAAAAGCTAAGCTAGCCCCCTACGGGCTGAGGAAAATCGAGGCAGCCCTGATAAACTACGGCTTCTCTAAAAGCGATGTGGTGGTAGCCCACCCGGACAAAATTAAAAAGTTCGTAGGGCCTGAAACCAAGGTGATAGGCGTAACCTCCAACGACCCGCTTGGCAGAGGACCGGCCTCCACAACCTTCACCGGCGAAACAGGATTCTTCGGCGGCGAACCCTACGACGCTTGGAAATTCAGGGAGCTGGTCTCCGACCCGAAGCTTAAACGGTGGAACGCGAAAATCGTGGTTGGAGGACCGGGCTCTTGGCAGCTTGAAAGCGAAGAGGAGAGAAACAGGCTTGGCGTGGATGTGGTTGTGGTCGGTGAAGGAGAAAAAGTTGTCCCACCCATCTTCGAGAAAATCATAAACGGTGAAGACGTGAAGGGCGTATTCTACGGTGATGTGGTGGAAATCGAGCACATGTACAGGATTTTGGGGGGAACCATCGGGGGAGTAGTGGAGGTTGCCCGGGGATGCGGCAGAGGATGCAGGTTCTGCATTCCAACCATGCTGAAATTCCGCTCCCGCCCCCTAGAAGACATCTTAGACGAAATCAGGGTGAACGTTAAAGCTGGACAGCACAGCGTATGCCTTCACGCCGAAGACGTCTTAAGATATAAGGCCAACGGAATCCACGTTAAACCGGAGGCCGTCAGAGAGCTTTTCGCAGCTGCCGCCGGGGTGGAGGGAGTTAAAAACGTCAGTTTAAGCCATTTCGCTCTGGCCTCCGTTGTTGAGAGGCCGGGGCTTCTGAAGGAGATTTCGGAGATAATCGGGGTTGGAAGCAGGAATAAGCCTTGGGTTTCAGGTCAAACGGGAATCGAGACAGGCAGCCCCAGAATGATTGAGCTTAACATGCCTGGGAAGGTTAAGCCCTTCAAACCTGAGGAATGGCCTGACCTAGTGGAGCAGGCCTTCGGCATCTGCCAGGACAGCCTTTGGATTCCATGCGGAACCCTGGTTCTGGGGCTTCCAGGCGAAACCGAGGAGGACGTTTACATGACCATCGAGCTCATGGACAGGCTTAAACCCTACAAGAGCATTATTGTGCCCCTGTTTTTCGTTCCTATTGGAAGCCTTAAAGGTGAGAAGGGCTTCTCGGTTAAAGATATGAAGCCTTCCCACTGGGAGCTTATACTGGCATGCTGGGACCACGGCATGAACTGGGCGGAGGAGCTTGCCACCGAATACGTTTTCAAAATGCCCTGGCTGGCGAAAACCTACGTGATGGGCTTCATGAAGAAAGTGGTGAGAAGAGTTAGCAGGAAGGCTAGGAAGGAAATAATCAGGATGATGGAGGAGTCTGCGGGGAAATAGTTTAACCTCGCCTGGAAAACTTCCTTTTAAGCCTGTTCAGGAAGCCTCCGCCTTTCTTCTGGGCGGCTTCAAACTCTGAGATAGCCCTTGAAAGAGGTTCAACCTCGACGGGCTTAAACCTTCGCAGCTCGCTCAGCCCTTCGCATTCATGCTTTTCCGGAAGCCTGTGCTCCACGCAGAAGACGTTTTTGCAGTAGCTGCACACATAGGGCAGAGGCTTAACAGGTTTACCGCAGACCTTACATCGCTCTTCAGCCATGGGGAAGACCGTCCGGGAAGCTATTAAACGTCTCCCGAGGCTCAGGTTAGAGTTCCAAGATTTTCGCGGCGTTTTCTCCAAGGATTTTCCTTTTCAGGCTTTCTGTCAGGGGCAGGCTTTCAATGCCTTTAACACATTCTTTTATGGTTGCTCCAGGGAAGTCCGAGCCGAAGATAATTTTGTCTGGAATCCTCTCCAGCTCCGGGAAGTATTTCAGCAGGTTTTTAGGCGGTAGACCTGAAACTTCAAGGTAGACGTTTCTATGGGTTCTCGCCAGAAAGAAGGCTTCCTTATACCATAGGCCCCTTCCGCCGTGGGCCATGACGATTTTCAGGTCTGGAAAGTCCACGGCGATGTCGTCCAGGTAAATCGGGTTTGAATACTTTATTTTTGAGCCTTGGAAGATGGAGGAGCCTGTGTGGAACATTACGGGGACCCCGAACTCTTCAGCCTTCCTGTAAACGGGGTAGAGCCTTTCATCGTTGGGGTAGACATGCTGGTAGGAGGGGTAGATTTTCAGCCCTCTCATCTTCAGCTTTGAGAGGGCTTCCTCAAACTTTCTCGCAGGGTCTGCCATAAGCCAAGGATTGACGGAGGCGAAGGCTATCAGCCTTTCGCTTTTACCGCAGAACTCGGCGATATACTCGTTTGGAACGATGCCTGTGACCATGGGGTTATACTCTGCCAGAGCTACCCCGTATTCCATGCCAGCCTCGTCGAGCAGACGTAGGATTCCCTCTGGAGAAACATACTTCTCATAGTCTGAATAGATTGTAGGGTTCATCTTCCGCTGGAACTCGTGAACCCACCTAGGATACATTTCATACTTGCCCACATGGAGGTGGAAGTCTACGGTGACCATTCTTCGCCAGCCCCCGAACGGACCTTGGAGACCGCTTATTATGGAAAAACACCGTTAAAGATATAAGTTATATATGCACGCCACCTCCAAGCTGGAGGGAGAACACTTGCACCCTAAAAAGGATAAAGCCTACAGGAAAGCCGTGACGCTTGGACAACGTTACCCAGCCAGGTATGGAGGCTGCGCCCAGGCAACCTTCGCCGCCATAGCAGACGCCTTGAACCTGAAGGGGGAAGAAGTTTTCAAAGCCTTGATAGGTCTTTCAGGCGGAGTTGGCAACATGGGCCGGGGAGCATGCGGAGCCATGGCTGGAGCTGCAGCAGCCATAAGCCTGAAATTCGGAGTTGGAAGGAACGCCTTAAAGCGTAACCCGGAAGCCATCCTTAAGGTTAAAGACCGCATTTACGAGCTGGTTGAAAAAGTTGGAGGAAGATTCCTAGAGGAGTTTGGAAGCTACCTGTGCCGTGACATTCAGCTGGCCCTATTCGGAAAGGCTTTCAACCTTCGAAATCCTGAAGCCTACATGGAGTTCAAGCAGGTAGCCTGGCCTAAAGCCTGCTCGAGAGAGGTTGTAGCGAAGGCTGTAGGGTGGGCTGTCGAAGTAATCCTAGAAGCAGAGGAGCGGAAGCCCTAGCGGGTTAGGCTTCCTTCTCTAGGATGACCACTTGAACTTCTTTTGGGGCGAGCTGCCTGAATTTTTCCGCGTCTTCTGGGCTTCCTACTATGGAGCCGTAGTGCATGGGTATGGCGACTTTCGGCTTTATCTTTTTCAGGGCTTCAGCTGCCTCTTCGGCTGTCATAACGTAGGTTCCGCTTACGGGGATTAGGGCTACGTCAGGCTGGAGTCCTTCCATTTCAGCTATCAGGTCTGTGTCGCCTGCATGGTAGATTTTAACGCCTGCCAAGGTTACGAGGAAACCTACTCCTCCCTCCTCCTTCGGGTGGAAAACCCTTCCCGGAGACATGAACTTGTTGACGTTGTAGGCTGGAACCGCTTGGACTTCTACGCCTTTAACCTCCACCCGGTCTCCAGGCTTAACCGTTAAAACCTCTTTAAGCTTAACTCCTGAAAGCTGAGGTTTGCTGGAGGGCGTGGTCACCACCACGGTTTCACCCGTGGAAATCTTAGCTATGTCGCCGGGGCTAAGATGGTCGAAGTGTCCGTGGCTTGCGAAAACTATGTCCGCAGGTTCTCCGCCTTTTATCTCGTAGGGGTCAAAGTAGATGGTTAACCCTGCAGCCTTAACCTTGAAGCAGTCGTGGCCGAGCCAGGTGAACTCTACTTCACCATACTTATACAAGGCATAATTCACCCAAGAAAAAATAGGAGGCTGAAGGCTCTTAAAGCTTAAACAGGTTTAGCCCTGTGGTTTCATCGTATTCGCGGTTGAGGGTTACACCTTTAAGCTCTAGGAGGAACATTTCAGCTGAGAAGACTGTGGTGCCCTTCTCCAGGTGTCCTCCATAGGTTCTGCCGTTTTTATCTCCGAGAACTATGTGGGCGTGAGCGAAGGTTTCACCTTTAAGCTTTGCGATGTTTCCTATGCAGGAGAGGATTTCCAGGGGCTCATCGAAGCTATGCTTGGAATAGGTTTTCTCCTCCTGGTTGTAGAAGCTCACTGAAGCCTTCTTAACGGCTCCTATGACCCATAGAACTCCAGTTTCAACCCCTACGCGGACGGCGAAGTCTCGGATGGACTCTAGCAGGTCTCCGCCGTATGGAAGTCTTACAGCGAAAAGTCTGCCGGGTGAAGCCTCTGCGAAGCCTTCCATCCCATTTTCACCTTCAATATTCTTTTAGCCAGACTGCGAAGTTAAAGGTAGCGTTGAGGCTAGATGTAGCCTCTGGCCAGCAGAATCAGGCTTGCCGCAAAGAAGATAAGCCAGACCTTCCAGTTCCAGGCTAGAACCTTTCTCCCATCAAAGATTCCGAAGGGGAGAAGGTTGAAGAAAGCTACGAAGGCGTTGAAGCTAACTCCGAACCATACGATGTAGGACTGCATGAAAGGGGAGAGAGCGAAGAATACCGCTACCAGCAGCATGTTCGTTAGGGGGCCTGCCAGCGAGATTCTACCCATAACACTGCGGTCCACCATGGGCCCCCAGACGAGCACAGCCCCGGGAGCGATTATTTTGAAGGGAGCCAAAATGGAGAAGGCTGTTATAGCTATGCCGAAAGGGTCAAGCCTGAACTCAGCCCAAAAACCGTACTTCTGAGCGGAAAACTTGTGGGCGAACTCGTGGAGGAGGAAGGCGGGGAGAACCCCCACCAGCACAGCCCCGATAATGGGCGGGGAAAACCTGAAGCCGAACCATGAGAAACCTAGGGCTATGAGGGTTACTAGGGCTATGGCTAGATGGGTGAGCTCGCGGGTGCTGGTTGTAAACCTTCGGCTGGGCGTATACCATACGGACTCGTAGTAGGCGGCGGCTCCCTTCAAGCCCTGAACCTCTCTAAGATACTATTCCAGCGGGGAAGCAACCTTTAAAACTTGTGTTCCCAGCGTAGACGTTTTAAAAATGATTATTATAGTGGATACGAATGCTTCTTTTTAAGAGTGCAGAAGGGCTACTTTGAACGCTTATTGCTTCTCGCCTTTCTAGCCCAAAGCCTCTTACGCTCTTTCTCCTTCTCCCTGGCGCAGGCGGAACAGTAAAGGTGGTGTCTTCCAGCCTTCAAGGTCAGCCTTCCACAGCGGGCACACCGGAAGTAGTCTTCAAGCTTCGGGGTTGGAGGCGTATGCCTGGCTGGGTTGCCTTTAAGGGCAGGATTGTCCCCCACGTAATCGTAGACTTCCAGGTCGCCGAAAACTTCCAAGAAGACTACTCCTCCGAGGTTGCATAGGAGTTGTCTGCTCCACCGGTGGTAGTCTGCCACCCAGACAAGCCTTCCCTTGCCTCCGCAGACGCAAAGCCTGTCAGTGCAGTGAGCGTTCTCCTTGAAATCCAACGGCTCCCCCACATCTTAAAGGTCTCCCTATACATTTAAAAAGCCTTCACATACTGGAATGGAGAACTTAGATAGGTTCACGGCACCGGGTTTTCCCGCCCCCTTTCGGAGAGCAGTAATGCCCGGCGCCTCCGGGATTCACTTCCGAGTTCTGATGGGTTCGGGTCTTGCCCCGGAGGCTGTGGCCGTGAACCCAGAGACTTCTAGGCTGACGTGAATTTTAAGTTTTCTTTTTCCCGGGGATTTTCGGTTTTAAATTTAGTTTTAAATATTTGCCGTTACTTTACTCTTATCGCTAGTAGAGCCTTCAGGGCCGGTGCCAGGTGAAGGGTTGAAGATTTATGCCTCTGCTCCAGCAGCTTATGGGTGAAGGAGGTAACATTTGGACTGTAATCTTCCAAGTGGCCTTCTTCGCCTTCATCATAGCCTACTTCTTCTACGGCCAGCGTATCCAGCTTGCCATCTGGAACAGGGATATAGAGCGTAACCTTAGAAGACTTAAATTTCTAAGAGACAAAGCCAGAGAGAAAGCTGTGAAAGTCGTTAAGGAGATTGGTAAGCCTGAGGAAGACCCAACGCAGAGGATAGACCAGTTTCTCGAAACCTTTCTAATTCAGCCTGTAGACATGGACCCAGCTGGAATCGTCTGGAAGCTTGACCATCTCCTAGACGTGAGAGACCTGAGCATGAAGGATACCGTGCGGAGAATCGCTCCTAAGGCTGATGAAACCAGCCTGAACAATCTGGAGAACCTCTTGGAGGCTGCCCTAGACTTAAACCAGATATACCGGGTGGTCCGCCACTACTACCTCATGGGCAGGCGTACTAACGCCTACATTATCACAGCTCAGCTTCACATGATTCTACCCTTAATCATGGATATGGCTTACGCCTACGATGGAGCGTTAGGAGCCTTCGCTGAAGGCCAGCCCATAGGCGACGGAGCAGGGCCGCTTCTAGCCTGCAAACTGCTTGCCGGAAGAGAAGTTAAAAAAATAGAGAAGGACATGGTTTACGGGGAAGCTGAGCTGGATGGAAGGCGGATTCTGGTTTTGAAGGCTGAAGGCCCAGGTGGAAACGTTGGGAAGCCTGGGGAAGCCTTGGAAGCCCTCATCAACACCTACGGTTACAGGCCTTCCATCATAGTCATGGTGGATGCAGCCCTCAAATTTGAAGGTGAAGAGACAGGTGACGTTTCAGACGGGGTTGGAGCAGCCATAGGCGGGATAGGGACGGAAAGGTTTAGGATAGAGGAGGTTGCCCACAAACATAAGATACCGCTTTACGCCGTGATTATCAAGGAGTCGCTTAAAGAGGCCATAGCCCCCATGCGTAAAGAAATCTATGAGGGAGTCAACAGGGCACTCGAAAGGGTGAAGCGGATTATCCGGGAGAAAACCAAGGAAAACGACTTGGTAGTGATAGCTGGAATAGGGAACACCATAGGGATAGCTCAGTGAGGGAGAATTATGGCGGGATATAGGGCGAGACCTAACCTGGGCCTGCTTATTATACTAATCCTAATATTCCTATTCATGGTTATGGCTGGAAACTTCTTCGGGCAGGAGGAACTCTTCGGGGAGCGGTCAGCTTCAACCTTCTTGGGCTTCATAGGCCTGATACTCATTCTGCTCCTGTTTTTCAAGCTTATGGCTCAGCCTCCAGCCGTCCCGAAAACCCGTATAGTAACCGTGCTGAAATGCGAGAAATGCAACGTGAAAAACATTAGAGACTTCAAGCAGGGAGACTACATCCCCAAGCAGGAGGGGAAATGCCCCGGCTGCGAGGGGCCCATGTACATCGAAGCCATCTACCCTGAGGAGCCTCCGAGAAAGAAGCCTAAACTCAAGTTTTAGGACTATCTTGTTAAAACTTCTACCCCATCCCGTAGGACGAGAACCGTATGTTCGGCTTGAGCTACGGGCTTACCTGTTCTCTCGATGAGCATTGAGTAGCATGAAATATACCGCTGCTTGAGGAGGAGGTTGAAAGCCTCTGAGAGCACCTTAGGGTTTCCTCTAGGAGTAAGCCATCTGAAGGTGAAAGGCAAAGTTGAAAAACTGTCTAAAATCTCCTGCATAAGCCTTCTCGCCTCACCGTTTTTAGGAAGCTTCCGCTTTGAAACCCTGTAAATGTTCCCGCACGGCCCGCTTACAACCTCTCCAGCTGCATCCCTCAAGGTTACGAAGGGCTCGAGAGCGTAGAGTTCCCCCGGCTCAACTTTAAGCCCGTTCATGCTTCCAACGTTAGGGATATGCTTCCCGGTGTGGATTAGGTAGCGTCCTATGCTGTGGCCTGTAAGGTTTCTGATGGGTTTAAGCCCCAGCCTCTCAATGGTTTTCTGAATGGCGAAGCCCACCTCTGAAACCTTCACACCCGCCTTCATCGTTTCTATGCCTGCCTCCAACGCCTCCTCGGCAGCCTCCTTTAAAAGCCCGTATTCAGAGGACAGGCATACGGAGACAGCTGTGTCGGCTATGTATCCTTCCACATGGACGCCGATGTCCACTTTAACTAGGGCTCCTTCAGGTATAACGGCTCCTTCCCCGGGTGGGGGAGTATAGTGGGCTCCAACCTCGTTTATGTCTAGGTTACAGGGGAAGGCTGGCTCTCCACCCCTACGCCTGATTTCGCCTTCAACCTCCTCGCACAGCTCGATAAGAGGCTTGCCAGGTTTAACCCTTCCTTCAGCCCACCTTCTAACCTGGGAAGCTATTCTGCCGGCAAGCCTAAGCTTCTCAACTTCCTCCTCGTCGAGCATGATGCCCCCGCCTGCACTAATACTTAAAGCCTAGGAACACCTTAACATTTTCTACTCAAACGCTTGGAGGATGCTTAGAGCTGGCTAGGAAAATCCAGATATTGGTGGCAGGCTCCTCAGAGGAACACTGCACGGAGGAAACTTTAAGGCTTGCCTACCAGGTAGGCTGGGAGGTAGCCAGAAGCGGAGCTGTCCTTGTAACCGGAGGCCTCGGAGGCGTGATGGAGGCTTCCAGCAGAGGAGCTAAGGAGGCAGGAGGCCTGGTCGTAGGCATAATCCCCCATGAAGACGCCTACCACGCTAACGAGCACTGCGATGTGGTGGTGGCCACGGGGATAGGCTGGGCTAGAAACTTCGCCACCGCCTACACGGCTGACGCCATAATAATCGTTGGGGGAGGAGCGGGAACAGCCATAGAAGCCCTGATAGCCTACTTCAAAGGCAAACCCATCATAGCCCTCAAGGGAAGCGGAGGCTACGCAGACGAGGCTGCAGGACGCTACCTGGACGACAGGAAAATAGTTAGAGTGCTGGCAGCCGGAACACCTAGAGAAGCCGTGGCTTTAGCCCTTAAAAAGCTGAAAGAAAAAGAGGGAAACGGCTAGAAGGTTACGATTTTAGCTGAGGTTTTTATCCATCTACCAGTTCGCCCATAGTTGCTGTTTTAACGTTTTCCATGTAGGGTTTACCTTTATGGACGCCGCACCTGTGCAGGCATGTTCTGCAGGCCTTAACTTCCACACCCATCCTCATGGTTTCCTTAAGCATTTCGCCGAGGTCGAAGAAGCCTTCTGGAGGTTTAACACCCTCCCTTCCAAGGTCAACCCCATCGTTTATCAGGAACATTCCCACCTGGAAGCCGGAGGACGCTGCCTTTTGAGCCAGCCTTAAAGCGTTCCAGGCTACATCCGACCCGTCATAGGAATTCCTATCCAGAATGATAAGTAAACTCAACCCGCATACCCCTACATGTTTCCGGAAAAATGAGGGGAAGCGTTTATTTTGGTATGAGGGCTATGGAGCGTTTCAGGATTTCAGGGTTGACGTAGCCGGCTGTGTAGGTTTTACCTGTGCGCCTGCTGGTTATGGTTATTTTCGCCGGGGCGAAGAGTCCGGGGTCTATCTTGTAGAAGTCTTTCCCTGCCTCCACGAAGATTTCGTAGAAGGGTTTCCCGTAGTCCCGGGAGGCTGAGGAGGGCGCCACCTCTAGGGCGTCCACGATTTCATCGTCGCTTCCACATTCAACCTCCAAGTAGACTTCTCCACCGTAGAGTATCATGTCGTTGGTTATCCCCATGGCAACCTCGCTTTCCGGGTGGACGGGAGCTATGGGTGCGGAGCCCCAGCCTGCCACAATCTTGTTCGGGAGGAATCCTACCTCCGAAAGCTTGTGGATGCCTGTTTCGACAACCCGCCCGGCAATCTGGTAGGAGCCGACAGGGCTTGAAGTTGAAGCTACCACTAGGTACAGGCTTTCAGGTTTAACCCCGCAGCTTTCCGCTATATACTTCACAGCCTGCTCCGTTGGAAGGCTGTCAGCTTCCACGAAGAGCACAGCCTTGTCCGCGGTGTCCCGGTAGCAGAGCTTCTCGTAGATACGCTTGGGCTGGAGGGATAACGCTCTGGCAGGACCTGAACCCATGGCGAAGTAGCCTTCCACGTTTATAGCCCAGCCTGCAAACTGGGAGCCCAAAGTTGCGAGAGCTGGATGACCCGTAATCTTTTCGCGGAGGACTGGAAGCCTTAGGCCTTCTCCCAAATCCTTTTCTTCCACGGTTATTTCAGCCATCCCTCCAAGGCATATCCGGGTGGCGGCTTCTCCAGCCTTCCCTGAAGGCTTAACGTTTACGCCCAGGTCTATCACGGTGGCTCCCGCGGTTTTCTGCACCTTAGCCCCGTAGGCTTCAGAGTTCCCAGCGATTTCCTCGGCTATGGAGGCAGCTTGAAGGTTCACGCTTACACTGGGGTCGGGGAAAACTTCGCCTTCAGGGTTCAGATGCTTGTTGAGGCAGCGGGCTAGGAAAAGCTTTCCAGAGCCTTTCTCCACCACGTCGCCTGTGTAAACGTAGAAGGCTTGCTTCAGCTTTCCACCGGCGAACTTGGCTTTCTCCCGGATTTCGCTGTAAGTGAAGGAAGGCATTAACCCTGCGATTTTCCCTAGCACCACGATTCTGCCGCCCTTCATCTCGGCTCCAAGCCTTAGGCCGCAGTCTCCCTGAACCAAGATTTCTCCTCCAAGCATGCCGTGGCCTAGGAACTCTCCAGCTGAGCCTTCTATGTGGATGGCTCCTCCAGCCATGCGTAGGCCTGCGTTCACTCCTACGTCTCCGTGAATGTTTATCCGCCCTCCCTTCATGCCCACGGTTTCACCGCGGTATGGGGCTGCAAGGTAGTCGCCTCCGTAGCCGAAGACTTCCAGCAGCCCGCCCTTCATGGCTGAGCCAGCCCAGCCTAGCACGTCGCCTTTAACCGTGATGGAACCTCCAGCCATTTCCTCGCCCACGTAGAAGCCTCCTCCGCCTTCTATGGTTATGCTTCCAGTCTTCATTCCACGGCCTACATACCTGAACCTGGAAAGGTCGCCTAGGATTTGAACTTCTAAGTCTTCGGGGTTGGAGGAAACCTCTGAAACCTCCACTTCGAAGAGTTCGCCTAGGCTGGTTTTCACAGCCCCCTCTAGAAGGGGAACCTCAGCGATTTCGTCCTCTTTTTTCCCGGCAAGGTTTTCCGGGGTTAACTGTTCTGCGAAAACGGGTACGCTGGGTGCTCTTTTAAGTTTAAGGGTTACCTTCGCCATTCTTTATCCCCCCTCAGCTTTAACCATGACAGGCCTTGCTATGAAGCTTTCAGGCACAGGGTAGTTTTCGAACTCGACGGTGTAGTACTGCTTGAATTTGGCTTTCAGGTCTTCCTTGGCTGTTCTGAGCACGTCCTCGCTTACAGCAGGCTTAACCCAGAAGGTTTTACCCTTCACGCTTGAGACAACTTCTCCCCTGTTTACGACGATTTCTCCTTCCTTCACCACCCAGTAGGCGTTTCTAAGAGCCCTCCTAACCTTCCTATAGTCTCGAGACGGGTTTACCTCCTTCGGGTTAACCGGGTAGACGGCTATGTCTCCGTCGGCTCCCACTCCCAGGTGGCCTTTACTTGAGAGGCCCAGCGACTTGGCTGTCCCAGCCCTCGTGATAATGGCGATTTCCTGCCAGGTGTACTCCCTGTCCATGGTTTCGATGTTTATTCTGCGCCTGGCAGACCTTGGAAGCTTTGAGGACACCTTCTCCCTTGCCTTCCGGCTCATAAGCCAGGCGATTACACGTGGATACTCGGTGAAGGGCCCAGCGTTCGGATGGTCCGTAGTCAGGAAAACCCTCCAGGGATCTTTAACTTCTAAGGCCAGTTCAAGCCCTATGGCCCACTGCACGGCGTTAACATAGTTGGAACGCTTGTAGAAGTATGGGACGATTCCGGCTCCTGTCTCCACTTCCACGTCGGCGTTGGTCCACTTGTTCCCCGTCATCTGGTAGAGGATGAACTGGAAGGGTCCGTCAGCCGTCATGGTGGTGGCGCTTCCGAAGATCACCTGGCCCAGGTCCACGCTTACATGGGGGTGGGCGTTCACGTACTTGGCTATTTCAGGAGCCTTGGAGCTTAGGTTAACCCAGCTTTTGCCTCCGTACCCTGTGAACTGGACATGGGTTATGTGGATGAGGGGTTTTCCTCCCTCGTACAGGTCGCGGACGCAGTCCATAGTCTTGATGGTGGTCTCCCAGTTTCCAGGTTTGCCAAGGTTGTTGGGGTGAACGTGAACTGCGTGGGGCAGCCCTATCATCTTGTTTATTTTGCATAGGGCTCTGAGGATTTCCCTTGGGGTTACACCTATCCTGGGAACAGGGTCGTCTATGCCCTCCAAGTTCCCACCCCAACTCCAGGCTTCAAGACCTCCAGGGTTCACAACTTTTATGGCGTATCCTTTCACAGCCTCCATCATCCAGGCCACGTAGCCTGCAGCCTCCTCGATTCTCCCGTTCTTAACGTGCTCCAGCAGGATTAGGTCGCTTCCGAAAAGCGGGAAGCACGCCTTGTCTAAGATTGGAACGTCGTCCAGCTCCTCGTGGGTATGCTTGGTTTTCAGCGACGGGGTTGCAGGCTCTATAACGGTTGTGTAGCCGAGCTTCGCATACCTGTAGCCTATGGTGAAGATGCTGGGAACCGTTCGTCCTACTCCTGAACGCGTGTAGGCTGTTTTGGGCACGGGGTCACGGTAGTGGTCTTCAGGCCTCATAAGCCTTCCAGCGTTAACTTTTGAACCTGCAATGTGAGCGTGGATGTCTACGCCTCCAGCCATCACAAGCATTCCAGAGGCGTCCAAAACCTGGGCTTGAGGGCTTACCTCCTCAACTATTACCCCGTCTTTTACGGCTATGTCCATCTGCTCTCCTTCAATCCCGTTGATAGGGTCGTAGACGATGCCGTTTTTAACTAGGATTTCACCCATAACATGTTCACCTCCGCCTGAGCTTTCTAACCCGCTCTAGGAGGCGTGCGAGGATAACCTTGTCTGGGAGGATTCCTTCAGGAGGCTCCACAAGCTTTTTAGCCCTCAGCGGAACCCCGTCCATCCGGTAGATGGTTCCCTCCGTTTCAACGCCTACGAAGGCTGCTGGCATTCTAACGTCTGCTAGGAGAGCTGAAGCAGTCATCAGCGGGTCTACCACCACCATGGGTATCTCCGTGAAGGCCTTGGCTGTTTGAGCAGGCATGTGGGCCACCGGGTCTGAGGCCACTATTAGAGCTGCGTCCACCTCACGCCTTGTCAGCAAGTCCACGGAGGAGGTTTCGCCAGGGTTGTACCGTGGATAGCCGTGGCTGAAGTCTACGGCGAACGGGTAGCCTGTCTCCCAAAGGGTTACCTTGTTGGCTCCAGTAACGTTGTGATGGCCTCTCATGGGAAGCAGAAGCCACTTAGTTTTAAGGTTTAAATCTTGGATAA
>Ga0190363_1001624_pt1 | contig 13232 bp, 13 predicted proteins | sample 48721867_MG_FD_161272 | JGI IMG/M metagenome (GOLD analysis project Ga0190363, IMG submission 161272) | Hydrothermal vent microbial mat bacterial communities from Southern Trench, Guaymas Basin, Mexico - 4872-18-6-7_MG | ecosystem: Environmental > Aquatic > Marine > Hydrothermal vents >...
GATAGGAGCTATCGGGAAGCTTCGGGTTGATGATACAGCAGGCGGGAGGTCTGTCGCTCTTAGGATGATGGTGATCGGTGACTATCACGTCCATCCCGATCTCGTTGGCGTATTCGATCTCCTCATGTGCTGATATGCCGCAGTCGACCGTGATCAGCAGGTCGCATCCCTTGTCCTTCAGCTCCGTTATGGCATCTCTGTTCAGCCCGTATCCCTCTATAAGCCTGTTTGGAATGTAATAGTTTGCCTCAACTCCTATCCTCCTGAAGGTCAACATAAGGGCGCTGACCGCCGTCGTTCCATCCACGTCGTAATCGCCGTAGATCCATATGTTCTCGCCGCCGGAGATGGCCTTCCTGATTCGCTCGACGGCCCGATCCATATCCGGAAGCAGAAGTGGATCGTGAAGGTCGTCCAGACTTGGGTAGAGGAATTTCCTGGCCGCCTCCTCCTCGTCATATCCTCGTGAGACCAGCACCTGAGCGACAAGCGGGGATATCCTCAACCTGTCGGCCAGCCGCAGGCTAACATCTAAGCTGGTTCTCTTGATCCTCCATATCTTACTTCGCATATCTACCTCATAGATAAGTTTGCCATCCGCCGCTATTTCGCTATGTAGTGGTCAGCCGACGTGATCGTTCAGTATGTGATCTTATCCTCCGGCAGATAGGGGGATTTTATGAAGACGACCTTGACAGGTTCCTCGGAGTCGTTATGGATATCATGTTTTTCACCCGGCTCGATCCTGAAGGCATCCCCGGCCTCGGCCTCATAAGGGGTATCGTTCACCAACATCTTGGCCTTCCCCTCGATGAAGTAGAAGGTCTCCTCGACCTCCCTATGTCCATGCGCTCCCATCTTCTCACCGGGCAGCAACAATAACACGCCCCAGTCGATCCGCGGACCTCTGAAGAGGTATTTAACCCCTGATTTCCCCCATCTGTAATCCTTTTCGTTTTCATTAACCTTTTCCATCCTCTCACCCTCCAAGCTCAATCAGGGATTTCATCACATGCATATTTTACCACCTTTCACCCTGACCGTCAATTGAGGGTGCATATTTATCGGTAAGCAAGAGACAAAAAGCTTCGCTCTTATTTCCCTTGAGTGTAGCGGTATCACTGATAGGAGACAGGGGGCAGGAAACGGGAGACAGGAAATAGATTTTCCCCTGCCTCCTGCTTCCTGTTTCCTGTCTCCTTCCAACTCTAAGAAATAAGCTCTTCTGACCTCTCAGATCTCTGCTACACTTAACGATAATATGAGCGTTATCATTAAGTTAGGGTGGGAAGTATATCGGGGCTGATGACGAGTATAATATCGAACTCACCGCCGTTGAATTTGAAAGGAACCCATAAGCTGCGTAGATTTCCGCTTCCTATGTCTATCTCATAACCCCTTCCCGAGATTATGGTAGGTATCGACAGCTTAAACTCAAGTCCTATCTCTGAGAGGAAGGAGTTAACGTTGCCGGATATCATATTGGCGATCTCGCCCAAAGCGTCTTTGACCTCCTCACTTATCCCATTGAACTCCGCGCCGAGCATCTTGGAGGCTAGCATTCCAGCTACATCATCGGGGCATCTGATATACAGCATACAGGAACCCCTCTCCCCCGCGAAACCGATGATCCCCGTTATCCCTGAGACCTTCATGCTGGTTTTCCTGCTCTCCCTAGGCTCTCCTGGAGTCGGATCAACGGAGAGCATCATCTGGAAAACCCGCCTTGTGCCTTCTATAATCGATCGGATAAGCTTCTCCTTCATCCCTTACCTCCCGTCTTCGATGATCTCGATCAGCCTGTACGGTATCTCATTCAGACTGAGAACCTTATCGACCACACCTGCTTCGATGCATACTTTAGGCATGCCGAAGATGACGCTGGAGCCTTCATCCTGAGCGAAGGTTACTCCGCCCTTCTCCTTGACCGCCTTCATCCCCTTAAGACCGTCATTTCCCATGCCGGTCAGGATCAGCGCCAGCACCCTATCTCCATAAACCTGGGCCGCTGACTCCATAAGCAGATCGACCGAGGGAACATATATCATCCCCTCAACCCTTTCGATCACCCTGATCCTGGGACGATCGTTGTCAAAGGGGTTGACGACCTTCATATGTTTCCCGCCTGGGGCGATGATCGCCTTGCCGGCGCGGATCTCCTCGCCGTTTTTACCCTCAACGACCTTGATCTTGCTCATCTGATTGAGCCTCTCGGCCAGCAATTTGGTGAACTGAGGAGGCATATGCTGGGCGATCAGTATCCCGGCGGAGAAATCGCCGGGCAGCTTAGGCAGGATACGCTGAAGCGCCCTTGGTCCCCCCGTCGAGACACCTATAACCAGGACATCAATGTGATGATGAGCTTGGATTGAAGGAGATGTCCCTGATTTGGGTCGGGGTATCTGATTCAGCTCATGCCTTTCCTTATGCCACGTCCTGGCTATCAGCTTAACTTTCTCCAGCAGTTCCTTTCTGACCTTGATGATATCAAGGGAGGATTGGCGAATGTTTTTCGGCAGATAATCCACCGCCCCTATCTCCATCGCCTCTAGAGTGACCTTGGCGCCATCCTCCGTCATTGAGCTGAGCATGATGACGGGAAGGGGATGTTCCTTCATGATCCGCCTCAGGGCGGTCAATCCATCCATCCGGGGCATCTGTATATCAAGGGTGACGAGATCAGGTTTTAGCCTTTCGATCTTTTCGATCGCCTCCAGGCCATCTCCGGCAGTGTCGATCACCTCTATCTCGGGATCGGACTCCAATATCCTCTTGATCGCCGCCCTCATAAAGGGTGAGTCATCTACCACCAGAACCCTGACCTTATCTCCGCCGGGATGCATAATCCTAATCCTCCTTTTTATAAACGGTGCATCCAGGAAACCTCACCGGCCTGAATAGATTATCGATTCCGAAGAGCGTCTCGGTTGATCCGACGAAGAGATACCCGCCGGGATTAAGGCTTTCATATAAACGTCCCAGCACCTTCTCCTTTGATCTTTTATCGAAATATATTAGAACGTTTCTGCAGAATATGACGTCGAAATACCGCATCCGACGCATCTCCTCATCGTTTGACAGGTTGATTCTCAGGAAATTGACGCAGCGACGCAGCTCGTTCGAGACATAATAAACCCCCTTGACCTCTATGAAATATTTCTTCATGTAAAGGTCAGGTACATATCGGACGGAGTAATCGGAATAAGCTCCCTCTTTGGCCTTTCGAAGGGCCGTCACGCTTATATCAGAACCCGTCACCTTGAAGCTCCATCCCTTCAGTGTGGTCTGTGATTCCTCAAGCAGGATCATAGCCAGTGTGTATGCCTCCTCGCCTGTGGCACATCCGGCGCTCCAGATGCTTAACCGTTTGATCCCATATTTCTTCCTGGCGGTTATCTCAGGTATAACCTCATCCCTGAGGGCCTCAAAGTGCTGGGGATCCCTGAAGAAGAAGGTCTCAGGGGTTGTGATCTCATCGAACAGCTTCATCCATTCCTTATCTCCCGGGGGACGGCTTAGCAGATACCTATAGTAATCCTCAAAGCTTTTCAGCTTCAGCTCCTTTAGCCTATGACGGAGATGTATCTCGAGAAAATACTTTTTGCCATCGGCGAAGTAGATGCCGCTCCTTTTATAGATCAGATCCCTCAATAGCCGGAACTCCTCTTGACTCATAAAAGCCCTTGTATCCTCCATCTTCACACCACGTTCATCAGGGTAGGGACATCGATTATGAGGGCAACCCGTCCGTCGCCCATTACTGTTGCACCGGCTACGCCAGGGATCGATCCCAAAAATGGTCCCAGGGACTTGATCACCACCTCCTCCTCACCTAAAACCCTATCGACGGCGAGACCAATCCGCATCTCCGCCAGTCCGATGACAACCACGTATCTCCCTCTCGATTCCCCCCCTCCACAGCCGAAGATCTCGCTTAGCCTCAATATCGGCAGGATTTCACCCCTCAGATAGATCACCTCTTTACCGCCTATCAATCTCACATCATCGGGTGAGATTCTGACGGTTTCGATGATTGAGGTCAAGGGGATAGCATATATCTCCTCATCTGACATTACCAACAGGCTCTGGCTTATAATGAGGGTGAGCGGAAGCTTGATTTGGATCTTCGTCCCATGCCCTACGGTGCTTTCCACCTCCACCATACCGCCTAGCTTTTTGACGTTGTTTCTGACCACATCCATCCCTACGCCTCGTCCGGAGACGCCGTTAATCCTCTCGGAAGTGCTAAAACCCGGGGTGAAGATGAGGTTGATCACGTCCCGTTCGGACATGGTCTTGAGCTTCTCCTCGGTGACGATGCCCTTTTCGATCGCCCTTCGGGCGATCTTGTTGGGATCTATTCCCCTGCCGTCGTCCTGGATCTCTATGACGATCGTATTTGCTACGTGATAGGCGGAGAGCGAGATTCTACCTTTTCTCGGTTTGCCTGATCTTTCCCTCTCTTCGGGCGGTTCTATGCCGTGATCCACGGCGTTTCTGAGCATATGTACCAGCGGATCGTTGATCTCCTCTATGATACTTCTATCCAGCTCCGTTTCCTCGCCGGATATGATCAGCTCCACCTCCTTGCCCATATCTCTAGCGAGATCGCGAACGATCCTCGGATACCGGTTGAAGATACTGGCTATCGGTTGCATCCTCATCCTCAGCGTCGCCGTCTGCAGCTGTGAGGTGAGCAGATCGATCCTGGCTGCCACATCCTGTAAATCCTCATCTCCCGTCCTACTTATCTGGAGCAACCTATTTCTTTCAATTACCAGTTCCCCGACGAGGTTCATCAGCTCATCCAGCCTTTTGACGTCGGTCCTCACGGTCTGAACCTCGAGGGAGGTAGGAAGGCGTTGGGGCTCTGATCGAATAGGAGTTTCAGCCGGTTCCTCGGCCGGGGGAGATATCTCCACCTCACCTATCAGCCTCTTCGTCGTATCGACGGCATCGAGTATCATGTCCGTGATGTCGGGAGTTACCTTCTCCTCGCCCTTGCGCAGTTTATCCAACACGGTCTCAGCGGCGTGTGTCACCTCAACCAGCCGATCGAGCCCCAGAAAACCTGCCATCCCTTTTATCGTGTGAAAACCCCTGAATATCCGATTGAGCAGATCGGGGTCCTCGGGCGAGTTCTCCAGCTTTATGAGGTCCGCCTCCAGCGATCCGATTATCTCTGAGGCCTCCTCCACAAAGGCCTTTACCATCTCGGGGTCTTCAAAGATCTCCTCGTCCATCGTCCGTTTCTACCCCTTTCAATCATCAGAGGGCATCAATTGGGGTTTCATAAACCTCTCGGGCTCGAATTCGCCTTCCTCCGTTGATCCGGTCTTGAGGAATTCGTCGGAGATTTTGAACTTTCGGACCTCCTCGTATAACTCCCTGGATAATTTATCCAGCTGTGAGGATGCCTGAGCGGTCTGCTGTGCGCCCTCCGCGACCTGCTGGGAGGCCTCCGCGACCTGCTGGATGTTGTGGGAGATATCCTGTGTCACCTGTGACAGCTGCTGTATGTTCTGATTTATATCCTTCACGGTGGCGGACTGTTGTTCCATAGCCGTGGCTATCTGAGCTATGGCCTCCAGAACTTCATCGCTGGATTCGGCTACCTTTTGGAGCGCCTCCCCGGCGTTCCTCGCCAATTTCGAGCCCTCATCCACCGCCTTCAGTCCATCACCCATAGCCGTGACGACGCGAGCCGTTTCCTCTTGGATCTCGCCGATCATATCGGATATCTGTCTGGTTGACTGCATCGTCCTCTCGGCGAGTTTTCTCACCTCATCGGCCACGACGGCGAATCCTCTTCCCTGCTCGCCAGCTCTGGCGGCCTCTATGGCCGCATTCAAGGCCAGAAGATTTGTCTGATCGGCCACATCCTCTATTACGGAGATTATCTGTCCGATTCTTTCAGAGGCTACATTGAGCTTCTGGACGGTTTCGTTTATCCTGTTAACCGCTTCGGCTATCCCCTTTATCCCATCCATGGTCTGTGAGACGTTCTTCCTACCCTCGCTGGAGATAGTGCTGGATTGTCGCGCCAGCTCGGCCGCTCGTTGGGCGCTTTGAGAGACCTGGGTAATCGTTGCCGAAAGCTCCTCCGCTGCGGCCGCCACCGCACCTGCCTGGGAGGCCATCTCCTCCGCGGCCGTGGCGACGGCCACCACCTGAGAGGATGCCTCCTCGCTCCCGGCGGACATCTGTTCCGCGGTGGCCGAAAGCTCGGTGGCTGACGAAGCCATATGATCGGCTATGCCCTTGATCCTGAGGATCATCCCTGAAAGGCTCTCGGCCATCTCGTTGAACGTCCTTGCCAGTTGACCGATCTCATCCTTTGAATCAAGCCGAAATGCAACCTTATGTGAGAGATCACCTCTTGCTAGATTCCGAGCGGCCGTTACAATCGATGGGATAGCTGAGAAAAGCCTACGAGATACGATCACCGTCATTAAGCTGCCCAAGAGAATAATCATAAGGCCGAATGGGATCACGTATTTTATGATTCCCCTTTCAATCTGAGCGTAGTCCGATCTGGGGACGGAGGAGGCGATGATCCAGTTAAGATGATCATCGCGGGCATATCCGGCGATCTCCTTATCCCCTCTAAATTCATACTCTATCGCTCCCTCCCTCTGACGCAGCATCACATCCAGAGTGGAAACGATGTCGGTCACCTTCCTCCCGATTAAGGTGGAATCGGGATGAATCAGCGCTTCGCCGGTAACAGCATCGACCACATAGTAATAGCCATTTCCTGAGGGTTTGAGGCCTAGCACCCTCTGCTTAAAGCGTTCAAACGCATCCGATCTCACTATGTCCAGAGATATCGCCCCGACATATGCAACGCTGCTGATGCCTCCCGTCCTGGTGATCGGGAAATAGAAGGTGAATTGGTACTTTCCTCCCGATCGGCTTACGGATGTATACTCACCCTTCCCTAAGATGGAGCCGACGGCCTCCGACGGCAAACTGGCAGGCATATCTGAAGCGGTGGAAGCTATCAACGTGCCGGTCGCCCCCTGCAGCCGATATAGGGCAACTGGATGAGCGTGCCCTGTCCTTGAGGCAAATCTCTCCAGTATAAGGGTTGTTTCCTCCTCCTCGAGTTTCCCAATATCGAGTGTGGCGAGGAGCTCCAGAGAGTCCTTGGACGTCTCACTCTTCAGCTCGAACCATAGTTCCTCCAACAATGATGCCGAGCTCTTCGCCTCAACCGCAAGCCTTGTCCGTAGGAAATCGTCCATTCCTCGTCTCACCAGATTCAAGCCGGCCACTATCATAACCGCTACAGTTATGATGACGGTGGCGCTCATCAACAACATCATCTTAACTGAGAGCTTCATTTTCTCACCCTCCTGTGGTCAATCCCTGAAGATCGAGGATAACCATGAAATCGCCGTCCAGCTTGGCTATGCCGGTGATGTATCTGGGGTCCAGCTTCACCGCTTCCGGAGGAGGTTCCACGCTGTTTTCATCCACCCTTATCACCCGGGATACCATATCGACTATAAGCCCGACCTTTTTATCGTCGAGCTCGATCACCACAATTCTGCTCTTTTTGTCGGCCTTTTTTGGAGGCATTCCGAGCCGTTTTCTCAGGTCTATAATAGGGATGATCTCCCCTCTCAAGTTTATCACCCCTTCGATGAAATCCGGCACGTTTGGCAGACGGGTTATAGGTTGCATCCGGAGGATCTCCCTAACGGAAAGGATATCCACGCCGAATTTCCCGCCATTCAGGTTGAAGGAGATGAACTGGAGATCGGCCATATCCTCATCCTCCACTCATCCTGGTCATCGTCTGTTCTATCTTCTCCCTCAAAATCTCCGGAGTGAAGGGTTTGGCCACGTAATTGTTCACGCCAGCGCCGATGGCGCGTATTATCTCATTTTTAGATGTGTTGGCTGTGACCATTATTATCGGGATCTTATCGAATCGATCGTCGCTTCTCACCGCCTCGACGAATTCCAATCCGGTCATCTCAGGCATGTTCCAGTCGAGCAACACCAGATCTATGCCATCCTCCATGTTGAGTATCTCCAGGGCCTCCCTGCCGTCCTCGGCCTCAACGATGTCCGTGATCCCCGCCTTGATCAGTATGTTTCTTATGATCTTGCGCATGGCGAGCGAGTCGTCCACCACCAGGACCTTCATCCCTTCACCTCATCTTCCGGCGGTTTTCCTCTTGAGGACGAGGATCTCAACCCTTCTGTTTTTAGCCCTCCCCTCGGGAGTATCGTTAGAGGCGACGGGCCTGAACTCCCCGTATCCAACCGCCGATAGCCTGGACGGATCTATCCCTTTTCCGACCAGGAACCTGAGGACACTTGTCGCCCTCGCCGCTGAGAGCTCCCAATTTGACGGAAACATCGGGGTGTGGATCGGCCGGTTATCGGTATGGCCTTCGATCCTTATATCATTCGGTATCTTCATCAGCTCCTCGGCGACCTTTTCGAGAATCGGGACGAACTCCGGTCTGATCTGAGCGCTTCCCGAGTCAAACATGACTGGCTTGCCGCTATTGCGCAGTATTATAGCTAAACCCTCCTTTCGCATGACGGCCTGCAAAGATCCCTTCATCCTTCTTTCGGCCACGAACTTTTTCAGCCTGTATCCGATTCCGGCCATTTTCTGCTCCTCATCATTCACCCTGGTGGTCTCAGGCGCTGTTCTGATCTTCTCCACAAGGGGCTGTTCCCACCCTTTCAGCACACCGAAGGAATATTTCAAAGACCCTTTCACCGTGTTATATTTGATCTCATCGAATATGGAAAACGAGACCAGAAGGACGAAGAAGGTCAGGAGCTGGGACATCAGATCTCCGAAGGTCGTCATCCATCCCGGCGCACCTTCCTCCTCAACCTTCTTCCGCCGTTGCCTGGCCATACATATCACCTCCGAGCTGTTCCCTCAGCTTGGGTGGCAGAAATACCTTCAGATTTTCCGCTATCATTCTGGGATTATCTCCGGCCTGGATCAGGAGCACACCCTCCAGGATTATCTGCCTGTAAAGCATCTCCTCGCCCGATCTCGCCTTAAGCTTGCCGGCTATAGGGATGAAGATTAGGTTTGCGAAAAGGGCACCATAGAAGGTGGTTATAAGCGCCACGGCCATGGACGGCCCGATAGTGGTGGGATCGTCCAGGTTTCTAAGCATCTGTATCAGTCCTATCAACGTTCCGATCATCCCAAAGGCGGGGGAGTATTTTGCCATGGCGTTAAACAGATCTTGACCGAATTCATGCCTTTCGCTCTGATAATCCAGCTCCGTTTCCATGATATTCCTCAAGATCCGGGGATCAACGCCATCGGCCGCCAGCTGTAATCCCCTCTTCAGGAAATCCTCGTCCACGTCCTGAAGCGAGTTTTCGAGGTTGATCAATCCCTCGCGACGAGCCTTGTCTGCCAGCTGAACGATGAGGTTTATCAGCTCAACTGGAGAACGTTCCTTAGCGAAGAAGGCGTTTTTTAAAACACCGAAAACGCTGAGCACTTTGGGGAGAGGGTAGTTTATCAGAGTGGCGGCGATTGTCCCGCCGGCGACGATCATAAGGGATGGGATATTGATGAATCCGAATATATCTCCGCCCAACAGAATGGCTACCAAAACGCATCCCACACCTGCCACGATTCCCAAGACGGTGCTTATATCCATGGTTGCCCTCTCATCAAACCTGGACTGCCAGTAAAAACGTCCGCAGTCGGCCGTTCGCCATCCGCCGTTACTCCGTTCGCGGAGGGCGAACTCGGTTATCCCGATATTTTTATCGGAAATCGAGACCTAGATCTTTACCGGTTTTTAGAAGGGCGGATCGAGTCGATCCGCCCTGCTAGATGCTTTATCGCTTGAGATTCACCAGATCCTCCAGCACATCGTTGGAGGTGGTTATCACGCGCGAGTTGGCCTGGAACCCGCGCTGGGCGATGATCAGCCTTGTGAACTCGGAAGCAAGATCCACGTTCGACTGTTCCAGAGCACCTGAGACTATCGAGGCCTGGATGCTGCTACCAGCTGTCCCGATGAAGGGAGCACCGGAGTTGCCAGTGGCGCCATATAGGTTCTTCTCCATCCTGACCAAACCGGAGGGATTGCTAAACCTGGCGATCGCTATCTGAGCGAGGGTCTGGGTTATACCGTTGCTGAATGTTCCCAGTATCCTGCCATCCTCCTGAATGCTCACAGCCTCTAAGTTCCCCGCCGTGTAGCCGTCTTGACCGGAGACCACGGCCGTAAACTGAGATGCGTGTTGAGTGAGGCCCTCGAAGCTATTGACTTCCCCGAAGTCCAGAGTTACGCTCATCTGTTCGGCTCCGTTTTTGGGATCGATCACCAGCGCCGTGGCGTTCTTGTCGTCGAAGCTCACCTCCTTTATCGAGCCGTCGGTGTTGAAGGTTAAGGTTCCGGAGCCGCCGCTCACAACCTCCTCACCTCCTGAGAGCGCTACCTCCCAGGTCCATGTGTTCGGAGTGGCCTCTCCCGTCCTTGAATCAACAGCCTTCCTCAGGGTTATCGAGAGCGTGTGGCTGGTGCCCTGTGAATCGTAGATCGTGGTGGAGATCACATAGGGATCATCATCTGCAGTCGTTCTGGAGTCGAGGTTACCGGTGAAGGAGACACTCGTGGTGGCCTTAGCCGGTATACGTCTCCCGTAGGGTAGGGTGATATCGCCTATCGGAGCATCCCTGGCGATCCTCCCCTCCGCGTCGGCGTTCCACCCTTGAACCGAATAACCGTTCCTCGTGACCAACCTTCCGGAGGCGTCGAACTGGAAATCGCCTGCCCTCGTGTAATACTGTTGTTCGCCGTCGCTGACGATGAAGAACCCGTCGCCGATTATAGCCAGATCCGTGGTTTTACCCGTCTGCTGTAGCGCCCCCTGTTTGAAGATCGTGTCTATCCCACCGACGGTCGATCCCATTCCTATCTGGACGGGATTGAGCCCGCCCCTTCCGCTTTCAGGTTTGACGCCGCCTCGGAGTGTGATCACCAGAGCCTCCTCGAACGACGTCCTGGAGGTTTTGTAGCCGATCGTATTGATGTTGGCGATGTTGCTGCCTATGACATCCATCTCGGTCTGATGCGATCTTATGCCTGAAAGCCCGCTGAAAAGAGCACCTATCATCTTTTCCTCCTCCTTTCTCCTCTGACCCGGTCCGCCTCAGGCGATCGGCGTCCCGAGAGGCGTCCTCCGAGGAGGGCCCGCCTCTACAAGGTCAGGTTTTCAGATTATCATTGCACTGTCGATGTTGGTGAAAACCTTATCCTTCATGTTTTGCCCATCCAGGGCTGTTATCACGGTTCTCTTCCTCACGTTGACCAGGAGAGCGAGATCTTTCATCAGGAGAAGTGACTCCCTTGCTCCTTTCTCACTCATCCTCTCCACCGCCCTGTTTATCCTTTCCATATCCTCACTGGAAAGGTATATCCTCCTCTGCCTCAGCCTCGCCTCAGCATGGGCGGAGATCTTCACCGGCTGGCTTCCTCGGTCCGATATCTGGGCGAGCACCTGATCAAAGCTCAGCCCCGAACCTGTCCGGCCTCTATTTGCACCCTCTGATCCCGCCGGAGATCCCGGCCGTTCGATCCGACCGGTTGGGGACACCTCCCTGATCCCTCCCCTCAACATGATCACCTCCCCTATCCCTCTATCGAGATAAGGCTGGATTGCGGTATGAGATCGCCGTTCACCATGAGATACACCTTATCACCTTTGAAGGAGATGCCATCCACCTTTCCGGAGCTGGTTGGTGTAAGCGATACCTCCTTTCCTGCTTCATCTACACCGGTTACCTCGTATCTGTAGCGTCCACTTTCGACCTTTTCGCCCTTATCGTCCCTCCCGTCCCACAGAACGGCATGCTCGCCGCGGGAGATATCCTTGGGCTCAAGCGTCCTTATCAGGTTGCCATCGTCGTTGAATATCTTCACGGTTATCCCTTTCAGATCCCTCCCAATTTGATATTTCAGTTCCACCGGCCCATCGCCTTTCAGCTCGAAAAAGCCGCTTTCCACCTCGACCTGCTTTCCGACGAACCCGAGCGAGATCGCCTTGTTGATCTGTCTTTCGATCTGCATGAGCGATTTGAAGGATTCATTGAGGTTTTGCATCTGCTCGAGGGCACTGAACTGAGCGGTCTGCGCTATAAACTCCTGATTATCCACAGGGCTAAGCGGATCTTGATATGAGAGCTGAGTCACAAGCAGCCTGAGGAAGTCGTCCTTACTCATTATCTGATTCGAAGGTATTTGATCCTCGTTCGAGCCGCTCATCCTGAAAAGCCTCTGATCGTTCGAAACCCTCATTCTCATCACCTCTGCTAATTTACGTCCGCGTTCGGCACCGCCGAACGCTGTTCAATGATCTTACTACGCTCTTAGATTCACTCCTGAGCTCTCCTGCATCTCACCTTCAAGCTCATAGGACGAGCTTTCATTCTGACTCATAACTGCCGGATAGCCGGCGTATCCAGGCTGCTGAAACCCCTTCTCCCCTCCCATCCACGATCCGAATCCCCCTGAGAAAGAGGGGTTAAAAGACTTGACCTCCACCTGTCCCATCTTTATCCCGTGTTCCTCAAGGCTTTGCCGAATCTGAGGGGCAATCTGATGGAGCATCCTTCTTACGGAGCCATCCTCAACTTTTATGATGGCGGATATCTCCTCGCCCTTCTTGACTACCCTTATCTCCATCCTGCCGAGATGTTCGGGATGAAGTCTAACCCTTATGGAGCTTACCGTCACAACTCTGCGGTCTAAGGTGGGATGTTCCGCTTCAAGTCTGCTCGCCTCGTTCGATATCACCTCGCCAAGCTCGCTGGAAACTATCTTAGGCTCCAGTTTATCGCCGATGTCAAGCCGATATTCCGGTCCACCTATATGCTGCCACTGACGGGCGATATCTTCGATAATCCCTTCATCACCTCCTCTGACCTCAACCCTTTCGCCCCGATCGTCAAACCTGACGATAACGTTCACCTCATGACGGGGCATAAGAGCGTGGGGGTGTGAGGGTGAAGGAGCGCTTTTTTCACCCCCATACCCCCTTACACTCATACTCTCATATACAAGGTGATGGGCAGGTGATCCTGAAGATATATTATCTCCATCTCGATCCGGTTCCTCCGCCGTTAAGGATCCCACCTCCCTCATCTTGGCTTCGCCAGCAGGTGAATTATCCTCGGAACTTAATAGATCGGGATCGGCAGACCGGCGGACAAAAGCTAGCTC
>Ga0190363_1001625_pt1 | contig 13230 bp, 13 predicted proteins | sample 48721867_MG_FD_161272 | JGI IMG/M metagenome (GOLD analysis project Ga0190363, IMG submission 161272) | Hydrothermal vent microbial mat bacterial communities from Southern Trench, Guaymas Basin, Mexico - 4872-18-6-7_MG | ecosystem: Environmental > Aquatic > Marine > Hydrothermal vents >...
CGCCCTTACGTTCCTGTTCATAGTCCTGGCTCCAGGTCAGGTCATGATGACCGAGAGGGTTGGGAAGATACTGTGGGGCAGCGTCCTGGCGGTCTCCGTGGACAAGCTCATACTACTCGCCACGCTCACGCTGCTGTGCACCCTTTTCTTCACCTTAACCTGGCGTAGGCTGACCCCCATACTCTTCGACAGGAGGCTCGCAGAGGCCGAGGGCCTCGACACCAAGCCATACGTCTACTCGCTTCTCGCCATCTCAGGAGTCGTGATAACGCTCTCCCTAACCCTCGTGGGAGGCTTCCTCGTCTTCTCACTCCTCTACCTACCCGCAGCCGGAGCCCTCCAAGTATCCGAGGACGTGAAGAAGATAGTCGCCATATCCGCCCTGATGGGAGCCCTGTCAGCGGTGACAGGCGTCGCCGTCAGCTTCATGCTCGACCTACCCGTCGGGTGCTGCATAGTCATCTGCGCAGCCGTCATATTCGTAGTCTCAGCCATCCTCGGGTTCATGAGGCGGAAGGCACTCATACTCGAAATATCGAGGTAGACGCTCTGAGCCCCCTCTGAACACGCTCATGGAAGCCTTGCCTGTCGTACATGACTTGAAGTGCAGTATGATCCAATTTTTTAATACTTCTTTAGTAATTACCTGTATGGTGATACGAAATGAGTGTTACGATAACGGCGAAGATCCCAAAGGAGCTGAAGGAGAAGATACGTAGGTTTAACATAAACGCCAGCCGTGTCATAAGGGAGGCCCTGGAGGCGGAGGTCAGACGGAGGGAGGAAGAGCAACTGAAAGCGCTGGCGAGGGAGGTCAGCCGCATACTCAACAAGATACCAAGAGAGGAGATCGTCCGAGCAATCAGAGAGGCGAGGGATGAACGGTGAGCTACGTCTTTGACGCGAGTAGCCTCCTCATTCTCGCAAGGGACCTCGGAGAGAAAGCAGTCGACATCGTCAGGGGAGGAATGACGGCGGATCTGGCGATCTATGAGATAGGAAACGCCCTTTGGAAGGAATGTACGTTGCTTAAGAGGTTAAGCCGTGAAGAAGCCCTCAGGGCACTAGAGTTTATGGCAGCCCTCATAGACATCATGGAAACCGTGGACATCAGAAACCTAATCAACGATGTGCTGAAGAACGCCTCGAAGCTAGGCGTCACTTACTACGACTCGACGTACCTCACGATAGCAGAGAAGACGGACGGAATCCTAGTTACAGACGATGAAAGACTCTCGAAAGCCTCCGTAAAAAGAGGCATAAAGACGCTGAACACTAGGACTCTCGTGGGGGAGAGGGGCAAAGTTTAAGGACAGTCCACTAAGAGAACCCCACCGTTCTCAGGGAACCTTTTCTTCCGACTAGATCTCGACTGATTTTTTACCGGAGATGAGGGAATTCAAGTTGACCGTGACTCTACCCGTCTTCTTCGTCTTAACCCATCTACCGCTCCTGAGGAACACCGTGTTCATCAGAGCCACGGTGGCTACGAAGCTTTCCAGAATCCAATACGCCTGCACGAACGGTATCCAAAGGAGGTTCATGGGTTTTCTGGATCCTGTGTAACATACCAAGATTATGCCTGCCACCAGCAAGGACACTGTCGTGAGTATAGCTCCCAGCACGAGCGGTGCAAGCTGGGAGATGACAGTAGAGTTGTGTGGTAAAACCGAGTACAGGATCCAGCATAGGTAGTTGAAGAAGGTGAGGGATATGAGGTATGGTCCAGACAGGGCGACCTCTATGTCGACGGTCTTGAGCGACGGCTTCTTCATGAGGGATCCATACTTGATCGAAGTCCTCATGTAACCCTGGAACCACCTAAGCCTCTGGTGGAAATACGACGTGATGTTGGAGACGGTCTCTACCCCAGAGAGAGCGTCATCCACGTAGACAGTCTCGTACCCCCTCTTGGCTATCTTGACCGCCAGGTCCACATCCTCCGTCAACGAGTTCTCATCGAAACCCCCCACCTCGCCCAACACGCTCCTTCTGACGAACATACACGTCCCGAACAGCGGTACGAAAAGCCCACGCCTCCACCGGCCTCGGACGATCACCCGGTTCCAGACGTTCTCCTCCAAAGCCACGAGCTTCGTGAACATGTTCTCATCCTCGTTGAGGCTGAAAAGCCTCCCCTGAACCGCGGCCACCCTCGGGTTGCTAAACTTCTCGACCGCTTTGGATATCGTATCCCTCGCCGGGACGCTGTCAGCGTCGAACACGGCGATTATTTCCCCTCTGGCGTGTTTGAGGGCGAGGTTGAGGGCTGCAGGCTTCCCCCTTGCCTCTTTTTCCCTTATTGCTTTGATGAGGTTTGGATGAGCCTTCTCGAACTCCCTGCATATCTCCCACGTCCTGTCGGTAGAGGCCCCATCCACGACGATTATCTCAAGCCTATCCTTTGGGTAATCCGAGTTCAGGAGAGCGTTGAGACAACGTCCTATGACGGTCTCCTCGTTTCTAGCCGGAACTATCACCGAGACCATCGGCGGATCGTCGACGCTTCCGCTGTGGGCTTCATGGGGGTCTCTCCCGAATACGCCGGTGACGACTATGGGTACGTGGTAGAGTGCGCAGAATAGCATTACGGCCATCAGGATCAACGAGATCGTCAGTACGATCAAGTTTAGCAACCCTCCCATGGGCTGAGTATAAGGGGACACCCCAACGAGCGTGATGTGGAAGCCGAACCCCCACAGATAATGTAACTAGCCATTTCTCGCTTGAAATCTCCGAAGCATGATTTAAAAATAATTGTATTAGAACGCCCTGTTTTCCATGGTTGAGTATTCTCGGCGTCTGGGAAAACGCTTAACTTCAAGGCTGTGTAGTCTGATCTTGAATGCCCCTCGAGCTTACAGGTTACAGGGGACCAGCTAGGGAGGTTTTGGAGAAGGCGGGTGCATCCATAGGCGATCTCCTCAAGGTAACCAAGAATGGGTTCACTTACAAAGGGGTGCTCATGCCCAGATCCGAGTACGCGGATGATGCGCACATCGTGTTAAAGTTGAAGAGTGGGTATAACATAGGAATCCGCGTCACACCGGACATAACTGTCGAGCGCCTTGGGGAGGCTGAGAAGCCCGCCTTCCGGCCTCCACCCCCACCGAAGGGTAGGGAAGGGCTTCCGAGGGTCTCGATAGTCAGCACGGGTGGGACGATAGCGAGCCGAGTGGACTACAGGACGGGAGCAGTCCACCCGGCCCTCTCAGCCAGAGACCTGTACAGCGTCGTCCCAGAGCTCTCCGAGATGGCGAACATAGAGGCCGACATACTTTTCAGCCTATACAGCGAGAACATAACACCAAGCCACTGGTCCCAGATAGCCAGGAGGGTGGCCGAGCACATCCGCAGGGGCGCCGAAGGCGTCGTGGTGGCCCATGGAACGGACACGATGGGGTACACGGCCGCAGCCCTCAGCTTCAGCCTCAGGGGGCTTCCGTGCCCCGTGATACTCGTGGGTTCGCAGAGGAGCTCCGACAGGCCGAGCTCAGACGCGGCTCTGAACCTCATCGGGGCGGTGACGGCGGCTGTTAAGGCCCCCTTCGCCGAGGTTGTGGTGGCGATGCATGAGGACACTTCGGACAGGGCTGTCCTGCTCCATAGGGGTACGAAGGTGAGGAAGTGTCACACGAGCGGTAGGTGGGCTTTCAGGTCTGTGAACTCGAAGCCTCTGGCCAGGGTTGTGGAAGGCCGTGTGGAGATGATTCTGGACGACTACAGGCCTCGTGGGGAGGGGGAGCTCCAGGTTCTGGACGGGTTCGAGGAGAGGGTGTCCCTGCTCAAGTTCCACCCTGGGTTCAACCCGAGCCTGATAGACTGGCTCGTGGATGAGGGGTACAGGGGCATAGTCCTCGAGGGCACGGGCCTCGGCCACGTAGGCAGGTACTGCTACGACGCCCTTAGAAGGGCCATCCGCGAGGGGGTTCTCGTGTTCATGACCTCCCAGTGCATCTGGGGTCGTGTGAACATGAACGTTTACGACACGGGTAGGGACCTGCTGGCCATAGGCGTCGTCCCCCTGGAGGACATGCTACCCGAGACGGCCCTCGTCAAGCTGATGTGGGTCCTCGGCCAGACGGACGACCCAGAGGAGGCCGTGAGGCTTATGAGGAAGAACATAGCCCACGAGATTTCACCCAGAACCGGGTACGGGGTGAGCTTCGTTGGTTGACTACCGAAGGGTGGGCCTCAAGGTAGGTTTGGAGATACACCAGGAGCTCGACACGAGACACAAGCTGTTCTGTAAGTGCCCCCCAGAGCTGTTCAAGGGCGAGCCGGAGTTCACGTTCGTCAGGAGGCTCAGGCCGACGCAGAGCGAGTTGGGTGAGGTGGACCCGGCGGCCCTGTTCGAGTTCGAGAAGGGTAAGACGATCGTGTACGAGGCCACGGAGGAGACCTCCTGCCTGGTCGAGATGGACGAGGAGCCCCCCGGCCCCCTGAACGAGGAGGCCCTTGACATATGCCTCATGGTCGCCCTCATGCTCGGCTCCAGACCTGTGGACGAGGTTCACGTCATGCGTAAGGTCGTGATAGACGGCTCCAACACGACGGGCTTCCAGAGGACGTGCGTGGTGGCCCTCGGCGGGGAGATAGTCGTGAACGGGAAGCGCGTTCCGATACAGCACATATGTCTGGAGGAGGACGCCGCCAGGAAGGTCGGGGAGGAGGGTATGACCGTCAGGTACAGGATAGACAGGCTCGGAATACCGCTGATAGAGGTGACCACGGCCCCCGTGTTGGAGACGCCTCACGAGGTCGGCAAGGTCGCCCTGGCCATAGGGAGGCTTTTGAGGGCCACGGGAAGGGTTAAGAGGGGCATAGGGACGATAAGGCAGGACCTCAACGTATCCATAAGGGACGGAGCCCTCATAGAAATCAAGGGAGTCCAGAAGCTAGAGCTCCTCCCCAAAGTCGTCGAGTACGAGGTGACGAGGCAACTTTCGCTCCTGGAGATAAGGGACGAACTCCGACGTAGAGGCATCAAGCCCGAGGACATCCGGGAGGACTTCGTGGACGTCACAGACGTGTTCAAGGACTCTAAGAGCCGGGTTATCAGGAAGACCCTAAAGCGGGGCGGCGTGGTCATGGCAGTCAAGCTTCCAGGCTTCTCAGGCCTCATAGGAAGGGAGATATGCCCAAGCAGACGCCTCGGAACCGAGATGGCCGAGAGGGCGATGTTCTGGGGCCGCGTCGGGGGGATATTCCACACCGATGAGCTCCCAGCCTACGGAATAACCGAACGAGAGAAGGAAGCCGTCCTCAAGGCCGTCGGAGCGTCCGAGCTGGACGCCGCCGTGTTCGTGGCCGCTCCGAGGGAGAACTGCGTGGACGCCCTGAAGGCTGTGGTGGAGAGGGCGAGGGAAGCCGTCTTGGGTGTTCCAAGCGAGACGAGGGCCGCCAACCCGGACGGGACGACGAGGTACATGAGGCCGAGGCCTGGAGCTGCGAGGATGTACCCCGAGACGGACATACCGCCCATCGTGATCACGCCGGAGCGTGTCGAGAGGGTTAGGTCTATGCTCCCGGAGATGCCAGACCAGGCGGTCAGGAGGGTCGTCTCCAAGTACGGGATAAACGAGGTCTTGGCGTGGAAGCTAGTGGACTCAGGTTACCTAAGCCTCTTCGAGAGGATAGCCTCCAAGACCGCTGTCGCGCCTTCGTTCATAGCCGCCACGCTGACCGAGACCTTCGTGAGCCTCAGACGCGATGGGGTGGACGTGGAGGCGCTTACAGACGCCATCATCGAAGATGTGTTCACGCTCGTGGACAGGGATGTCATGGCCAAGGAGGCCGTCCCCGACGTGTTCAGGTGGCTTGCTGAGCATCCCGGCTCCACGGCTGAGGAGGCTGTCGAGGAGCTCGGTTTGAGGATGCTGTCCCGCGAGGAGGTTGCGGACAGGGTTAGGACTTTGGTCAGGGAGCGTATGGACTTGGTTAGGAGGCTAGGTTCGAGGGCCGTTAAGCCGTTGATGGGGGAGGTTATGAGGGAGTTGCGGGGTAGGGCTAAGGCTAACATGATTTATGAAATACTGAGGGAAGAGTTGGAGAATGTTATACCCAAAGAAGGCTGAGAAATCGAGGCTGTTCATAGATTCATGCAGGTTTCGGGAGGTTGGAGCACCCGCTCTTATACGGAACGTGAAAAATAATAGTATTAAGATTAGAGGTTCCCAGATTTTTTGCTGAAAATGACGATACAGATGACCATCAGGACAAGAGTAGGCGAATACGAGGTCGAGGTAAGCGGCCTCAAGGAGGAGGTCATGGGGTTCCTCGGGGAGCTTGAGGACGTGCTCAAGGCTCTTACATCCCAGAGGAGGGAGAGGTCGACGCAGAACGCCGGAGGCGGGTACCCGATAATAACGCCCTCCAAGACGTACAGCGAGGCAATAATAAAGCTCCTCTCCACAAGCTGGGGTAGAACCCCCAGAACCCTCAGGGAGATCAGGGAGGCCCTGGAGGCCAACGCCATGCACTGCCCCAAGACAACCCTGTCGGGCGTTCTGATATGGTTGGTTAAGAAGGGTAAGATTAAGCGCTACAAGACGAAGAAGGGATACGTGTACTACCTCGTCCACCAGGGTGAATGAGGTTTGGTCTCCGAACTCCAGGTGAAGATAGACCTCGGATTCGGGGAGCTCATCGTGTCAGCCAGCACACCCGAGGAGCTCCTCGAAACGCTGAGGAGGGTGGACGGCAGACTCGTGGACGAGGCCAGGAGGATAGCTTCTCAGATGAGGGACAACGGGTGCCGTGAGGTCATGAACTCCATCCTGCGGGACGACGGGGACGGTTTGAGGCTTGTCTTCAACGACGGGTTGACCCAGTACGAGGCCATAGGCATAATACTCTACACGTCCGAGGACCACTCCATGACGCTGAAGGAGATAAGGGATATCCTCAGACGCAGCGGGTTCAAGGCTGTGGCCAGGGCGAGGATACACGAGATGGTCAAGAGGGGCTTGGTGTACAGGCCTGTCGAGGGGGAGCCCATATACCGCCTGTCGGACAAGGGTCTGAGGTGGATAGAGGAGGCCGTCATGCCTAAGCTGAAGCCGAGGGTATATTAACCCCTTCCCAACATAACCTCTGTGGGCCGTAGAGAGCTGCTGAATGCCGTCGGAGAGGCCGTCGACCTGATAAGGGAGCACGTCGAGAAGGGCGTAGTCCGAATAGTCTCACACCTCGACGCGGACGGCCTGTCTGCGTGCGGAATAATGAGCAAAGCTCTCTACCGCCTCGGCGTCAGATTCTTCAGGGCGTCCATAGAGCGTAAGGTGGACGAAGACCTGATGCAGAGCCTACTCTCCGAGAGGCCGAAGCCCACGCTGATAGTGTTCACCGACATGGGTGGAAGCTACCTCGACATCATATCCAACTACACGGACAAGGCCGAGTTCGTGATACTCGACCACCACATACCCGTAGAGGCCGACGCCGCCGACATCGTGCACGTCAACCCGAGGATACACGGTCTCGACGGTAGCAGGGACGTGAGTGGGGCGGGGTTGGCGTACCTCACGGCCGTTGGGCTGGATGAGGCGAACAAGGACCTGGCCCCGCTCGCCGTCGTAGGGGCTTTGGGAGACAGGCAGGACAAGGGTGACAGGAAGTCCCTCACGGGTGTGAACGAGATGATCGTGAGGGACGCTGTGGAGAGGGGTCTGCTGAAGGTGTCCACGGACCTCCTGTTCTACGGGCATGAGACGAGGCCCGTCTACGTGGCCATGGCCTACACGACATCCCCGTTCCTGCCAGGCCTTAGCGGTAGGGAGGACGCCTGCCTGGCGTTGCTGAAGCGCATCGGCGTGGAGGTCGAGGTGGACGGACGCTGGAGGGCGGTTAGGGACCTTTCGATGGAGGAGAAGAGGCGCATAGTGTCCGGGATAGCCGAGTACCTGGCGAGCAGGGGCGTCAAGCCGGACGTGGCGCACGAGCTTATAGGGACCGTGTACACGCTTGTGGGGGAGGAGGATTGGACGCCGCTGAGGGACTGCCGGGAGTACGCCTCGCTGCTGAACGCATGCGCCAGGATGGGTAAGATGGGCGTCGGCGTGGCGGTCTGCATGGGGGACAGAGGTAGGGCGTTCAAGGAGGCTGAGGAGACGCTAATGGCCTACAGGAGGGCTGTGGCTGAAGGCTTGAGACTGGCCTGGGAAGGTGGTATGATAAGGGAGCTGGACAACGTATACTACCTCAAGGCAGGCTCGCAGATAGACGACAGGATAATAGGCGTCGTGGCCTCCATCGTACTCTCCTCAGGCATACTGGAGAAGGACAAGCCGGTCATCGCCCTCGCCGACATGAGGGAGGAACCGGGCATGGTCAAGGCTTCGGGGAGGGCCAGGGAGGACATGAAGGTGAACCTGGGTGTTGCCATGATGAAGGCCGCCTCGGAGTGCGGCGGCAGGGGTGGGGGACACGACATAGCGGCTGGGGCCTTCATACCGAAGGACTGCGAGGACAGGTTCATCCGACTCGTGGACTATGAGATAGGTGGTCAGAGGGGTTGAGGGCCGAAGTCGAGATAGAGTTCAGGGACGAGCTGGAGGCCAGGGCCATAGCCGAGGCAGTCTCCCCAGACAACCTCGAAGCCCCCGAAGGCCTGAAGGTCGAAACGTGGTTCGAAGGCCGTAGGCTGTACACGGTCATCGAGTGCCGTAGGGGCGTCGAGTCCCTCGTGGCGACGCTGGACGACCTTCTGGCGTGCGTACACTCGGCCGAGAGGGCCATAGAGGCGTTGAGGGGGTTCAAAAGTGGAGTTTAAAGCCCACGCCAGGTTGTCCGTGACCGCCTCCAAACCCCTTGAGGAGTTCAGAGAGCACGTTCCGAGGCTCGTCGAGGAGATGAACAAGCGAATCAGGGACGGAAACGTGGAGTCCGTGGAGATCTCCGGCCACCTCGTCACAGCCGAATTGGAGACCTGGGGAAGCATCTCGGAGTCCGTCATGTCGGTTCTGGAGTGCGTCGAAGAGTTGTTGGAGGAGGCTGAGGCGGAGTCCGTCCACGTCGAGGTGGAGGAGCTTAGGGCCACGGTAAGGTTTGACGAAGCCATGCCGCCCAACCTCCCGTCGAGGGTATGCAGCATCCCAGAGGTTCTGAACGCCTCCCTTAGGGACGGGAGGGTTCTGAGGGTCCTGCTGAAGCCGATGACCGTCGAGGAGGTCGAGACAGGCCTCCCGGACAGAGTGGTGGCCATCATAAAGTCCTCGACGAAGAGGCTCGTCAGACCGTCCTCGAGGGGTAGGAGGAGCCGTATGAAGAGGACGCCGTTCGTGGACGACCCGACTATGGTGGCCGTGGAGCTTGGGTGGGTTAAGGAGCTCCCGGCCGGGGGCTTCTGGCTTTACACCCCACCCTACGTGGGCCTCCTGACGACGCTCGGGAACATGTTCGTGGAGGAGTTCGAGAAGCTCGGCTTCCAACCCATCCTGGCCCCCACGTACATCCCTGAGGGGCTGGCTGGGAGGTTTTCAGGGGACAGGCCGTGTGTGGGAGTCTGGATGCTCCTGGAGGAACAGCTTTACAGTCCCCGTGGCCTACCCCTGAAGCTTTACCAACCCCCGAGGTGGGCTCCAAACCCTCGGAGGAACTCCCGGAGCCTGAGGAACCCCTCGGAGGTCTACGTGCTGGACGCCGCCTGCCTCGGAACAGAGGAGCAGGTATCCAACCTCGGGGACGAGCTCCTCGAAGACCTCCTGGAGCTCGTGGACGTGGAACTCGACCTGGAGTGGAGGGTTCCAGACGACCCCTCCAGCAGGAGGGTTGAGGTGTACCTCCCTTACACGGGTCCGAGGGACAGAGCAGAATGGCTTCCCGTGGTCGCGGCCCAAAGGCCGGATGTCGGTGTGGCGGAGGAGTTTAATATAAGGGTGGAGGAGTGTAGAGAGATTTGGACCGGGTGTGTGAGAGTGGATTTGACGGCCTTAGCCTTCGGGTTCCTGTCTCAGAGGGGCTTCGACATGGACGGTTGGCCGGATGAGGTTAAGAGGAGGTTTAAGAAAGAATATAAGGTTCCGAAGTCCTTACTTTGGCCGCCTGGGGGGTAGTAGATGCCTAAGCGGAGGAGGAGGGTTAGGGACAAGTGGAAGCTGAAGTCCTGGTACACAGTGTACGCTCCACCCTACTTCGGGGGTAAGGAGATAGGCCACACGCCGGCGGACGACCCAAACAAGGTCCTCGGGAGGGTCTTGGAGACGACGCTCGGCTCGATAACCGACGACCTCTCGCAGGACTACCTGAAGCTCTACTTCCAGGTCGTGAACGTGGACGGGGACAGGGCTGAGACGATGTTCAAGGGACACGAGTACATGAGGGACTTCCTGAGGAGCCTTGTGAGACGCAGGACTTCGAGGATAGACGGAATATTCGACGTGGTGACGAAGGACGGGTACAAGCTCAGGGTGTACGCAGTGGCGTTCACGTACAAGCGTGTCAAGACTTCTCAGAAGAGGGCTGTCAGGCAGATTATGGGCAAGATAATAGCGGAGAAGAGCAAGGAGCTGAACTTCGAGCAGTTCGTCCACGAGATGGTTCTCGGAAAGATGGCTTCCGACATATACAACGAAGCCAAGAAGATAGTCCTCCCGAGGCACGTCGGCATATACAAGTCCAAGGTACTCGAAGTCCCCGTGAAGCCCGACTGAGAGAGGGGGCTCAGGTGCGTAGGGATGTCAGGAGGAGGGTTGCGAGGGAAGCCGCTTCACTTCTGTACTACGGCCTCTGCGAGGACTACAAGACCGCCAAGCAGATGGCCGCCGAGACTCTCGGCGTTAAGTTCCTTCCGAGCAACCTCGAAGTAGCCTTGGAGCTCGACAGACTCGCAGATGAGGTCGAGGGCCCCGAGAGACGGGAGAGGCTGGTGAGTATGCGTCGCGAAGCTCTGCGGATGATGAAGCTCCTCCGGGACCTGTATCCAAGGCTTATAGGAAGCGTGTGGAGGGGGACCGCCAGGAGGGACAGCGACATAGACATAGCCGTCTACTCCGACGACCCTGGTGAGGTTAGGCGTAGGCTGGAGCAAGCCGGGTACAGGGTCGTGGACTACAAGGTCGTGAGGACCGACAAGGGGGACCGTGTCGTGGAGACGCATCACATATACCTCGAGACGGAGATAGGAAACATGGCCGAGGTGGTGGTCAGACCCATGTCAGAGCTCCACAGGAAGCCCGACAGGTGTGAGGTGTACGGAGACCTGATGACAGGCCTCGGGGTGGATGAGTTGAGGAAGGTCTTGGAGACGGACCCCTATAAGAAGTTCATACCGGGGTGAAAAACCTGCCCAAGCTGTTCGGAACCTCAGGCATAAGAGGCGTCTACGGAGAGACTGTCACACCCCAACTCGCCCTGGAGGTCGGGCTGGCCGTCGGAACCCTACTCCAGAGGGGACGTGTGGCGGTGGGACACGACCCCAGGGTGTCCTGGCCAGCCTTGACCAGCGCCCTGACATCGGGCCTGACCTCATGCGGCCTGGACGTGCTGGACGTGGGCTTGGCCCCCACACCCGCCGTAGCCTACACCGCCTCTAGAGGAGGTTTCGACGCGGCTGCTTCGGTGACGGCCTCCCACAACCCCCCGATGTACAACGGGATAAAGCTCTTCGACCACAGGGGCCTGGCGTACGGTGAGGAGCTCTCCAGGAAGGTCGAGGAAATACTGGCCAGCCGCTCCTTCAGGCGAGCCAAGTGGGCCGAGCTGGGCCGTGTCGAGAAGGGTGACGTAGACGGCTACGTGGCGGATATGGCCTCCAGAGTTAGCCTCGGGAGGGCGTGGAAGGTGTCTCTGGACTTGATGAACGGGGCCACCTGCGTGACGGCTCAGAGGATGTTCAACTCCCTCGGATGCCTAACCCACGTCGTCAACGGCACCCCGATCGGCCTCTTCCCATCCGGCAGACCCGAACCATCCGGAGAGACGCTCAGCAGACTTTCCTGGCTCGTCTCTGAGACGGGCTCTGAGGTGGGGTTCGCCTACGACGGAGATGGCGACCGGATGGCCGTCGTGGGCCCAGACGGCTTCATCCCGAGCCAGGACAGGGTTCTGGCATCCTACGCCGCCTACATGGTCGAATCCAGGGGTGGAGGCCTGGTGGTCACGCACGTCGGAGCGTCGATGTGCGTCGAGGACGCGGTCGAGGAGGCCGGTGGGAGGGTTCTGAGGACGAAGGTTGGCGACGTGGCCGTGGCGGAGGCCATCCTCCAGCACGGCGCCGTGTTCGGCGGTGAGCCTATAGGCGCCTGGATACACCCGGATTTCCACCTATGCCCAGACGGCGTCCTTTCGTCCCTGCTCCTCCTGAAGGCGCTGGAGGAGACAGGCCAAACCCTGAGGGAGTTCGTCTCCAGGGCCCCCGAGTACCCGACGGTCAGGTGTAAGGTCCCGTGCATGGACAGGGCCAAGCCCTACGTCATGGAGAGGGTTGGGGAGGAGCTTCCATCCCTGTACGAGGGTGTAGAGGAGGTCCTGACCGTAGACGGCGTCAGGGTCGGACTCGAAGACGGGTGGACCCTCGTCAGGCCGAGCGGAACCGAACCCGTAATCCGAATCACGTGTGAGGCCAGGGACAGGGGGAGGGCTGAGCAGCTCATGGAGTCATGCAGGAGCCTAGTCTCCAGGATAGTGAAGGAGGTCGGCGGATGAAGGCCGTTGTCCTCGCAGCCGGTGAGGGGATCAGGCTGAGACCTCTGACTCTGACGAGGCCTAAGCATCTCCTCCCAGTCGGCGGGAAGCCGCTGATCGTGAGGCTGCTTGAGGCTCTTAGGAGCGTCGGCATCCGTGAGGCTGTGCTGGTCACGTACTACAAGGCCGACATGCTTAAGAATTACCTGAAGTCCGGGGAGTCCCTCGGGATGAGCCTCGAATACGTGTCGCAGAGGGGTGTGCTCGGGACGGCTGATGCGGTTCTGTGCGCAGAGGAACACGTACGCGGAGAATCCTTCCTCGTCGTGTACGGAGACCTGCTCGTCAGCCCGGAGGCTGTGAGGAGGGTTGTGGAGGACTTCAGGAAGGGTGGTGCATCCGCCTCGATGGCCGTGGTGGAGGTGGAGAAGCCCTGGAGCTACGGGGTTGTCTCCCTCGAGGAGGGGAGGGTTAAGGCGATAGTCGAGAAGCCTCCGAAGGGCCGGGAGCCGAGCAACCTGGCGAACACGGGCGTATACGTGTTCTCCGAAGACATCTTCAGGTTCCTCGAGAGGACAGGGAAGTCGGTCAGGGGTGAATACGAGC
>Ga0190363_1001626_pt1 | contig 13230 bp, 8 predicted proteins | sample 48721867_MG_FD_161272 | JGI IMG/M metagenome (GOLD analysis project Ga0190363, IMG submission 161272) | Hydrothermal vent microbial mat bacterial communities from Southern Trench, Guaymas Basin, Mexico - 4872-18-6-7_MG | ecosystem: Environmental > Aquatic > Marine > Hydrothermal vents > Microbial...
GGCCCTATAGCCTTGTAATCTCTCAATTCTCTTGTTATCTGTTCATGAATGATTAACTTCTCAAGGGGCACCTTATATTTGGTTATAGCCTCAACAACTTCTTTAACTATCTCAACAGCCTTTTCTACACTTCCTTCTCTTAGAATTGCTTCTAATACTCTTGCTTGGGTCTCTTTAGCTATTTCGCTCCAATCCCGCCTAACGACTTCAAGACCCCTTGTGGTGATTTTCCCTTCTTCATCTATAACCGCATAACGCTTCTTCGTGACGAAGAATCCTCTCAAGTAAAAGCCCTCATACTCAAGCTCGAGCAGACCGGGGAGTTTGGAGTTTATGTAGTTTAAGAATTCCTTAGCTTTCTTTTTAATAATTTCGGGGGTTTCTCCCGGTATTGTGGCATAAAAGCCATCAGTGTTGTGGACAAGTATCCCATTTGCGAAGAATCTGTGGGTTTCTTCCACTTCGATGTCGTAAACGTACCCGTCATAGAGTATTTGCTCAACCTTCTTGGGGTAAGCTAAATCAAAATCATACTTGAGAACTCCCTTCTTGTTTGTGTGTCCACCAAGGTTCTCGGAAAGTTTTGAAGTCTTTCTGTCAAGGACAAAGCCTATTCTCTCAGCAAAGCGATGCTTGTTCTTTATCCTCACGTGAACCGAATGAGTTCCACTTTCCTTTCCGAGGTAGCTATTCGGTGTAGTTTCAATGAATGCTGAGTTGGAAATTCCTACGAGCCACAGCAACTTTCTAACCGAGTCGCTAAGTTCCTTGTTAACGCTCGTTAACCTTACCTCCGGAACCTCCCTACGAAGAGTCACGGTTCCGTCTGCTGAGAATAGTCCTCTCAAAAACGCCTCTATGTACTCCCTCGGAAGGTTGAACATGAAGTTTGGAATCCTTTTGTTTCCTCTTTCGTCTTTGAAGTGCTTCACCATAAATCTCACAAGCCACTTGGAGAGTATGGAAACATCACCCTTCTTGCTCTTGTCGTAGTAGTTAGAGATAATGCCCGCATCTTTCAATGGCTTTAGGATTTTTTCCTCGATTTCCTCCTTGTCAAGCCCTAAAGAGAGACCAACGTAGTATTTTGCCCAGTGCGATTCTCCGCCCCAGTTGCCATCTCCTACAAGCAAACCTATTAGCCCCCAGAGCTTGACAGCTATTGGGTTGACTTTGATGCTTCTGACAATTACTCTGTTGGGTGTAATGAGTGACTTAGCCTTTTCTCCTATTTCAGTTGGTTTCACCTCAATAAGGCGTTCTTTTAGAGGGCTTCCCGGCTTTATTTTGTTAGTGTTCAAGTAACCTATTAGGGAGTGATCCTCTGTAACGTCAATGTACCATGAGTTGGTAATCCAGATGCGGTAGACCTTCTTTTTCGCCTTGTGCCTCATAACGTATGGGACTTTTTTCCAGACGAGCCTACCTCTGTTGTCGAGTGTCAGCGCTTCAACACTCTCAAGAATGCAGTATTCTTTTTCCCCAATCCTGTAATCGACGCGTTCAAAGAGCTTTTCAATCGGAACGAACTCAACTCTTCCGTTCCTCTTAACGATAATCTCTGTATCGCTCGTAACGCTGTCCGCATATAGCACCTTAAAGCCAAATTTTCCCTCTATTTCTTTTATAGTCATTTCTATGTAGTGCCTTCCCCATGCGGTAACGCTTTCGGCGCATTCCTTTGAGTACCATCTCGCCTTAGGATAGCCCATATAGCCGTAATAGCTATTTGCAAGCAATTTAACAGCCCTTTGCCTATAATCGAGCATTTTTTTCTTTATTGGATCAATTGTGGATTTCATTTCTTTTTTTAGTTTCTGTCTTGTTTCTATGAGGTCTTCCAGTATAGAAGGAATAAATCCAGAGAAGTCTTTACAGAATTTGTACCCCACTATCGGAGCAACATCATAGTTTTGACAGCCTTTTCTTTCTAGAGTGTCCGGGGAGACATTGTGAGTAACTATTATTGATGGGTATAAGGAGTTATGAGTTAAAATTCCATTTGCAAAATAGTAGGGATTTCCTTCCAGGGTTAAGTCATAAACTTTACCTTTGTAGTATTCAGAAGACACTTCAAATGTTGAAAGGCTGTAGAAGCTATTATTCTTAAGTCTATTCATTTCTCGGACTTCAATTGCTTTCTTTAAAGATTCGTTTTTCTCTGAGCTGATGAACCCGACCAATGTTTGGAATAAAATAAGTCCATCCCTTCCGGTTATTTCTAAAATATGTCTAGTCAACTCCTTTCCATTTTCAACATATTTATACTCATAGCGGCTATATGGAATTCCAAGGCTGTCAAGCAACTTTGCCACTATATCTATTTTCCATTTGTTGTTTGTACCCTGAGTAGCAACTACTGTATTCCGTATCTTGTTTACAGTGCCATCTCCTTCAAAAAAGCCTCTTAATACTGCTGGAGCGTAGAGGTTTTCAATATTTCTCAAGAATTCTTCAATTTGAAGGTAAACCGCTTTCTTTGCAGTAGTAATTTTAAGTGCATTTGTATCTCCCTTCTTTTTCACAGAAGGTTTAATACCAAAGAGCTTATCGAAAATATATAGAATCCTCTCTAAAAGCTCCTTCTCGTTTTCACCAATTGTTATTTCGACTCTATATTGGTGTGAGATTCTCTTTTTACCTCTCGATGAATCGAAGTATTCAATATCTTTTCGAAGCAATGTGCCCTCGGCTAAAATAATCCCTGAGAGTTCCCCCTTTAAGATTTCCTCTTCAGAAGGTTTGTTTTTCTCAAACTCGGCAATTTTCTCAAAAAGCTTGGTTGTGATAACTTTGCTCTTTACTTTTCCTGAGAGGAATGATCTTGCAAGGCTATCTCTAATTATCGTTTGTCTGTCATTTTCAGTGACTACCGGGATCTTATGATTTGGAGTGCATTTCAAGCCGTTTATATTGATTAGTTCACTTTCGTAGTAATACTCCCAGACTTTTCTGACTTTTTGCCATCCATCTATGCCGAGTATATAGTCCCCTTCCTCAACCTCACTGATGTTTACAATTCCCTTACCCTTTACTAAAACTTTTGTATCTGCTGGGTGGCACCTAAAGTCTAAATAGGCAATATTCCCCCATAAACCCCGTTCTGGCTCTTTAACGTAACCTCCAAGATATGTTGTCCTCAAACGTCTCTTATATTCTTCATTACTGGGCCTATTTGGAGCAAGTTCATTCCTCTCATAAGCTACTCTTAACATATACCACTCTACAAGGTTTCCTGTGCTTGAGCGGGATACATCCCAAATGCTTTGCCCTATAAGCTTCGCCAGCTCTACCTCCATGGGAAAGAACTCTCTTCCAAGTTCATACGTTGCTTTTGCATCTTCCATTGAATATTGGGCCAATTTTTTCAGACCTTCCCCAGTTTCCCAGATGGCAGCTATTTCCTCTGCTCCAAGCTTGCTCTTATGTTTTCCTAAAACTGCTTCATAAACTGCTTCAAGCGTATAAGTGGGAAGATTTATTGCTCTTTTCACTACCGGGAAAAGATCGAAGTGTATTCTCCCTTTGATTTCTACAGCAAAACTATTCCCCATTCTTTGTATTTTAGGCACTGGGTTCTCTTTATCCCTGCTCAAAATTAAGCGAAGACCTAATTTTTCTGCTCTTTTTATGAGATACGGAAGATCAAAGTTATCCCCATTGTAAGTTATAATCACGTCAGGGTCTTTTTCTTTGATTATTTGAATAAAGCGTTTTACCATTTCTCTCTCATTAGAGACAACATCTACGTATGGGAGATCAATATTCTTCCAGGTAATAACTCCTGCTCCTTCCTCATCGGCATAGCTTATCATTATTATTTCTCCTTTTCCAAACTCATCTCCCTCGTGATAAAATGTCTCTATGTCAAAAGCGAGCATTTTAAGCTCTTCTTCTCCCTCCATAGGAATTAGTCCTTTGTCTATCAAATATCGTTTTGCAAAAGGAATATCATACTCATAAATATCCAAGACAGCAGGGTGTTCACGTATTTTGTTTCTAATTGCCGGTACGTCTTGTGGGTGTTCTAATATCAATTTCCATACTTTAACTGGCTTTTTTAAGAATTTTTTCTCCACTTTTACTGCATCAAGTATCCTTACAGTTTTTCCATGTCTCTCCCCTTTTATTTGTTTGATCTCATCAATTGCAGAATCTTCAGATAGAAGAGCGTAGATATAAGGCTGAAAATGAGGGTCCAGCTCTATTTTAAACTCTCCATTTTCTTTTTTAAAAATTCGGACTATTGGCTTACCATCTTTGGTTATATAATCAGCACCCAATATCATAAACTCACCAATATAAACTCGAACTCAAATTAAATAAAATTTCCGCCAAATTTTTAAACCTGCTATCAAATCCACGACCATGGAATTATTTTACAAAATAAACTTTCATGAATTGATTGCTGATATCTTAAGCCTTATAGAAGAGAGAGAACTTTCCTCAAAAAATGCGCTAGAAAGAACTTTCAAGCGAATTGGAGGTAAAGATAGGGAGAGAGCAAGAGGCCTAGCTCATGCTTATATCTTTGAAATTGAAAAATGGAGAAGAAAGATAGATTTCATTGGAAATTCAGTCCTCAAGGGAATCAAGATAGAGGAGCTCGATCTTTATCTGGCTAACCTCCTCAGAATCGGAATATTTGAAATGAAGTTCAAAGGAGTGGCCCCCGCAATAGCTACGGATTCAATAGTGAGAACCGTAAAAGATAAATATGATTTGAGCAGGGCAAAGTTTATCAATGCTGTTCTAAGAGAGGTGGAGAGTTTTGATGTTGGAAAAGCCCTTGAGGCTCTGAGAGAGAGGAACAAAATAGAGTATCTAAGTATAAAATTCTCACACCCTTGTTGGTATGTGGAATATGTGATAGGTCTTTTGGGGTATGAAGAGGGAGTGAGGCTTTTACTAAGCAACAACAAACCCCAAAGGTACTATATAAGAGTGAACCCATTAAAAACTGATATAGATTCTTTATCAGACTATTTAGAAGAACATGGAGTCAGAGTTACTAGAACTCCAGTCGATGATATTTTAAAAGTTTTGGAATATAAAACCCCAATCACCCGTCTCGAATGGTATAAAGAAGGATATTTTGTAATACAAGATTTAGCGAGTGCTTATGTTGCTCATGTCCTTTCTCCTGAAAAAGGAGAAAGAGTTCTTGATTTAGCTGCAGCTCCAGGTAGTAAAACATTTCATGTTGCACACTTGATGGAAAATACTGGGGAGATAATTGCTGTGGACTATTCTCTTGAAAGACTTAGAAAAATGGAGACTAAAATGAAACAGCTAGGAGTTAAAAACATCAAACTTGTCCACGCTGATGGTATAAAGTTCAAGGACAAGGAAAAATTTGACAAGATAATTCTGGATGCTCCGTGTTCGTCTTCTGGAACGTATAGGCAGTTTCCTGAAGTAAAATGGCGATTTAACAAAGAGAAAATAAAGAAGGTTACCCAAGTACAAAAAGCGATGATTAGAAATGCCTACAGAAATTTAAGAAAAGATGGAGAAATGACGTATTCAACTTGTTCGATAAGACTCGATGAGAACGAAGAGAACGTAAAGTATGCAATAGAAAAAGTGGGGTTTAACCTAGTTGTTTATCCATTCAACTGGGGGGAACGGGGATTCACTGAGATTGGAGAGATGGTTTTCAGAAGCTTTACCCATTTACACGATTGCAATAGCTTTTTCATTGCAAAATTAAAAAAGGAGTAGTAGGTATCACTCCAAAGCATCTTCTATGATATCTACAGCATCGCCAATGGCAAAATATGCTTGTCTCAATGATATAAAGACTCTAAAACTATTTAGATTGGCTTCTATTGGCCCATATTCACCTGCTTTTTCGTAAAACTCTTCAGCCAGAATTTTATAGTGTAGTGCCTCCTCTAAAGTTTCGTTGCCCAGTTCGCCTGCTTCTGGGCTGTTATAGAGTTCGTTAAATCTTGCGAGCTCTCTATGATACCTTGTATTGTAGATGTAGTTCAAAAGGAAGTACTGTGATAGTCCTATTCTGCCTGGTGAAACTGGAACTGGTGTAGGTTTGTAACCTAAATTAGTTTTTATCATCCACTTTAAAAGGTCTATCCAAGCTCCCCCTTTGGACTTCACGCTATATTCTATTGTAAGACCAGTAGCCATAACCTGACCATTACCCAATGGGTAACTTATTGTGCTTGGCCTGTTATAGTTAGGTGTTGCTCCATTTCCTTGAACTGTTATAATATGCACAGTACCTGGTAGATTTGCTAAGTATCCGTGACTTGCATATGTACTATAAAGCCAAGTTCCATTTTTCACTAAATAATCATAGTTTGAATAGCTTGGAAGTATTTCCACACCTCCAGGTAGGGGGGTAGTCCAAACACCGCCATGCCATCCCCAGTTGGCAGCATGAATTTCGAGCGCCCCACCAGCTCTTGCAAAGTCTTCCAGTTTTGACATCTGTGGGCCTAAATCGTTATAAAACGTCTGGTCCTGATCGCTTGCTATTAGGATCATGTCATATGTATTTATCAAGTCAGAGAGACTTAGAGAGTTTAACTGTGAAGCCGTCATAACGTCATAGGAAATCCCCATTTGGGTTAGTACCATTTCATTTGCATCGGAATTCCATGCATTTACATTTTTCAATACCAAAATCTTTTTTCCACTAAAACCCTGGGCTGCAGAAAAACTAAAACTACTTAGAATGAATATGAAAACAACCAAGAGCCCCAATATTTTCTTCATGTAAAAGCCTCCTCACATCTATTTATATGCTAATTTGGACAAAATAGTATATATGTAATTGGTCATTACTACTATGTTTTAACTAAAAAACAAATGAAAAGAAGAGTGGAAGGTTTAACAGAGGGCTTTTTTCCTGATTGGGCCGTTTGGAGATTCTTCCTCAAAAATTTCAGCTGTGAAACGGTAAACCTCAGTACTTTTGTCCATCCAACAATCAGGAGGGAGACCAGCTTTCCAACATGTTTCACTTAAAAATTCTTCTTCATCCCAGTTCCACTCAATGGGAACTTGTGGTAGGAGAAGCCCACTATAAATCCCCTTTTTAACGATTAATCCATCTCTCCCAACCTTTATCCTATTGGGCCTCTCATGGGGAGGGCCTTCCACAAGTTCAGGAGGGGTTAGAACACTGACCTCAATCGTAATCTTGTTCAGCTCTTCAATACTGAGTGGAGGAAAGCGTGGATCATCTACAGCAGCATAGATTGCTGCTTTTATTGTTGCTATAACTAATGGGTAAATTGGATAAGGGAATCCTATACATCCCCTTAATGCTTGTTGAGGAGGCACATTATATCGGTTTAATGTAACGAATACTCCCATTTTCTCCCAAAGACCTGATGGGGTGTCTTGAGGAGGTTCAAGTTCTTTACCATTCTTTAAATATTCTTCTATTGCTGTTCTAGCTAGTTTTATTAGGAATAATCCCCATTCATCTTTTATCTTATACATAAATCTCACCAAGAATAGTTTCATCTAACAACAAATAAGGTTTTTCCACCGTTAAGCTTAAAAAATTGTCGACCATAATTTAGCCAGGTGTCGAATATAAACATTATAATAAAGTTGTCATAATTACACTGGAAGAGGAAAGCTTGAGTAGATATGCCATCCATGTAGTAAAGTTTTTAGAGGAGAAAAAAGTAAAATATTAATTGATTCCCATGGGAACAATCATCGAAGTTACCAGTTTGGATGATGGCTTTAAAATAATAAAAGAACCCCATGAACTAATGTTTAAATTAGGTGCAAAAAGAGTGAGTACAACAATAAGAATTGACAACAGAAGGGATAAAGATAGAGATATGAAAGATAGACTCAAATCAGTTTTTGAAAAAATTTGGGGGGATTAAGATTAAGGTATTGGTACTTGCCATCGATAGAGATGATGATTTTGGTAAGAAAGCTGGGGTTAACGGCCCAATTATTGGTAGGGATGCTTGTGTAGATGCAGCGCTAAAGCTGAGTTTAGCTGATCCCGAAGATAGTGATGCCAATGTTCTCTATGCTGCTGTGAAATTATATGACGAACTTAAAGAGCGTGCGGAATTTGAGGATATAGAGGTAGCCCTCATTACGGGCCATCCTGAAGTGGGAGTTAAAAGTGACTTAGAATTAAACAAGCAATTGGAGAAAGTTCTTACCCAATCTCCGGCTGATGGTATAATACCTGTTACAGATGGAGCTGAAGATGAGCAAATTTTTCCAATAATCACTTCAAAAGTTCCTGTTATAAGCACAAAAAGAATTGTTGTGAAACAGAGCGAAAGTATAGAAACAACGTATTACATAATTTATCGTTATTTAAAAGAGATCTTAAGTGACCCAGAAGCTGCTAAAATATTCTTTGGGTTGCCAGGAATGATACTCCTCATCTACGGTATAGCAAGACTGCTCTCCATAAAGTACCAGCAGAGTGTTGCTATTATTTCATCCACAGTTACTGGTGTTATTTTATTCCTTATAGGCGCCTACTTCTTTGCAAAGGCATTTAAAGTAAAAGAAGCTTTAAACCACTTCTTTACCAAGGGGTTCATACAATTTGTGTCCATAGTAGCTGCACTATTCGTGGTTTTTGCTGGGGCGGTGAATGCCTATCTGAACTTAGAGCGTATAGCACTAGAGCTAATCGGGAGATACCCAGGCACAGAGCTTTTAGGATTTGTAATATTCCTAAATGGTATAAATACATCATTTGTTGCAGCTTTGGGAGTTTTAATGATTGGCAAGGTTATCCATTCTTATTTAAGAAGAGACCATCACATATGGTATCACATAAGCGGGCTTCTCCTTCTTCCAGCACTTTGGGTTACTATTGATGTTACCACTCTCTATGCTCTCTCCATACTATCTTTTTACTCCATGGAATTTCTTAAAAAAGGTATAATTGCTTTGGGAGATATAGCACTTGCAACGCTGGTGGGAATGTACTTAAGAGATAAAGTAAGAGGATGGGGAAAAGTTGAAGCTGAAGGAAGCACTGCATAAATATGAAGAAATACAAAAGAGATCCAAAAAAGAAATGGCAAACCTCTTACAAGAGTACACAAAAAGGATAGAGCACATGATTTTGGATATTTTAAAGTCGTTACAGCAACTCAACGAAAAAGAAATCCCAAAAAAAGTGGATCCTAGGCTTGCAAGAATCGTAAAAATGGAGAGGGAAACTTATGTCAGGGCCCTTCAAAATATGCTTAGAAAGATACAAGACATCAAAGATGTGGAAAAAATATTACCTGAAATATCTCGACTACACATTGCTCATGGTAGGCACCTGCTTCTAATATTCGAAAAAGATGTGTACAAAATAAATAACCTCCTAAAGAGTTTGTCTAACGAATATGCCAAGTATGTTTCAGAAATCGAAAAATTACAACCTAAAGAAATCATGGCAAAAAAACTATTAAAGGAAATCAAAGACCTCGAAAAGCATATACACGAGGAGGAACAAAGTCTGAGAGATCTTGTTGAAATGCTAGACAAGCTTAATGAGAGGAAAAAGAAGCTAGAGGAATCTTCCGAATTCATTGCTTTACGAGAAAATGAAAAAGAGCTCAAAAAGGAAATTTCAAGAGAAGAGCTTAACCTACGTTCTAAGGTCTCTAAACTTCAAAAACCAATAAAACGGATGAGATTGCCAGATAATCGTGCAAGAGAGTTTTTAAAAGATAGTGGTTATGCTCTTGAACACCCTCATGAATTTCTGAGACTTCTTGAAGAAATCAGCGATAAGTTAGACAAAAAGTATCAAAATACTGTTGAATGGGCAAAAAAGAATATTTCCACAAAGACTCAAAAACTTAAAGAGCTTAAGAGACAGTTGACAGAGGTTGAGATAGAATTATCTCATTTCAAGGCTGAGGAAGAGTCTCTCCACAAATCAATAGACGAACTAAAGCAGAAAATAAATAAAAAAGAGGAAAAAATAAAAGCTCTTAAAGAAGAGTTACAAAAAATAGAAAAGCAACTTGAAGAGAGTCTTTCAGAGCTCGAAAAAATTATTGGAGAGAAGATAGACTATTAAGTGTTAGACTCAAACTTTTTATATTTTTAGGTAGACCTAATTCAGGTGGTAAGTATGAAAAAAGTTGATCGTTTGAGATTTGGAACTGCGGGAATTCCAATCTCAACTCCCAAACCTTCCACTCTCACAGGAATAGAACAAGTCAAAAAGCTCGGATTGGATGCTATGGAACTAGAATTTGTTAGAAGAGTGAATCTAAAACCGGAGACGGCAAGGAAAATTAAATATGTGGCCCAGAAAAATGACGTTCTTCTAACAGCACATGCACCGTATTATATTAATTTAAACGCAACTGAGAAGGCTAAGAGAGAAGCAAGTAAAAATAGAATAATTCAAAGCGCTGAACGGCTTCATGAAGCTGGAGGATGGAGTGTGGTCTTCCATGCGGGATATTACCTTAACCAAGAGCCGTCTAAAGTCTATGACACAATAAAAAGTGAGATAAGAGATATCGTAACAACCTTACAGGATAAAGGAGTTAATGTGTGGATTCGGCCAGAACTTACTGGAAAACCAACTCAATTTGGAAGTCTTAACGAACTTATACAGATGAGTCAAGAAGTAGAACAAGTCTTGCCAGCAATAGACTTTGCGCACTGTCATGCTAGAAATAAAGGGAAATATAACAGCACAGAGGAATGGAGAGAAATGCTTTCATTACTCGAAGAGGGATTAGGCCGGGATGCTTTGGATAATATGCATATACACATAAGCGGCATAGAGTACTCTGATAAAGGGGAAAGAAATCACTTAAACCTTCAAGAAAGTGATATGAAATGGGAAGATCTTCTGAGAGTTCTTAAGGAGTTTAAGGTCAAAGGTGTTGTAATAAGTGAAAGTCCAAATATAGAAGGAGACGCCTTACTCATGAAGAAAAAATATGAAGAGATTAAAGTCTAGAAAGAGAGTTCACGAGGAATTCTAAAAATATTTCAATATCTTCCATTTTGTTGTACAAGTGCGGTGATGCCCTTATACCATAGTGTCCTAACGCACCTCTATGGCTGACTTTTATTCCTTCTGCAAGAATCCTCTGGTAAATCTCCTCTTCTTTTTCATAACTTAAACCGGTTTTGATTGTTATTATTGCTGATTTCTCCCAGTCTTCCCCGCCTATAATTTCCAGGCCAAGGCCCAAAATCTCGTCTTTGATTCTTCCTGCAAGATTGGTGTTGTGTCTTTCAATCTTCTCAATGCCAATTTCATTTATAACTTCCAAAGCTCCCCACAATGTAGTGGCAAGAAGATACGGTGGGCCACCTCCAAAATCAAATTTTCTAGCATCATTTCTAAAGTCAAAGTTACCCCATGGATCTTTCTCGGGCATGCCCCACCATGAAGACCATTCTCCCACTGGGGATTTCATGTTTAACAAACCTGCTATTGGGGAGGCTTCTTCTATGAGAGCATTTGAAACGTACATAAGTCCAGAGCCTACGGAGGGATTTAAGAGCCACTTTTCTCCTCCCGCAATCACGGCATCAACACCCTCCTTCTCCGGATAGAGGATCAGGTTTCCTAGATGCTGCACAGCATCCACTATAACCCACGCTCCATGTTCATGAGCAATTCGGGAGAGCTCTCTCAGGTTCATCCTCTGGCCAGAGATCCATTGAACACTGCTTCCGATTATCGCAAAGGTATTATCATCTACTAGCTTTTCTATGTCTTCAAGATAGTACCAGCCATTTCTGTTCTTGATGACTCTAAGTTCAAGATTGTACCGTTGGCCATAACTTTTTAAAAGACAAGAGAGAGAAGGAAACTCCATGTCAAAGGAGATAATATTCATACTTTTTTTCGGTTCTATGGAAAGAAGTAACCTCCTTAAACCTTCCGTTGTTTGAATCGTTAGCGTTAGGTTTTCTCTATCTGTACGTAGGAGTCTTTTTCCTTCCTCAAGGACGTTTTCCATAATTTCTTTGTCCAGAAAATCCACCGAATCAACGCCTTCTCTAAAATCTGTAAGATACGATAGAAAATCCATGCTTCGTTTAAGGGCGGTTAGTGGCAGAAATCCCGCACTTGCAGTGTTTAGATATGCCCTAAAGTTCCTTAAGCCAGGGAACAAATGTTTAACATTCATTTTTTCCACCTCAACCTTTCTCTAATCGTCCATATTTCTTCATTATCTTCAATAAGTCCTCCTTTGGTAAAGCATGACGGATGTGATTATCTCTCCCGGTCATCGCCTTTGCTTGGAGGAGGGAGTTGATTATCGCCTCCTCAACGGTTTCAGCAGTTGCTTTGAAAAGAGGGGACAAAACATTATCAGGAGTGCTTTTTATGTCAATAATTTCTTTCTGGTGATGTTTTATTCTCTGGGCAGTTGAGAAGGCAAAAATTATATCCCCACTTCCGTTGTATGCATAACCTCCCGTTCTGGCCAGTCCTATGACTCCCCTTTTGGCAACTCTGTAGAGCTGTCTTGCTGTTAAAGGAACATCTGTAGCGATGACTATTATTATGCTTCCTTTTCCTTCTCCCCCTTTTCCCGGCCAGTCTCTTAACTCCAGACCTGCTGGAACTCCAGCTATTGTCAAGTCTTCCCTCTTGCCAAAGTTGCTCAAAACAAGAGCACCAGTGGTATATTTCCTTCCTTCTATCTCCACTACTCTTGAAGAAGAACCAATCCCGCCTTTGAACTCAAAAGCACTCATCCCTATTCCAGCTCCAACAGCACCTTCATCAAAATCCGCTTTAGCGTTCTTGAGTGCCTCAAAAATATGCTCTTTTTTCACATGTTTTCCTCTAATATCGTTTAGGTATGAATCATTGCACTCCATAACCACTGGGTTAACAGAACCTGTGGAAACTCCGATGTCTTCATTTTGCTCGAGTATGTATTCTACGAGAGCATCTGCAGCAGTGCCAACGGCAAGTGTATTGGTAAGGATTATTGGAGTCTCTAGAGTTCCAAGCTCTTTAACCTGGATTAGCCCAATCGGCTTTGCATAACCATTCATGACAAAGACATTTGCTAACAGTTTTTCTTTGTATATGTTTCCTTCATGAGGAAGTATAGCTGTTACTCCAGTCCTTACTGGGCCTTTACCAGGTATAAGCTTTCCTTCCCCTTTGATTAGACTTACATGTCCAACTTTTACTCCTTTCACATCGGCAATTGAGTTCTTCTTTCCATGCTTAAAAACACCAACCTTAATACCAAGCTCAGGGGCCTTCAT
>Ga0190363_1001627_pt1 | contig 13225 bp, 11 predicted proteins | sample 48721867_MG_FD_161272 | JGI IMG/M metagenome (GOLD analysis project Ga0190363, IMG submission 161272) | Hydrothermal vent microbial mat bacterial communities from Southern Trench, Guaymas Basin, Mexico - 4872-18-6-7_MG | ecosystem: Environmental > Aquatic > Marine > Hydrothermal vents >...
ATCTAATGTGGGCTAGGTTTTCTATAGAACTTAAAAAATATTATTAGTTTGAAGTTAGTTAAATTGAGCTTGAGCTTCTTCTATAAACTTCTTAACCATATTAAACATTTTATTGCTTATTTCTAAAACATCTTCATCTGAATACTCCTTGAAATGCTAACTTACTTCTGGTGGCTTAGATTCTTTAAATTTTAGAGGTGTTTCCGTGCTTTCTCTTCTTCCAATAAGGTTTCCTTTCTCGTCATCATTTAACTTTATCCTAAAAAACTACTATCAAAGAGAGGTACGAAATCTGGATAGTCCTTTTTTATTCTCTTTATAGCATATTCAACTATTTTAATTGGTTTTCGCTTTCTCCTAAACTTTATAGCCATAAATTAATATAAGCGAACCCTCCTAAACATTTTGGACGGTCTCAATGATAGAGTAAAAAATAAAATGATGATATTATATCATATTTATGTGGATGACGATCTCTCTCGCTCTGAGCGGTGAGGAATAGGAGGTGATCGCAGACACATAATAATCAATATAGGGAAAATGATGTCAGAAGTAATTGATAGAGATGTATTAAGGCTACTTATCTTATATATCTTACTTAATCATCGTAGAATAGGCAGATATCAGTTATCAAAATATACTGGAATAAGTAAAGGAATCATTAGAAAAATTTTAGAAGAATTTGCATCTAAAAATATTGTAGATTCTAAAAGAGGAGGAGCGTCTATAACTAAGGCTGGACTCGCATTTTATGAAAAGATGCTAAATAAATATAAAATTTATAAGATTTTCAGTGTAGAGATAGGAGAGATCGTAGGAAACTATGTCTCTATAGCTATGGTGACGGATTTGATTGAAAATGTTAATGTGATCGAAGTAAGGGATGAAACTGTTAGATGGGGGAGTTTAGGAGCATTAATACTAACATATAAGAATGGGATTCTAGCTCTTCCACCCATATACAAAGACATTGATAAAATATATCCTAAATTTTCGAGATACATAAAGTCTAAGCTTGGATTAATAAATAGAGCTACAATAGTAATAGCATATTCATCAAATATAGGAGACGCATTTATAGGAGCATTTAAAGGAATACAATATATAAATGAAGTAAAGAATTGACTATTTTTCTATTTTTACATAAGTTTTCTTATTAAATCTATATGAAGGTTTGCTGTGAAATATAAGTAAGATAAATTACTATTTTACTACTTTAGTCAGTTTTGTAGGAGCATCTGGATTTAATCCTCTAGCAATAGATATATAGTATGCAAATATCTGTGTAGCTTTCACTACTGGAAACATACTTAGATCGTCTTCAACTAATGGTATTTCGATTACCTTAGCTATATATTCCTCTACATTCAGCTCTCTTCCAACTATTCCGATTACTGGAACATCGTAATTTTTCAATTTATTTAATGTTTTTAGAGATCCTTCAAAGCTATGCTTCGTAGGTAGAAATATCATTACAAGATTTTCCTTGCCTACAAGTTGTATAGGTCCATGTAAAAATTCTCTTACAGCGAAACCCTCAGAATGAATCATCGCAGCTTCTTTCAATTTTAACCCGGCTTCTAAAGCATTTGCATAATTCGCAGCTCTACCTAAAACAAATATATCTTCAACTTTCTTAAATTCTTCAGCAATCTTCTTTATCTCATTTCTTTTATCAATAACGTTTTCTAATATTTTAGGTATGTCTCTTTCAAGCTTTTCTAGGAGATCATATTTATCGGAAATTGTATATGCTAACAGACTTCCAGCTGCTAACTGTACATCATACGTCTTTGTAGCTGCTACAGCTTTTTCCTCTCCAGCCTTTGTAACTAAAGATAAATCAGATATTTTTGTCAATGTACTTCCACTAGTATTAGTTATACCGATAACTGGTATATTTTTCTCCTTAGCGGCCTTAATGGCCTTAATTATATCTGAACTTTCTCCAGATTGTGAAAATCCTATAATAACATAGTCTTCGGTTTTTAACGGCTTCCAGTCTTCAAATTCAGATGCAGGTATAGCTGTAAAATGTAGCTCGGTATATTTGTTGATTAAATATTGGAGTGCTAGACTAGCGTGGAAACTTGTACCGCTACCTATAATAAATCCTCTTTTTATTCCTCTGCCTTCTAAAAATTTCTTTATCTTCTCTGCATCAGACTTTAGTAATTTAACTGTTTCTTGAACTACTTTTGGAGCCTCCATTATTTCTTTTATCATATAATGTTTTTCTTCAACCATACCTATCACACATAATATGCTATGGTCTAGATAAATAAATTTAGCCTAGCCTAAATCTACCCCTCTTCACTCCAGCTTTTTCTCTTTCTTCTCCAGTTAACTCAAATATCTTTTTAATTAAATCTACTTCGCATTGAGGTAGTTCCTTCTTCCTTCTACCTTTAACTCTCCTATGAGTCGTTATAACTGAGTCTAAATACAACTCTACTGGCTCTGCTCCAAGAGACTTTGCATAAATTGTAAAGGATGGAACATTTTCCCATATTAGTCCATGGAGATGTGCTGATACACCTATAACTTTTCCAGTATAAATTAATACGCCAATCGAGGTCTTAGTCATATCTCCAATAAAAGATCCAACTTTAATGGAACCAGTATCTATCTTTTCTCCTTTCAAAACTACTTTTACTGTACCATATGTATCCTTTAAATCAGAATTTGTAGTCATCGCACCGATATTTACCCACTCACCTATATATGCGTGTCCTATAAATCCTGCATGATACTTATTTGAGTATCCATGCATAATAGCTTCCTCAAATTCGCCGCCAACCCTACATACATCGCCAATATTACTACCCTCTCTGAGCTGTGCACCACCAATAATTCTAGTATCCTTTCCAATATAAGTTGGGCCCTCTATTCTACATCCAGGCTGAACTATAGTTTTCTCACCAATATACACCGGTCCATGTCTTACATCGATAACTGTATATGCTTCTACACTAGCATTTTTTGCAATATATAGATTTTTAGGATCACCATATATAGTCACACTTGGATCAATTTCTCCTTCAATTTCTCTTCCACTATATTCTCTAGAAATATCTTCCTTCAATAACTCCGTATTTGTCAGAACAATATCCCAAGGATAATTTAACATAAATACATTATCTAACCTATATGTAGTTAACCCTAGTTCTGATACAATCTTACTTGAAACCGGTTTTAAAAATCTTGCTTCATTATCTCTCATAGTTTTTTCTGTAAGCTTTAATGCAACAATATCTTCGTTTTTCATTACAGCTATATCCCCCTCTCTTTCACAGAAAGTTTTAATAGAATTCCATGTATCCTCGGATAACACTAGTCTACCATTAATTAATATAATATTGTCATCGACCTCCCCGATCTTATTTACATATATGTTTGTCTTCTTCTCTTCAGTGGTTATCCTCCATTCAACAAATGGAGCCAAATAGTCTCTCATATATAGGAAAAGTCTTTCAGGCTTTAGTAATCTATAAATTCTATCCCTATTACTATACATTCCATTCCTTAAATCATAGATAGGTCTCATATATACTAGTGGATAGAAGTACTCTATTCTCGTATCCTCAAATATGCCTAAAATCATATATCACCGTCATAATAATTATGTATAAGATATTTATCTTTAATTACCCTACATATTGATAGCTATATCAACAAACTATAAGTAAAGGTAAGTATTGATAATATTAAAAATTTTTATACATTTTTATTTTTAAATATTATTATTTTCATTTATACGAATTCTAAAGAATTTTTATATTAATAGAAAAATTAACAAAATATTTATATAAATCAACATAGTATTATATAGTGTCATTTCATGAAATGAACCCAGTCCTTTATTCCCGAAGCTGGAGGTAGGAGTCCTATCCTATCCAGGTGTCCTGCCCCCAGCAGAGGGAAGGGGGAAATCATTTCATGAACCTGCTATTGATATTTTTATGAGGTATCCTAATGTATGCAGGAGATTGAATGGAGTTTTTTCCGAGAAATTTTAAACTGTATAGCTAAACCAAATAAAAGTTCTCTTATAAATATTCAAAATAAGTTGATTCGTTATTCAAAGAATGCTGCTATGCCGGAAAATAAAATCATGGCTTCTCTTATACCTGTTATGAGGATGATGATCCGGGGAAGGGTGAAGGTATCTCCCGAGAATATTATAAAAATTGCACAGGAATATGAACAAATTGATCGAAGAAAAGCACTTGTCGTTTTAGCTATATATCATCATCTTAGCTGGTTATTTTTAATGACATCTCACACCAAGTTAAAATCTGATGAAAAAATAGTTTCACTAAAAAAATCTATACAACACTTAAATGAGGAGCTTAAAATAGCAGAAGAATTAAATCATAAACAACTTCAGAATTCGATAAAGGGGCGTCTCGGAAAAATTTATAGAAGCATAGGAATAATTCTTCGTAAGGAAAATCGATTAACAGAGGCCTTAGAAGCACTCGAAAAATCTTTAACAATACATAAATGTACACACGATGTATTAGGTATAGCCAGAGACTATGCCATTATGGGAGTTATTTTAAAAAATATGGGTAGGCTTGATGAGGCACTAGAAAGCTGTAGAAAGGCGCTAGAATATCATGAAAAACTTAAAGATAGATTGGGGATAGCTAAGGATTATGCCAATATGGGTATAATTTATAGACATAAAGGTGATTTTAACAAAGCTTTCCAAAGTCATATGAAGGCTCTTAAGATAAGGGAGGAGCTTGGTGATAAGCTTGGTATGGCTAGAGACTATGCCAGCATTAGCATGGTTCTTGCACGAATGGGCAAACTTAATGAAGCTTTAGATAAATCATATGAAGCTATTAAGATAAGGGAGGAGCTTGGTGATAAGCTTGGTATGGCTAGAGACTATGAAACTTTAGGCATAATTCTAAGGAATATGGGTAGACTTGGCGAAGCATTAGAGAGTTATGAAAAAGCATTCAAAATCTACGAAGAGCATGAAGATGGTTCTGGTATAGCCAGAAGTTATGCGGGCATCGGAGTCTTACTTAAGAATATGGGTAAGCTCGATAAGGCGTTAGAGAGTCATATGAAGGCTCTTAAGCTTCATAGAGAGCTTGGTGATAAGCTTGGTATGGCTAGGGATTATGCCAGTATTGGCATCGTTTATAGGCATAAAGGTGACTTTAATAAGGCGTTAGAGAGTCATATGAAGGCTCTTAAGCTTCATAGAGAGCTTGGTGATAAGCTTGGTATGGCTAGGGATTATGCCAGTATTGGCATCGTTTATTCCCAAAAATGTGAATGGGAGCTGGCCCTTAAAAACCTTAGAGGGTCCTTAAAAATACGTAAATATTTGGATGATAAGGCGGGAATCATTAGGACATATGCAAGTATAGGTATAGTTTTAGCTCAAATGGATAAATTGGAGGAAGCTGAGGAAGAGGTTCAAAAAGGTCTTAAAATTTCCGAGAGTATCAATCTACCTTATTTCACTACTGAAGCACTTCGAGCTTTAAGGCTTATTCATTTTAAGAAGGGTGAAAAAGAGGGTTTTAAGTATCAGGATTTCTGTAAAGCTTCTCATCGATTTAAGAGCTCTTGGGAGAGTGGCCAAAAAATTTTTAAAATAACTGGTAAAGAAGATAACTTTAATCTATTAATTCTAGTAACTTGGCGGATGTTTGATCTGCTTTGTAAAGTTAAGGAGGGCGAGGTTCCTGATTTTCAGGTATTTAAGCAGGAACTTCATCGTATAGTCAATTTAATTTTTCCTAGTAAGGTGGAGGAAATAGCTCTTTATATTCAAGAACTTATCTATATTCTTAGGCTTGAAAGAGAAAGCGGTTTTCTCCAATCAGAGTATTTACTAAAAAAGATCGACTTAATTCTGGAAAAGCTTGGTTTAAAGACCATTATGAGAAGAGAGGAGGCTGCTATTATGGAGGAGGAAGCTACAGCTTTAATATTTACTATGACAACGTAATATGGTGATATGAATGATTTTCTCCCTTTTTATAATCTTAGAGAGAAAGGAGTGGTATAAAAACTGGCTTAACGAATCTTTGAAAAATAGTAGAAAGTTTGGAGTAAAAATTAGTATTGAAGATATGGGAGTTTTTCGAACTATTGAGTTATCTATTAGTATCAAGGAGGATACTGATTTACCTACGTTTCTAATGAAATTTCCTGAGTATGCATCAACATTAATGAGAGCTTCTAATATGAGATTTTTATCAAAGTATCTTGGTAAAAATGCTCGAATACTTGTTTTCTATGCAGCATGTCTATCTACAACAGTACCTGAGTGTAATTATTTTTCAAAGACAGGTTTAAGATTAAATAAAGGATCCGTTTTGCATGCTTTCCAAGCCAGTATAGTATCAGCATATTTATATGGCTATAACATTTTCTTCATATTTTGCGAAGATAAGCAGCTTGCTAATCAGATAAAAAATGTTCTTATGAAAATGAAGGCATGGCTTTCATATCTTATTAGCGAATGGGGAGAAAATGGATCTGAAATAGCCCCTATTTATAGACAAGTAGTTAAAGCGAAGGGAGAGGCCGATCAAGCACTGGAAGATTTTCTGTCAAATAAAAGGGAATCTGTCGACCGTTTAAGAAATGCTATGAGAAGAGAGATAAAGATCAGGAAGAAAGCCGATAGAATTTTAACTCTTTACCATGATTCAACTATTTTTCTTGATGAAATTAAACTTTTCATAGATACATTCGAGGAGAAAGGAGTATGTAATCAAACTCCCGTACTTTCCTCAATTTACTCTCAAATTAAAGGTCTTCAAGATAAAGTTAAAAGCTTTATTATACTTGTTGACAAATTTAGAAAATCGGTTAGCGATGTTCATGAAGCTATGGTGCTTGCGAGAATGGAGGAAGTTTTAAGTTCATCGGAGAAGACAAATGATGCTGTAACCATCTTAAATCTATTGCTTTCAGGCTCAATAGCCTTTGAGATTGTGGACAGAGGACTATCTGCTCTTAATATTAAAATGGGATCTTTTATCCCATTTATAATAAGTATTTCTCTCTGGATGATTTTCTTCTTTAGCTCATGGCTTTTTCTTCGTAGGTTGAAAAAATAATTCTAATCATAATTTTTATAAAATATAATTGCTTTATTTACTGGAGGTTAAAATGAACTTTAATAAAAATATTCTTAGCAAAAAATTCTATTTGAATAACGCTAAAATAGTTGCGGTAAATCTTCTAGGTAAAGTTCTTGTCAGAAGAATGGATGATAAAATTCTTTCGGGAATAATAGTTGAAACAGAAGCATATTTTGGTGAAAATGATCCTGCAAGTAGGGCTAGCAAGGGATATAAAAATTTTAATAAACTTATGTGGGAGGAAGGTGGGAAAACATTTATATATATGGTTCATGGAAACTGGCTCTTAAATATAGTTACATCACCTCAAAATATTCCGTCAGCAGTACTTATAAGGGCACTACAACCATTAGAAGGAATAGAAATAATGAAGAAAAATAGAGGAATAGATAACATATATAGGCTTACAAGCGGACCTGGAATGCTTACAAAGGCGTTAAAAATAGATAAAAGTCTGAATGGAGTAGAAGTTACATCACCTCAAAGTCCAATATGTATTGAAGATAGAGGATATAAAGTATTTAAAATATGCTGTAGTCATAGAATTGGTGTAAAAAGGGATCTACCAGAAAAACTGAGATTCTATATAAAAGACAATCCATTCGTATCTCTACCAAGAAAGTGTCAACAATATTTATAATTAACATTAATATAGCAGAACAATAGTCCCATATAGTTCTCTTTAATAAAAGTTAGAATTTATCTTCATGTAATTTTATTTAATAAGATTCTGGTTAATGGCGTGTTCATTGAGACAATGTTTATATTTCTATTATAAAGAAATATATTTTGATGGATATGAGCGGGAAATTGGGTGTTGCTGTTATCGGCGCTGGTTTTATTGCAAATATGTCTCATCTTCCATCTATTAAGAGGATTTCTGAACTCAATCTGGTTGCCGTTGTAGATATAGTTGAAGAGCGTGCCAAAAATGCTGCTAAAAGATTCGGTGCTAAACAATATTTCACCGATTTTAGAAAGGTTTTAGATATGGACGAAGTTGATATTGTCGATGTATGTACGCCTACATATACCCATAGGGAAATCAGTGTTGAGGCTATGAATAGTGGTAAAAATGTTTTATGTGAGAAGCCTATAGCATTAAAGTTGAGAGATGCTGATGAAATGATAAATGTCGCTAAGAAAAATAATGTGAAATTTATGGTTGCTCATTGTCTAAGGTTCTGGCCTGAATATGCTAGGGTTAAAAAAATGTTGGATGAGGGTGTTATAGGAGAACCTAGGATTGCCAGAGCATATAGATATTCTTCTTTCCCTGAATGGGCTCCATGGCATAAGAGGATTGATATGGGTGGTGGAGTATTTGTGGATATGAGTATACATGATGTAGATTTTCTTAGATGGAGTATCGGTGAAGTTGATAGAGTTTATGCTAAAGGTGGGACATATCTATATGATGACGCTACTTCTCACGATTATACACATTCTATACTATATTTTAAGAATGGAGCTATAGGTTTCGTTGAGGGTAGTTGGATTATGCCTAAAGGATTCAGATTTACAACTTATTTAGAAATTGCTGGTGAAAGGGGCTTGCTCACAGTCGATAATCGTACACCATCATCTCTCTCTATATATAGACCAGGTGGAAAAGAGGATTATTCGACTGTTTTTAGTGAAGACGCCTATTTTCTTGAGATAAGAGAATTTGTTAAATCAGTTATCGAAGATAAAGATCCTCCTGTGAAGGGTGAAGATGCAAGAAAAACATTGGAAGTAGTCTTGGCTGTAGTAAAGTCTGTCATAGAGAATAGGCCTATAAATTTGCCATTAGTAGGGGAAGTTATAGAGTGATGAAGATATGTATAGTTTATGACACTAGACATGGTTCTACTAAACAGATCATAGATTGGATGATAAAAAAGTTTTCTGAGATAAAAGATATCAAGACAACTGTTGGAAGACCCTGGGAGATTGATAACTTTAATCAAGATTTATTCATTATAGGTTCTCCCATCTATTGGGAGAAGCCTCTTAAAAGCATTTTAGATTTCCTTTTAGCTCATAGAGATGATTTAAAAGATAGGAAAATCGCATTATTTATAGTATGCCTTGCAAGTATCTTTGGTATACTCGGAGAGAAATATGTAAAGAAATTCTATTTAAAACCATTATTAGATAACTGCTCTGGTATAGTTATTGGATATCATGTTTTTAAAGGATGGTTAATAAATGTAGATTATTCTGTAAGAGACGAGTGTAGAAAATGGGCCGAAGAACTAATAAAACTTTTAAGTGTTAAACAATAATATTTATCTGGTGAAATTTATGGGTAAATTGAGATTCGCTGTTCTCTCCTTCGCTCATATTCATGCCTATAGTTATGCTAGAGTTTTAAGGGAATTGGATGACGCTGAGCTTGTGGCAATATTTGATGATAATTCTGATAGATTAAAAAGTGTAGCTGAGGCGTATAATGTAAGAGATGTTTATAAAGACTATAATAAATTGTTGAAAAGGGATGATATTGATGCAGTTATAATTACATCTGAAAATGCTAAGCATAAAGATATGGTTATAGCTGCAGCTGAATACGGTAAACATATTATATGCGAGAAACCTATTGCAACAAATCTTAGAGATGCGGATGAGATGATTAAGGCTGCTGAAAAAAATGGCGTTAAGCTCCAGCAAGCATTCGTAATGAGGTATCATGATGCTACATATAGGGTCAAGGAGATGATAGATATGGGTATGATAGGTAAAATACTGGTTATCACGACTACAAATCATGGAAAATATCCAGGGCTATGGTTTGGTGATCCAGAGTTAGCTGGAGGTGGAAGTATAATGGATCATACAGTTCATACAGCGGATCTAATGAGATGGTATACTGAGGATGAAGTTGATGAAGTTTATGCTGTTAGGGCAAAAAATATTCGTCCTTACCTTAAAGTAGAGGATGCAGCATTGATATCCCTGAGATTTCGAAAAGGAGTTATAGGTAGTATTGACTGTAGCTGGTCTAGACCGGATAACTGGCCTATATGGGGAGATGTTTATCTGGGTATAATAGGTACGGATGGATACATCGTTGTAGATGCATTTAAAACATGTATAAATCTAGCTATCAAAGGAAGGAATTTTGAGTGGAGATACTTTGGTCCAGACCCAGACTTAGCTATGATAAAGGATTTCATTAGAGTCATAAATGAGGATTTAAAACCAAGAGCTACGGGAGAAGATGGGAAAAAGGCTTTAGAAGTAGCCTTAGCAGCATATAAGTCGATTGAGAAAAAAGATGTGATAAAATTACCTTTGAAGTATTAAATTAATAATAATACTTTACTTATCACTTACCTATTTATCATCATCTTTATCGTATATATTTTATATTTGTCTACTCCTATAGGGTTTCTGTTTATCTCTCTAATATTTTCTTCTAATAGATTTGTTTCCCACATCTTTAGTATCTTTTTATAGGAGTCTACTTTTATGTTTACCTTATCCCTAGTTAAATTATATAGTCTTAATATTAGGGCCTTCTCACCATCCGCTTTCTTTAGCGCCGATACGATTATGTTCTCTCCATCAACATCTATGAAATTTAATTTTAACGGTAGATTACCATCACTTTTATCCCTTATGATGGATATGGGAGGTACAATGAATTCTCTTGCATCTTTATAGGATTTAGATTTAAGCCAGTCCTTTTCATGAAGTATTATGGAGTATTTAAATATATATCTACCTAAACATTGTGCTTCCGGCGTTGGTATACTTGGACCAGCATTCCCTCTTCTAGTTAATAAGTCTGATCTAGAAAGCCATCCAACAGACCTAAATAATGTCAATATATATTGGCTTACATCTCTATTTCTCACTTCAAATTCAGGTAAACCTATATTTACAATAGTTATACCTCTTTTTCCATCAGTTAATGATGACCAGTTTAGCTGAGGCTTTGTTGGCATTGGTTTTTGAATCCAGCCCTCACCACTAGGTTCATCTACACTTCTCTCAATCACATAATAATGTGTTTGGCTTGAAACCTTATCCGTTTTAAAATCTGCTGGAAAGACTATTCTAAATCTATGGTCTCTACTATTATTCTCAACCGTAGTTATTATATCTATTCTCCTAGAATTACTGTAAAGTATTATATCTATTGTAATTGGATTCGATATAAGTTTATTGCTTCTAGAAGTTCTCTCCTTCGTCAATGACACTGGCAGCATAAAGTCGAATTTTATATTCATTCTAGCCCTTACAGGACCATGTTCAACGATCCTTATCTCTGATTTAACTCTCTCCGGATAATATACTTTATTATTGGAGGGCGGGGAGTAATCGTATTCGTCTCCTGCGTCACCGTCGTCTTCAATTAAATTGACTTTCCTTAAAACTCTTCCACTCATTTTATCTATTATGGTGAATGCACCAGGGTTTTCTTCATCAGCCTCAATTATATAATATTTATTTTCAATGATCTTATTACTTGTTTTTATATCTGAGTCAGCTTTATTTCTACTTTTCTTCTTAATTTTATACACCTTATATCCAAATGGAGGTAGATCTTCTGCCAAAAATACTAGTTTCTTTATGTTTATCGGTGTTTTTCCTCTAAAAAGTTCTGGATTATAGGAGATCAGAGGAGCATCATCACTTAACGGCTGAGTTAAGACTTCTCTATCATTTTCATCAAATACTGCTAAATCATTTATATTTAATCCGGTTCTCCACACAGCTTCTACAACTCCATTTCTACTCCATCCAACAGTATTAAATACAATTATATATGAATGTGTGTCTTTTTCATCCGGCAAATTAATTTTATTTGCAATTTTGTTTAGCATGTCGGCAATAATCCTTTCCGATAAATGTTGAGAGGCATCTAATCTACATTTAACTTCCCTATGAACATCATCTATGCTACATCCACCTATACTGTCGTGGGGTTGAGATCTTATCAATAATTTCCATGCTTTTTCTATAAGTGATGAAGGATACTTTTCACCTAAAATCCATGCAAAAGTTGATAGTGGTTCAACATATGATTCTAATAATATTTCAGCTATCCTATTTGCTATTTTCAGATATGTTCTGGCAGACCATATACCTGTAAGTATTGGATGATATCTACCATATCTAGGCTCACCCCTATACACTTCTAGTTTATCGGAGACATTCCTAACTCTTTCAATATATTCCTCAAGACTTCCATGTTTAATATGTGTCTCATCTTTAAGTCTTTCATTAAGCATATCAATTATATCAGTTATATTCCTTTGTGGAGGAGCGTGATCACATCCATTCATCAATAAAACTGTATTAGTCTTAGTTAATGGTAAAAGTATTTTCTTTAACGAATAAAATTTCTCCAAAGCATCTTCAATCTTTGACGGGAAATTAACGGAATTACAATAACCTCTTCTCAAAAATACTGTTAATACCCTGCTTCCATCAGGGGATTCCCACCAAAACTCTGCTCCAAGCTTTTCAACGTTTTCTTCAAGGCCTCTATGAAATATGAAGTTGTCAATATTAAATCCTCTAAGGATTTGAGGCAATTGAATCGTGTGTCCAAATGTATCTGGGACATAGCCAATTTTAGGGCAATAACCATATTTTGATGCGATCCTAATACCTATAAAAAGGTTTCTTATAAGTGATTCACCACTAACTATGAACTCATCCGGCTGAATATACCATGGTCCAACTAAAATCTTTCTTCTGGAAATCCATTTCCTCAAGTCATACTCGTTTTCAGGCCTAATTTCAAGATAATCTTCGATTGTAATACTCTGAGCGTCCAGTAGAAAGCTATGAAATCTTGGATCATTCTCTAATATATCTAATAGTAAATCAATATTCTTTACAAGAATATGTCGAAAGCCTTGGAAAGGTAGATACCACTCTCTATCATGATGTGTATGACTTACAATAAGGACTTCATATTTTTTCATAAAGATCTCCAATAAATATATATATGAATTCTTATCTAAAACCTTTATTAATATATCATATCTTAAAGGCTTTCCTAAAATATCTGTAACATTTACTTCTTAAAGTTATAGGGAAATCAAGTAATCATATTTTTATTATAAATACGTCAATGGAATGAAGCTAATTATTAGTAT
>Ga0190363_1001628_pt1 | contig 13224 bp, 13 predicted proteins | sample 48721867_MG_FD_161272 | JGI IMG/M metagenome (GOLD analysis project Ga0190363, IMG submission 161272) | Hydrothermal vent microbial mat bacterial communities from Southern Trench, Guaymas Basin, Mexico - 4872-18-6-7_MG | ecosystem: Environmental > Aquatic > Marine > Hydrothermal vents >...
TATTGAGAAAAACACAGTTAATTTTTTTCCTAATTTTGATAATACACTTTCAGAACCCGAGGTTTTGCCTGCTATTTTACCCAATCTTTTAGTGAATGGAACCAGTGGAATTGCGGTAGGAGTAGCAACCAATATTCCCCCTCACAATTTAGGAGAAGTTTGCGATGCTTTAGTATATCTTTTAGATAATCCGGAGGCGACAGTAAAGGATTTATTTAAAATTATAAAAGGACCGGATTTTCCCACAGGAGGTATTATCTGTGGAGAAGAAAGTATTCTTAAAGCTTATCAGGAAGGTAAAGGCAGAATAATTGTAAGAGGAAAAGCTACTATTGAGCATACCAAAAATAAAACTCAAATTGTAATTACCGAAATCCCTTATCAGGTTAATAAAGCAAGTCTTTTAGAGTCAATTGCTGATTTAGTTAATCGTAAAAAAATTGAAGGAATTTCTGATTTAAGAGATGAGTCAGACAAGGAAGGAATAAGGATAGTTATAGAGCTTAAGAAAGATGCGCAGGCAGAGATTATTTTAAATCAGCTTTACAAACACACAAATCTGGAAATTACTTTTGGAGCCATTTTTCTTGCTCTTGTAAACCGGCGTCCTCAAATTTTAAATTTAAAAGATTTCTTAACTCATCATATTCGTTTTCGCAAAGAAATTATCCAGAGACGCACAAAGTTTGAGTTAGAAAGAGCAAAAAGAAGAGCACATATTTTAGAAGGATTAAAAATAGCTTTAAAATTTTTAGATAAAGTAGTGGAATTAATCAAAAAGTCAAAATCACCTCAGGAAGCAAAGCAGGCTTTAATGAAAAAATTTTCTCTCACCGAAATTCAGGCACAGAGTATTTTAGAGATGCAGCTTCAAAGATTATGTGCTCTGGAAAGAAAAAAGATTGATGAGGAATATTTGGAATTAATAAAAAAGATAGAATATTATCAGCTGATCCTTTCTTCAGAAAAAAAACAGGAAGAGTTGATAAAAGAAGAACTTAAAGAATTAAAAGAGAAATTTGCTGATCCAAGAAGAACAGAGGTTGTTGCCGAAAGAGAAGAGATAGAGGTTGAAGATTTGATTGTGGAGGAAGAAGTAGTGATTGCTATTACTGGTTCTGGTTATATAAAACGACAGCCTATTTCAGCTTACCGACGTCAACAGAGGGGAGGGAAAGGTGTGAGTGCTATTACTACAAAAGAAGAAGATTTTGTAGAGCATCTTTTTGTCGCCTCAAGCAAAGATACTTTACTTTTCTTTACTAATTTAGGCAAGGTTTATTCTTTAAAAACTTATAAAATCCCTACCGGAACTCGCACTTGGCGGGGAAAGGCAATTATAAATCTTTTGCGTCTTTCTTCACGAGAAAGAATAACCGCGATATTGGCAGTGAAAGAATTTGAAAGAGAGACATCTGTTTTTATGGCTACTGCTTCAGGATTGATAAAAAGAGTAGCTTTGGAGGTGTTTTCTAATATAAGAAAAAGAGGAATTTCAGCAATAAATTTGAATAAAAATGATTATCTTATTGGTGCTGGATTATGTAGAGAGGATGCAGAAGTGATTTTAATTACCAAAAAAGGTTTCTCTATCAGATTTCCTGTTGAAGATGTAAGGGTAATGCATAGACAGGCACGGGGAGTAAAAGGAATTAAACTTTCTTCTGATGATTGTGTAGTGGGAATGGTTGTTCTGGCAGAGGATATAATAAATAAAGATTTTTATCTTCTTACAGCAACAAGGAGAGGGTTTGCCAAAAGAACACATATAAAAGAATATCGCAGACAAGCTCGTGGAGGGAAAGGGATTATTAATGTTAAAATTACCGAGAGAATAGGAGAAGTAATTGGAGTAGTTTTGGTGGCAGAGGATGATGAGGTTATGGGTATTACAGAAAAAGGGATTCTTATTCGTTTAAGGGTAAAGGAAGTCAGAGAGACAAAAAGAGGCACGCAAGGAGTCAGAATTATAAATTTGAAAGAGAAAGATAATTTAGCCTCTCTCACCCGGATAGTATCTCAATAATAATTTTTATCTACTTTTAAGCCATAGTAAGAATTCCTTGCTTGACAGATTCCTTACTGTATGATATTTTTAAAGTGGAGATGCTTTGTAAAAAGACAAGTAAAAATCAAATAACTTTGCCTAAAAAAATTGTAGAAAGATTTAAAGATGTAGAATATTTTGAAGTAGAAGCAAAAGAGGATAAAATTATTTTAAAACCCGTCAAAATAGAACCAGTAAAAACTTCCTTAGCCAAAATTAGAGAAAAAATGGCTTCTTTGGGTATCAGCGAGGAGGATATTGAGAAAGCAATTTGTTGGGCAAGAAAAAATAGGTGGGATTAAAAGTAGTAATAGATACAAATGTATTTATATCCTCAATACTTTTCAAAGGAGAGGCGGCTAAATTAGTTAATCTGTGGAAAAGAGGTTTTTTGAAAATTTTAATTTCTAAAGAAGTTTTAGAAGAGTATATAAAAGTCCTCACTTACCCTAAATTTCAACTTTCAAAAGAAGAGATAAAATGCATAATAGAGAAAGAATTAATGCCTTTTACAGGAGTAGTAAAAGTTAAGTCAAAAGTTAGTATCATAAAGGAGGATGAAGAAGATAATAAATTCCTTACTTTAGCTTCAGAAGGAGTTGCCTGCTACATTATAAGCGGAGATAAACACCTTCTTAGGCTAAAAAATTTCCACAAAATACCAATAATTACAGTAAGAGAATTTTTAGAAAAAATTAAAATATAAAGCAAAACCTCTCAGGTGATTAATTTCAGTTTGAGCATTGTAAAGATATTTTGTTTAAGAACGGAAAGAACTATTAGGCATGGTCACTTTTAAAGATAACAGATTTATTCTAAAAGATTGACATTCTCCTTAGAAGACATTATAATATAGGTCGATGTTTAAAAGATTATTATTTCTTTTCTCTTCTTGTGGGATAATTTCTCTTATTCTTTGTCTCCTTTCTCCTTTTTCTTTTATAATTAAATTCCTTTTCTTTTTCTTAATTTTAGCTATATTTATATCATTTTTAAAAGTTTTAGCTTCCTCTCAAAGAAATTTAAAAGAAAAAATAAAAGAAGTGAATGAGTTAAGTAAGATTAAGCAGGAATACGAAGGTTTCTTCCCTCGAATTGAGGGATTGACTAAGTTAACAGAAGATATCTTACAGAAAACAGAAAGTTTGAATACCGTTTTTCAAAGTATATCTACAGCTACAAGTCAGATTACTCAAGGAGCAAATTTTCAAAGCACACAGATTCAGGAGAATTTAAAAAAATTAGAAGGGTTTTCTCAAGGAATAAAGAACACGGTAAAAAATATTGAGTTGGCCTCAAGTAGTTTAAATATCATTACCGAAAGCTCCTCTTCTGCACAAAAATTATTCAAAGATACCTTTTCTTTTTTAAATATTTTAATTAAAGATTTAGAGAGTTTAAAAAAAGCAATTGATGAATTGAGAAACAGTTTCATAGAAGTAAGTCAGATAATTGAGGTAATTACAAAGATTTCTGACCAGACCAATCTTTTATCTTTAAATGCAGCAATTGAGGCAGCTCGTGCAGGTGAGGCAGGACGTGGATTTGCGGTAGTTGCTGAGGAGATAAGAAAATTAGCTGATAATACAGCTTTAGAAAGTTCGCGCATCAGAAAAATTATTGAAGATGCAAATAAAAAATTGGAGGTGGTAAAGAGTTCTATTGAGGAAGAGAGTAAAAAAGGAGAGGAGATAGGCAGATTTTCACAAAAAGCAGAGAGAGCAGCAGGAGAAATAAATACCTCTATCACAAAGATAAACTCAATGATGGAAGAAATCTTTAAAGTTGCCTCATCTCAACTTAAAACAGTTGAAGAAGTTAAGAAAAAAATGGAAGAGTCCTCAGCGATCATTGAAGAGCAAAGTTCTTCTACAGAAGAGATTACCTCCTCTATTGAGGAAGCAACAACTTCTTTAGGGGAAGTAGTAAGGTTAAATAGTAAATTGAAAGAAAAGATTGATTCTTTAAAAAAGGAAAGGGGAGAAGATGAAAGAATGGAGCCTTGATGAGCTTAAAGAAAAATTAAAAATGTTTTTGTCTGAAGATGAAATAAATAAAGCAATAGAGGAAGCATTAAAAAAAGCAAATCTACCCCAAAAATTATCTTATTCCAAAGAAGAGATGCATAAGTTATTAGATATATTAATTGAACAGGGAGGGTTTGTAGAATTTGTAGCCAGAAATTTTAAGGTAAAGATTTTGTTGGAGAAAGATTAAAAAGGAGGTGGGAGATGACAAAATTAGGGACAGGTTTAGCAAAAGGGGAAGATTCAATTCAGGTAGCAGAACAGGCAGTAAAAGAGGCAAAGCAAAATTTAGGAGAAGAAAGGGTAGATTTAGCTATAGTATATTGCTCAACTAAATATGATTATCAAAAGGTAGTAAATACTGTGCGCCAGCTTACCAATGGTGCTCCTTTGATTGGGTGTTCTACAGGAGGAGAATTCACAGAGAAAAAAGTGGAGAAAGAAAGTATAGCGGTGGGGCTCCTGCATTCTGATGAGATGAAGTTTTTCACTTATTTAGAGGAAGGCTTAAAAGAAGATGATCTGGGAACGATGAAAAAATTGGCTGAAAAAAGACCTCAGGTCTCCTCAGACTATCCTTTTTTGGGAGGAATACTTCTTATTGATGGATTGGCAGGAAAAGGAGAAGAAGCACCGGTAAATTTCTTCAATATGTTAGGTACAGATATTATTTTAGGTGGAGGAGCTGCTGCTGATGATTTAAAGTTTGAGAAAACATTTGTCTTTTGTAATGATAAAATTGCCTCCAACGCTGTCTCTTTATGTTACATTCTTTCCAAAAAACCACTTATTACTTCTGTAATGCATGGGCACACTCCTTTAAGCACTCCTTTAAAGGTAACAAAAGCTAAGGGTAATGTTCTTTATGAGGTTGAGGGAAAACCAGCCTGGGAGGTATGGAAGGAGTATACACGAGAAGATGCAAAGAAATTAGGTATAGATGTAGATAAAATCTCTACTCCTACAGAGATAGGCTCTTTTCTGCTGCGTTATGAATTAGGAATTCCTGCAGGTAAAGGTTATAAGGTAAGAGTTCCTTTAAGCAAAAATGACGATGGTTCTTTGAATTTTGCCTGCACCATTCCTGAGGGAATAACTATCTTCATTATGAAGAGTCCTAAAGAAGATCAGGTTTTTTCTGCACGTTCAGCAGCAGAAATAGCCAAACAAAGAGCGGGTGATACCAAAATTGCAGGAGCTTTAATATTTGATTGTGTATGCAGAGCGATTATTTTGGGAGAAGATTTTGTTTCTGCTGTGGAAGAGTTCAAAAAAGTTTTTGGAGAAGGGGTTCCTATTTTAGGTTGGGAAACTTATGGTGAGATATGTTTTAGGACAGGTGAATTCAGTGGTTTTCATAATACTACTTCTGTGGTAATGCTGCTTCCTGAATAAAAGGTTTTAAATTAAATTTTTATCGGCAAGATGTAAATTTTATTTCACCTCTGGGGTGGAGATGTAGGGTTTTAATTGAAGACGAGCCAAATACTACTTTATTCTTTGTTTTCTATAAGAAACCGATTTCTCAACCATCGTTTTTTACAGAAGCATTATATGCTTAAGTATCTATTTTAACCTACGAGGTTGAACTGGAAAATATAGAAATAATTTGCAAAAGCAAACCTTTTATTGAAGTATAATAACTTACACATAAATTCACGGTCGTGAAATTATATGTAAGTTAAGAGAAAGTAGGTATCTTTATACAGGATAGTTAATTCAAGATAAAATTCTTGCTTTTTGCGGGGTTTATGATAAATTAGGAGATAATATGATAAAAGAGATACTTACCCCTCGCTTAAAAAGTCCTATCTTTATCTGTGCCTGGCCGGGAATGGGAGAAGTTGCATATAAAACAGCTTTATTTTTAAAGGAAGCTTTAGATTTAAAGGTATTTGCCAAATTGGAAGCGCAAGGTTTTTTCAAGCCTCAGGCAGTTATTGTGGAGAAAGGAATAATTGAGCTTCCCACAATTCCAGCAGGCTTTTTCTATTATAAAAAATTTTCTCCTTCTGATATTCTTCTTTTTTTAGGAGAGGCTCAACCTCCTCTGGAGAAAGCAGAGGATTTGGCTAAAGAGATTATAAAATATGTGAAGAGATTTAAAGTTAAAATGCTTATCAGTTTTGCTGCCAAACCGGAAGCAATTGACCATAAAAGTGATTCTTCAATATGGATTAGTGCAACCAGTGCCAAGATAATAGAGAATTTTCGTTCTTACTCTTTAAAAATTCTCCAGCAGGGTCAAATCACTGGTTTGAATGGATTGATTTTGGGTGTAGCTAAAAGACAAAAGATAGAGGGGGTCTGTTTTCTGGCAGAAATTCCTTTTTATACTGTGCAGATAGAGAATCCTAAAGCAACATTAAAAATTTTGGAAATTTTAAATGATTATCTTAATTTACGTCTTAATTTAACACCTATTATTGAGAGAGCAAAATTTGTAGAAGAAGAAGTTGATAAATTAATCTCTTATATTAAAGGAGAAATTCCTCAAGAAGGCCTGCCCTTAAGTGAGGAAGATATTGAGAAGATAAAAAAAGATTTAGCTGCTTATACAAAACTTCCTCAATCAGCAAGGGAAAAAATAGAGAAGTTATTTGAGGAGGCAAAGAAGGATATTTCCAAGGCAAGACAGTTAAAAGAAGAGTTGGATCATTGGAATGTATATAAAGAATATGAAGATAGATTTTTAGATTTGTTTAAGAAAAAAAAGCAGGACCCCGGCCATTAATATAAATGCACCTTTTTATTTTAGGCCTTCCTAAAGCAGGCAAAACCACCCTTATAAAAAAATTAGTTCCTCTTATAAAAAACGCTGATGGTTTTTATACGGAAGAGATAAGAGAAAAGAAGAAAAGAGTAGGGTTTAAAATAAAGACAATAAAAGAAAAAAGGGAAGTAATATTTGCTCATCGTGATTTTAAAACTTCTTATAAAGTTTCCTCATACTATGTTGATTTAGAAATTTTTGAGAATGTTGCTATCAAGACATTAGAGAAAGCAGTTGAAAGTTCAGAATATATAGTTATTGATGAGATAGGAAAGATGGAGTTGTTTTCTTCAAGATTTAAAAAAGTTATAGAGGAAGCCTTAAGAAGAAAAAAAGTGATTGCCACTCTTCCTTTAAAATATGAGGATGAGTTTCTCGCACATATTAAAAATGATTTCTCAGCCTATAAATTGATTTTAGAAAGAGAAAGTTTTAATCAAGTATTTGAAAAAGCTAAATTATTTTTATCTGCTCTCCCCAAAGAGAAAATAAAAAAGTTGGATAAAAAAGCGATTGATTTGGGGCTTGAGGAAAGAATTCTTATTGAAAATGCCTCAAGTAATCTGTTTTTTCATATAAATCAACTTAATTTAGGAAGAACCTCTCTTATAATTGCTGGGTGGGGCAATAATGGTGCAGATACCTTAGCTTGCGCAAGGAAACTTTTAAGTAATGGATATGAGGTTGATATTGCTGTAGTGAGAGAGAAAGAACCCAATCAAGAGGTAAAATTTCAGCTTTCAATTTTGGAGAAGTTTAAGAAGATATATTTTATAAAGGAAGAGAAGGATTTAGAAGAATTAAAAAAGATTGTGCAGAAGAAAGATTTTATTCTGGAGGGAATTCTGGGGATAGGGATAAGAGGAGAAATCTCTTTATTACTTAAAAAAGTTATTCAATTTATAAATGAAAGTGGTAAAAAAATAATTTCCTGTGATATTCCTTCTGGACTGTTTCCTGATGAAGGAGTAAAATATTTACCTGTTGTTAAAGCAGATTATACAATAACTTTTCTTGCCCCCAAATTAGGTTTTTTTCTCAATCAGGGAGATGAATTTGCAGGAAAAATAATTGTTACTGATATTGGTCTTTCTTTAAAAATTTTAGAAGATGGATAATTCTTTAAAGGATTTTTTAGAAGAGGTAAAAAAGAAAGAAGAGAATATTGAGGAGATTGTTAAAGAAGCAGAAAAGCAAGCCTCTATAATAATAAATTCTGCATACAAAGAGAGAGAGGAGATTTTTAAAAGAAGGAAAAAGAAATATCTTGAGATGTTGAATGTTTTTAAGAAAAGGATAGAAGAAGAAAGCAAAAAGGAATTAGAAAGGATGAAGAAAGAAAAAAGAGAAAAAATAAAAAAGCTTGAGGAGAAAGAGAAAGAGATCATAGAGAAAGTTTTTCAGTTTCTATGTCAGAAGATAAAAGATGGCTATAGTCAGAGTTAAACATGTAGATATTTTGGGATTTCTCTCTTTAAGGGAAAAAATAATTGAGCGGTTGCAGGAGGAGGAGATATTTCATCCGGAATTAGAGGAGGAAATTAAAGAGGAAGGTGAATTAAAAAATATAGAAAGAGTGATAAAGATTTTAAAAGATTATGAGGAGAAAAGTTTTTTGGAGGAGATATTCTCTGGTGGAATTTATATAAAAAAAGATGAATTTAAAAAAATTTCTCCTGAAGAAAACCTTTCTCATATTAAGAGGATTGAAGAGATTGCCAAAAACAGAGAAGAGATTTTAAAAGAGAAAAGGATTCTTGAGGAAAAAAGAAAAGAGATCGCGCCTTTTTTATCCTTTCCTTTAAATTATAAGAATCTAGCCTCCCTTAAATATCTTTCTTTAGTTTTTTTAAAAATAAATAAGAAGGAAAAAGAGGTTTTGGAGAAAAAAGGATTAAATTTAAAACATATGGAGAAAGATATCTATTTGGTCTGTGTGGAAAAAGAGAATAAAGATTTTTTTAAGTTTTTGGAAGAAAATAAAATTAAAGTTTTAAAATTGCCTTATGATATTTTAAAAGAGTATCCAGAAAGCACTTTTTTAGAGATAGACAATATTTTTAAAGATAGAATTGAAGATTTGGAGAAAAAATTAGAAGAAAATGAAAAAAGCCTTAAAGAATATGCAAAGATTAAAAAAGACATAATTTTGGTTTATGATTTTCTGAATAATAAAAATTTTAAAAAAAGTATCTGTTCTTTTTTAAAAAAGACAAATAGTTTTTTTTATCTTTCTGGATGGATTGCAAAAAAGGATGAGGAAAGATTTTTAAATGTAATGAAAGAATTTAAAGATTTTGTTTTTTTTAAATTAAGAGATCCTCTTCCTCAGGAGAAACCACCGACTCTTTTAGAGAATAAAAAAACAATTGCTCCATTCCAGGTGATTGTGGATATGTATGGACCACCACATCCATCTTCGGTAGATCCCACTTTAATTTTGGCTCCTTTCTTTTTTCTTTTTGTAGGAATATGTATTTCTGATGCTGGATATGGCGTTATTCTTTCTTTGTTTTCACTTTATATTTTGAGGAAAAGGAAACTCACTCCTCAAGGGAAAAATTTTTTTAAGTTGCTTTTTTATCTGGGAATTTCTACGACTTCTGTAGGGTTAGCTTTGGGAGGGTTTTTAGGGTTTAGTTTGCCTTTCAAAATTATGGATATGATAAACAAACCTTTCAATTTTCTTCTTTTTTGTCTAATTCTGGGTTATATTCAGGTTCTTCTTGGTTTAGGGATAAAGTGTTTTTTAGAGATAAAGGAAAAGAATCAGGTATTTATTAGCAGTTTAAGCTGGATGGGGCTGCTTCTGGTTTTGCCTTTTTATTTTATCTTTAAACTATCTTTTTTAAAAATTTTGAGTATAATATTTGTCTTAAATATTTTGTTCTTTTCCTCAAAAGATAAAAATATTTTTAAAAGAATACCTCAAGGTTTATATGAACTTTATGGAATTACAAAGTATTTTTCCGATATTTTATCTTATTCACGACTTTTAGCTTTGGGAATGGCAACAGGGGTGATTGCGATGGTGGTCAATCTTTTGGCTAAACAGGCTTTGGGAATTCCTATTATTGGTTATATAATCTTTCTTTTGATTTTTTTAGGAGGACACATCTTTAATCTTTTGATTAATCTGATGGGTGGATTTATACATTCAGCACGTCTTCAATTTGTGGAGTTTTTCTCTAAATTTTTCCGGTTGGGTTATAAATTCTTTTCTCCTTTAAAAATAAATACAAAGTATATTAGATTAATTGATTAGAAGGAGGAGAAGATGGAGTTAGGTTTGGCAATAAGTATATTGGGAATTGCTTTAGCAGTAGGACTGGCAGGAGTTGGTTCAGCAGTTGGTGTGGGAATTGCAGGACAAGCTTCTAACGGAGTTATGGCGGAGAATCCAGAGCATTTTGTTCCTTTGCTTTTGTTAACTGCACTTCCCGGAACGCAGGGTATTTATGGATTTTTGATTGGGATAATTGGAATAATGAAATTGGGAATGTTAGGGAAAGCAGTGGTTTCAGTAAGTTATTCTCAGGGATGGAGCATATTTTTTTCCTGCCTTCCCATAGCAATAGCAGGACTTTTCTCAGGTATCCATCAGGGAAAAGTCTGTGCTACAGGAGTCTATATGGTTTCTAAAAATCCTCGCGAATTCATAAAACCTCTGGTTATGGCTGTCTTTGTTGAGTTTTATGCGGTTTTAGGGCTTTTAGCATCTTTGTTACTTCTTAATGGGATAAAGCTATGAATGAATTAGATAAACTTTTTAATAGACTGAAAGAAGAAAAATTAAAAGAGAAAGAGAAAATTTTACACGGGGCGCAAGAAAAACGTAAAGAGATTTTAAAAGATATAGAGGAAGAGGCAGAAGATTATTTTAACAATTTATTTGAGGAGGATAAAAAAAGATTGATCGCTCAGGAAAAAGAAAATTTATTTAAAGAAGAACTCAAGATAAGAAAAGAAATTCTGGAGAAAAAAGAAAGAATAATTCAGGTTGCTTTAGAAAAGGTTAAAAATTTTTTAGAGAAGAACCCTCATTTTATCCCTGAGAAAGAAATTATTCTTAGAAAAGAAAAGATAAAGGAAAGGCTAAGTATAGAGGAGTTTTTAAATTTTTTAAAAGAAAAGTATAATAAAGAGATTAAAAAGATTCTGGATGAGGTGGGAGTATAGTTTTTCTTTAGGAAGAGTGGGGAGCTTGGAGAGAAAGATTGTTCCTAAATCACTTTTAGAAGGAGTGGTTTTTTCTGATTTTAAAAAAGCTTTGGGTGAACTTAAAGATTATTTTTTCATTTACCAAGAACCTGGTGATTTTGATTCCATAAGTATTTGGTTAGATAAAGAGGAGGTGTTTTTGAAAAATATTTGTTCTTCCTTGGTAGAGGAAGATTTGAAAATTTTTTTTGAGGATATTTTTGAAAGCAGAAAGATTGATTGTTTAAAAGATTTCTCTTTATATTTAGAACTGCTTTTTGGGATAGAGAATTCTTTAAGAGCAAGTTTTTTTGGTATGAAAAGGAAGGAAATCTTTCTAAGAGAAAAGGAAAAAATGCTTCCTTTTTACAAAGATATAGAGAGTTTCTATTCTGAGGTAAAAAAAATTTTTAAAGAAGGGAAAGTTTTTCTTCTGGATTTTTTAACTGAAAAATACATTTTAAAATTTTGGGAAAAGAGAAGAGTTTTCTTACCTCTTTCTTTTAACTCTGTTATCTTCTTTTTCTTTGCTAAACGATTGAATTTGAAAGTAGTAAAATTTTTGCTTTTTTATCTATTTTTTAAATTGAATCCAGAAAAGATTAAAGAAGTAATTAAGTTAGTTTATGGGTAAAGTTGTTTTTGTAGGGAAGACAGAGTGGGAAGCTTTCTTTAAAATTTTGGGGATAAAAATTTTAAAAACACCTACAGAGGAGGTTGAAGAGGCAGATTTAATTTTTTCAGAAGCCTCTTTATATGAAGAGTTGAAAAGAAAATATCCAGGTAAATTAATTGTTTCCTTGATAGATAAAGAAGGAAGATTGCTTTTTGAAGAGATAATTAAAAAGATTATTAAGACTACAGTAGGAGAGAAAGCCTATGGATAAGCCTTATATAGCAAGAATAAGTGGACCTTTAGTTGTGGCAAAGAATTGTAAAGGGGCAAAGATGTATGATGTGGTGAAGGTGGGCAACTTAGGATTAATTGGAGAGATAATTGAGTTAAAGGAAGATTTAGCTTTTATCCAGGTGTATGAAGAGACATCAGGGCTACATCCTTTTGAGCCGGTAACTTTGATGCATAAACCTTTAAGTGTGGAGTTAGGTCCAGGACTTTTGGGAAAGATATTTGATGGTATTCAGCGTCCCTTAGATGAGATTTATAAAAAAGAGGGAGATTTTATAAAAAGAGGTGTGGATATACCTGCATTAGAGAGAAAGAAAAAATGGTTTTTTAAGCCTTTAAAAAAAGTTAAGGATAGAGTTGTTGGAGGAGATATAATCGGAGAAGTTGAAGAGACAGGTTTAATCAAGCATAAAATAATGGTTCCTCCTTATGTTAAAGAAGCTGAAATTGTAGAGATAAAAGAAGGGGAGTTTTTTGTAGAAGATGTAGTTTGCAAACTTAAAGATAAAGATGAGAAAATAATTGATATAAAGTTATACCAGGTCTGGCCAATAAGGGTTCCGCGTCCTTTTAAAGAAAGATTGATGCCTTCGGAGATTCTTTCTACTGGACAGCGAGTTTTGGACACATTTTTCCCGGTAGCTAAAGGAGGAACTGCTTGTGTGCCGGGACCTTTTGGGGCGGGAAAATGTGTAAGTCCAGACACTCCTCTTCTTTTGGCAGATGGAAGAATTCTTCCTATAAAAGAAATTTATCAAATGTATAAAGATAAAGGAGAAAGATTTCTTTCTTCTGATGAAGAATTTATTTTTCTAAAAGCACCTTTAAGTGTTTTAAGTTTTAATGGAGAAAGGATTGTAGAGAAAAGGGCAATCACTCTTTATAAAGGGAAATCACATTTTTTGTTACGAATTACTACTCGCGCAGGAAGAAAATTAGAAGTTACCCCTGTGCATAAATTGTTTATATTCAACCCTCAGATTTTTAAAATAGAAGAAAAAGAAGTTCAATTTTTAAAAGTAGGAGATTTTATTGTTGCTCCACGTATTTTAGGCAAGTCTGAAGAAAGAGTTGAGAAAATAGAGTGGCAAAAAGTTTTTGTAGATAAAAGGGTATCTGATGAGAAAGCAAAAAGTCATCTGCGGAGAATAATAGATAAACTTTCTAAAAAATACTCTTCCCGTAAGAGACTATCTCAACTTTTAGAGATAGATTATAGAGTTTTGACTGAATATTACTTAGGAAGAAATAATCCTACAATAGAATTTAT
>Ga0190363_1001630_pt1 | contig 13222 bp, 15 predicted proteins | sample 48721867_MG_FD_161272 | JGI IMG/M metagenome (GOLD analysis project Ga0190363, IMG submission 161272) | Hydrothermal vent microbial mat bacterial communities from Southern Trench, Guaymas Basin, Mexico - 4872-18-6-7_MG | ecosystem: Environmental > Aquatic > Marine > Hydrothermal vents >...
AAAGAGGGAAAGCCGGGCTAATGCCCGGCTTATTTAGTTATAACATTTTCTTCGGTTCAGCACTTTCCCGCATATTCGCTTTTGATTGCTCTATTATGAAAAATGTTTACGAGAATCACCGTAGAGGCTCTCCAAAAGAGAGGGGGAGCTATGTAACTTGGCGGATTTTTTTGAAAGGCTCTACGGTCAAATATGAAGGTGGTGGAAATACAGGAAAGGAGCGAGAAAACGTCAATATGCATCCTCACGGGATAGTACTCTGTGGATAATCATGTCTTCTCCTTCAAAGGAAAGGATCACTCGGTAGTTTCCAACTCTCAATCTGTAGAAATTAGCGAGAGATCCATGGAGGGGTTTAATATCGCCATAGCCTCTTTCATAAAACTGGTTAATTCTCTCCACGATTCGATTGATGGTATCTTGTGGTAGGCGTTTAAGATCCTTCAGAGCTTTCCTTTTCCATCTGATCATAGCCTAGCTCCTTTAAAGCCTCATCGTGAGGTATCGTCTCAGTGGATGTGTCTTCCTGGATAGCCTCAATCTCATCAGGTAAAGGATCCACTGTACCACGAGATTTTATCAATTTTCCCCAAAGACGGTGTGGAACATATCTCATAAGATCGTTCTTCATTAGGATCTCATCTATTTCTCTGAGGATTTCCTCATCATCGGTTCTTTCGATGATCTTTATAAGCTTTTCAAGCTCTATCGTCACGGTTCTCATTCAATCACCTTCCTTGGTTTGATTATACCCCTTACATAATAGTGGATGACCTTGGAGACTCTTTAGGTTTTTCCATCAGCTATGAAGGTTACGAGGGGAACGTGGATGCCTCTACGTTTTTATACTTGAGTATAGGTATCCCTTTCCTATTAGACTTTGAAGTTATTACCAACACTTTTCAATGGGCAACATCGGGAATGTCCTCCCCGCCTTTAGATTATAGAGGTTTGTTCTTTAAAAATACCGATAATGTCAGATAAGGATTATAATTGGCTGTTTTACCTCAAGATTGGTTTGGCAGCAGAAATTTTCAGTTATGGCCCGTATGTTGTAGATGTTGCACATGACGGCACAACATCATATGGTATTTCTATTGCTGTATTAAATAAATACTTTTACTACCATCCAAATTGCTGCTATTAGAATAACATAAACAAATATTTTCTTAAGATTTTCTGTTTTTATTTTTGTTGAAGAACTGGATCCTATTAGAGAACCTATGGATGCAAATATAGCCATTGTTATATTGAATTTCCAATCTATACCTACACTCAATCCTTTACCTATAAATCCTGTTGTTGCTGAAAATAGCACCATAAGAGAATTGGTTGCAAAAGCAATTCTCATAGGCATATTACCTAAAATAATCAACAGTGGAACAATTAATCCTCCACCTGAAATTCCTACCATACCAGCTACAAATCCTATTAGAAAAACAGAAGGTATTATGATTAAAAGTGGGATTTCGTACTCTTCATTGCAACATTTTCTTTTTAAGCTTGGGCCAATCTTAATATTTAAACTTTCCTTTTTTCTTGAAATTAAAGATGCCGATATGAACAGTAATATTGAAAAGGTAATCTTAAGCACTGTAACACTAACTTTTGCAGAAATAAATCCACCTAAAAAAGAACCGCTTGCGACAGACACTATCAGGATCAGCCCGGTATACCAATCTATTAAGGTTTTCCTATGATATATCAACATCATAATAAATCCTGAAACCATTAATATAAACAAAGAGGCTGAAGCCGCTTGGTGATATGGAATACCACACGCCAGAAATATCGGAACAAAAAATTCCCCCCCGCCTTTTCCTAACATGGATAAAATAGTAGTTATAAAAAATACGATAATTCCGATGAGAATCATTACATCACCCCTTTATAAGGATAAATGCTCTTCCCTAACTTTATTAATTTTCTAAAATTTTCTAATATGACCATATACCTTATGATGAACCCTTTGCCCAATTTCACTTTTCCTGTTTCTTCTTTCGCTTTACAAACCAGTCCTTTATTCTTTCTCTCCAGCTCCTTCTCGGTGGTGGAAGTCCTTTGAGTTTCTCTATTTCAGCAAGATACTTTTGAACGATATCACGAAGAGCCCGATTCTCCTTCTCAAGCTCTTCCATACGACGTTCAAGACGTTGAAGGTAAAAGATGATATCGCTTTTAGCGTCTTTAATGCCTTCTCCAAGCATTTTCAAAGCGGTTTGAAGAGGATATCCAGATCGAATGAGGGAAAGTAGCTTGTCAAACACTTCTACGTCATTCGCACGGAGTATAACACCGCGAGATGATTTTTCAGGATTTATGTATCCATGGGCAATCAAGGCTTTTATATATTTCCTCACAGTGGAATATGGCACATTTCGTGTCTTTGAAAGTTCAAATAAATTCATGTTTTCCGACCTCGCATATGCGTGTTAGTGTCACAACTTGGTTATATCATAGCACGGTCGTGCTATATTCCAAATATGCGATCTGTCACAATAGGAGCGGAAATCCCAATTTTCACCTACATTTTTATCGATGTAGGTGAAACTGCCTGAGAAAAACGCACGCCCCTCCATAACGGAGGGGCTTTTTGAGGGTCCAAGATGACAGCGGTTATTCAGCTTCAAGACTATTTTAGCACATCGATGGAATGTTTTGTTTTATCATTTTCACCTACTTTTACACAATTGTAACTTGACACAATGTGGATTTATGGATTAAAATAAAAGTGGAAATTGATGATGAGGAGGGGTCCAGGATGACAGCGGTGAGGAGAGTTAAAGATCTTTCGATAAAGGAGATTCTCGAGGAGCTAAAGGAACTTGAGAGCATCGTCGAAAAGCCTTTCGTTCAACTTGTGATGAAGATTCACGTGAGAGAAAAAGGAGACAAACGATACTACTACAGGTACTGGTACCTTCAATGGAGAGAAGAAAACACGGTGAGATCCCTGTATCTTGGCAAGAACGTTCCAGAGTGGGCAATAGAGAGAATCAAGATTCAAAATAGATACCGAGCTCTCAAGAAAGAACTTCAGAGAAGAATCCAGGCCCTTGTGTGAGGGCCCTTTTATAGGAGGTTGAGAGAATGGAGGAAAAGAAAGAAAAGATCGTTCACATTGGATTGAGAGTTCCCGACAGCATCCACAGAAGACTGAAAGCCAAGGCGTCTCTAGAAGGCAAGAAGATAGCGGATGTCCTCTGGGAGTGCATTCAAAAGTATCTTCAGGAGGAAGGGGAAAAAGAAGAAGGTAGGTGAAACTCATGGAACTCACACCGGCAAGAGACGACCTTCACAGATGGGTCAAATACTTTGTGAACCTTCTCAAAACAAACACAGCGAGAGCGTATGAAAAAGATCTCACAGACTTCCTTATAGCGGTTTCAGAGTTCAACATAAAGACGGTTCTCTCGTATTTTCAAACTCTTGTGACGAAGGGTTACTCCAAGACGACCATAGACAGGAAAAGGGCGTCTCTATCGAAGTTCCTCGATTTCCTCGTGGAAAACGGTGTTATTCCTACAAATCCATTGAAGACGAAAACCTTTGGCATGTTCTATAAAAAGATCGTTCAGGAAGTCGAGAACCAGAGGAAAGATACAAAAAAACCAGAGCCTCGATACCTCAAATGGGAAGAGGTTGAAAGGATGCTATCATCCTGTCCAAACACCATCGCGGGAAAGAGAGACCGCCTTATCATTCTCCTAGGCGTTTATGAAGGGCTCAGAAGATCTGAGATAGTGAACCTCACATGGGACGATCTCAGAGAAGATGGACTTGGGACAGTCCTTGTGATTCGAGGAGCGAAAGGAGGAACCGACACAGTTGTGGTTCACGAAAGAGTTTTGAGAGAGCTCAACGAATTCAGGAAAATGCTTTCTGAATCTGGGATAGAAACTTCCTACATCGTTCCATCTCTGAGAAGAAACAAAGGAGGAAAAATGAGTACTGTGGAATTGAACAGAAGAGTCAAATTAATAGCGAAGAGAAGCGGTATCGAAGACTGGGGGAAGATAACTGCTCACGATCTGAGACACACCTGTGCTGTTCAAATGCTCTTACATGGAGCACACGTCAACAAAGTGGCGGAGCATTTGAGACACAAAAACATTCAAACCACGATGAGGTACCTTCGCACGTTGGAGAAACACATCCAAGCAGGTGTGAAGTGTTTGCCTGGATAGAGGGGGAGATTACAGTGTTCAAGTGGACAGACCATGCGGAGAAAAATTTGAGGGAGAGACGAATAAAACGTGACCTTGTAGAAGAAACCCTCAAACAACCAGACGAAGTGGTTCCAGGAAAGAAAGGACGGATAATATATCACAAACTCGTTGGCGATAAACTTCTTCGTGTAGTTGTTGAAAACGATTTGATCATAACAGTTTATTTGACCAGAAAAATCCAAAAATACTGGAGAGGAGGGAGAAGATGAAAATCAGATATTCAAAAGAAGCGGATGCTCTTTATATTCGATTCAACGATAAGGAGATAGACAGTTCTGATGAGATACTGGAAGATGTGATCGTGGATTTCGATAAAGATGGAAACATTGTGGCGATAGAGATCCTTTCCGCATCAAAGAAAGCAGATATCAAGGAGATACTGATACAGGCCTTCGATAGAGTCCAGGTCGAAACACCTACAAGCTAGGGAAATGTATGATAAGAAACCTTATCATACATTTTCTGGAAAGGGGATATTTATAATGCCTGACATGAACAAATTTGATTTTGACAATCTTGAGCGGATATCTCCCAGCGACGGAGAATTTGGCTCACCTGCCTACCGTGTGATTCTTCGAATGCTATCGCAAGGGAAAAGTCTGAAAGAGATCGCCAAATTCTTCAATGTCACTACGAAAAGAGTCATAGAGATTCTGAAGAGGTTCAAACTCGCTAGAAGCTCAAAAGATCTCACAGAAAAAGACAGAAAAACCATCGAGTCTTTGGCGGAAAAAGCGAGCGAGTGCATTGTGGTTTCTCCAAACGAAGAGAAATCCATTAAAGATAATGTGTTCATTCTGACAAACTATATCACTGGAGAAAGATACGCCGTTGCTCTTATCGAGGGCAAAATTGAGTATCAACCGCTATCTCATTGGCTGTCTCATTCGATTCTTGAACAATTGATCGCATCTGACCGTGATCTTGAAACGATTAAAAAAATCACATACGGCGACATGAAGCTACTTGAAGAAAACTACAGAATCGTATCAGCGAATGTGAGAGCGAGGAGGAAAATGGTTGACAGCTAAAAACAGTTGTAATAAACTATCTTGGGTTCGGAATAAACGAACTCAATATTCAAGGAGATGGTAATTTGAGAATTCGTCTTAAAGAAATTCTTCAAGAAAAAGGTATGTCTATCACACGTGTTGCTAAGCTCACTAAGCTTTCAAAAGACACCGTTTGGCGGTATGTGCATAATAAGGTGAGAAGAATCGACCTTGAAACTCTCAGAAAAATTGCAGAGGTTTTAGACATGAAACCTGATGACCTCATTGAACTTGAAAAATAAAAGAGAGGGGCTCTCATGCCCCTCTCGAGGCCTCCAAAAATTCCAAAGGAGGTGTTACTATGACACTAAACACCTTTATGAAAGCTGTGAAGGAAAAACTTGATCTCCGAGAGATTGTTGAGTACACTGGCGTCAAACTTCCTAACTGGAGAGGCAAAAAACAAATTCTAATACGTTGTCCTTTCCACGATGATACTAATCCTTCACTTACATTATATCACGATCACTACTATTGCTTCGGCTGTCGAACTTTCGGAGACCATCTCACCTGGCTTCAGAAGTATCAGGGTTTGAGTTTTAATGAAGCCATAAAGGTCCTATCAAAATTATCCGGTGTTCCTTACCCCTCAGAATTCGAAAGAAGAAAAGTGAGCAAATCTTTGGATTTACCAACTATAAGAGACATCGTGGAAAAAGCTCATGCGAAGCTTTTAGAGCTTTTTGAAGATTACACTCTAGAACACTGGTTCATTGATCGAGGTTTTGCGAGGAATGAGGAAGAAGCTATTTCTTTCGTCAAAAAGTATCGTCTCGGGGTCTGGCTGGACCGAGACAATTTCCCTGAATTCTATGGACACCTTATCATTCCTTATTTCAATGAAAATGGAGAAATTATTTGGTTCAACGCTCGTAATCTTACAGGAGTTGGTTCAAAATATCGGAATGCTGGAGGATCTACTCACGTCTTCAATACCATAGCTAAAGATCATGCCCTTGAGAAAGGTTTCCTATTAATCGTAGAAGGTGAATTAGATTGCATCTCAGTCCTAGAGAGCATGGGAGATTCCTTCCCCACTGTTGCCATCCCTGGCTCAGGTTTAAGCGAAAATATTAAGAAGTTCCTAAGGGAAATAGCATCTAACGATATAGACATTTTGATACTCATGGATCCAGATGACGCAGGCCGTCGGCATGCTCAAAAGATAAAGGAGATTGTGAGAGAAGTTAGAGGAAGAACAATTGAGGTTTGTTTGTTAACACCAGATGGTAAAGCTTGGAGGTTGGATGTAAACGATGCTCTCAAAACCTTTGGCAAAACTGGCCTTGAGCAAATGATTAATTATGTCCTTGAACAGATAAATCCTGTTGGAGATGTATGGTTCATAACACGAGCTCTTTCTTCTGTGCTTGAGGAGCGTCAATCACGTCCAGTTTATCCAACTGGTTTTCAGGAACTAGATAATGTGTTAGGTGGGGGATATACTGAAGGTCTCCATATCATTGGAGGAATTACAAAAGCTGGGAAAACTTCACTTGCTCTAAAAATAGCGATTCATAACGCTCTTGAGAGAAGACCTGTCCTGTATTTCACATATGAGATGTCAAAATTTGAGCTCTGGAGTCGAATTATATCGACTATTATGAGTGATGTTTATTATTCCAGCCTCAAGAAGGGTCTAATCTCCCTCAACGAGTTAAAGAAACGTCCCAACTGGAATGAGATTGAAAAAATTGCTGAATACTTGAAAATTCTCGAAGGTGATGAAGGGATGATAAATCCCACTCTCAAAACCTGGACAGTCGATGAAATAGAGATAGAAGCCAGACGAGTTAAGGCTAAAGTGGGGTTAGCTCCTCTTATTGTGATTGATTATCTCCAGAGAATGCCTGTCAGGGAAGAGCTGCAAAAGAAAGATATACGGGAGCGTATTGACTCACTTGTAACAGGCCTTCAAACACAAGTTGCTCGAGGAGTAGGTTGCCCTGTAATTGTATTGTCTTCGGTTTCTAGAGCTGGCTATAAAACTCCTGAAAGTCCAGAGGCTCGTTTAGCGGTTTTTAAAGAATCAGGTGGTATCGAATATACGGGGTATACAGTAATTCTCCTATACACACTTTCTAAAGATAGCGCTGAGAAAATTGGTATTGGTATAGAAAGCCACTCGTTGGTGGCTATAGATGTTTTGAAGAATCGTGAAAACGGCGAGACTAGAACATTGATATACGAATTTGATTACAAAACAAATGATTGGTTCTATCGTGATGTTAGTCCAGATCTGCTAAAGACCATAGGGGGGATAATATGATAATCGAAATTTTTGACAAGGAATACACGCTTTTTAAGACTAGCAAACGCATTTTAGGAGTCGTAACCTGCTCAGAAAAGGGTATCGAAGCTTTGAAGAAATGTCTCCCTGAAAACGTTAAGCATCGTTATATTGTTTTCACAGAGCTTGAAACTTTTCTTATGGGATTAAGCGAAAGCCTTCCTGCAAGAATAAATAAATGGTCTGTTATCGGAGTTTTCTATGAAACTGATGTGAAACCTGAGGGTGTCAAAGATTTTCTAGAGATTTCGGAGATTCTTCCTAATACCACAGCTCTTTACAAAAAAATTCAATCAAAGGTTGTCTCTGTGGATCGAGAAGTAGCTGGTTTGTTCGGAAGATTCGAATTCCTCGCAGAGGATTTCGTTGAGTTCCTTTTGTTTCTAACACTGCTAACTATTGCGTTTCACAATCGTCGATACATTCTATCCCCGAGTGACATGTATTCTCAATTCGTTAACCTCCTCCCCCTCTCGCAAAATCATCAAAAGCTAGGTCCAAATCTTTTCAAATTTGGGAAGATCGAGGTTTTCATAGATCTTCCTAGCATTAAAAATCAGAAAACTTCTTTAGATGCTGTTGACCGCTTTCTTAATGAACTATCCCCCCGTTTAGGAGATGTGTACAACTTTCTCTTTCAGAAATGTCTTACAAGTGGTTTCACGAAAAGCAATACAAAATCTGTTCATGTTACTGCTAAGGAAATAGCGAGAGCATTAGAAGGAGAGAATTTTTCGAGATATACTCTTCAACGTGTGGCTGAAGCCTTAGCGGATTTAGAAGTTCTCAGACTTCGAATCCCTCTTTCCACTCTACCAGAAAAATTGCGAAAGGCTTTTATAGCTGAAGCTGATTCTCGGGGTTATTTATCTATCACACCTTTTGTGTTCTTTCTTTCTGTGTCTAAAGATAGGATCTCTGAGAAAAGAACGAGAATTCACGAAGCTATCGTTAGTTTTCATCCACTTTTCTGGAGATTGTATTTTGAATACAATTTTCGCGTTCCTATCCCGATTCCTTTGAAGAATTTGGATATAAGATATCGACCTCAGCGTTGGGCTAAAGCAATAGGGCTAGTGTTGATATACCATAGTCGGGAAAATCAAAAGGTTGGTAAGGAGCAGAAAATACGGGTATTGACTGTACTAGAACGAGCAGATATTTTGAAGGAAATAGAAGCAATGAGAAAAAACCGAAACACAAAAAGAGCTTATTCATATTTGATCAAAGCTTTTGAAATTCTCAATGAGCTGGAAGATTTTTCTATTAAATTACCTAAAGTATCAAATCTGAGGGAACTTCTTAATACCTCAATAACTTATGAGTATACACCTACTAAGATAGAATCCTTGTGGCCTGAGTTCTCATAAAATGCTGATTTAGATTTTCCACGGATCCGGGCGTTTCATTTTATGCTGCTAGGTGACGCATTTATGCTGTTAGGTGACGCATTTATGCTGTTAGGTGACGCATTCACAATTTCACATTTTTTCAAAAATGAGCTTTAGAAGCTGGTTTTGGAAAAGGGGTGATCTTTTAAATATTAACTAAATATACCTAAAAGGAAGGGGGAAGGAAACCTTTAAAGGTTTCCTTCCCCCCCTTCTTCGTTTGTCATAGATTTGAAAGGAAAAATTCTACCGCAAGCTTACCTTTTCTAATGCGCCCTTTAAAGTTTTTTCACCTACACTCCTCAAAATGTAGGTGAAACCAACCCACCCCCCTCTCCTCAAGGCACGAAAACGACAGTTTTGTGAGGCTTGAAAAAAAGCCGGATAATTGGAGTTTTTGGAGGCAATAAAAAGGGTTAATTTAAACATTTTGAACACAATAAAAAAGGTCCACAAAAAATTTGCCTCGGACTCGGACCTTCGAAAAAACTGAAAAAAACGAGTTTTTCAAGGCTATAAACAAGTCCGAATTTGGAAAACGACTCGGACCTCAATGATAGAAAATCCGCTCCAGATGAAAGATTTGGCAAGGTCCGAGAGAGGTCCGAATCGAGAAAACAAAATCGGACTCAGACTTTAAAAGACGCAGGATAAAGCTCGAGCTTCAGAAACGATTCAGACTTTTAGATGAGATCTTTCAGAAAGTTCGAGGTAAGCCTTCAGTTCAAACCAAAAAACAACACCGAACTTTGCTGAAATCGCAGTTATAGACTGCACTTTCATAAGTTCGGTTCGGGATTGAGTTCGAATTTGTTTCCAAAGTTCGAACCATTTGGATTTTATCATGTCACAAGACTTCAAAAATCGTACTGCTACTTGCTATACCTTGCTTTAAACACGTCTAATCTTGCCTCACAAATTCACAATCTTTGTATTACATCTTGCTAGTGAAACATCGATTTTCTTCACTCCACAAGGCCATTCACGGGTACTTCCTGTCTTATTGGAGGTACCTTTCTTTTTATTCCTCCTATTCCATAACACTTCCTCCATTCTTCACCAAATTGTCACCATCGCTTGGTGATTCACCACAATGTATGACAGTGCAAGTAGCTTGCCAAACTGGGCGGTTATATAAGCCGTGGAAAAAAGGCCATAATCAACCACCGGCTTTGCTCTGGTTTTTTCGACCCCTTGGGGTCTGAATCTGGACTAGTCCGGGTTTTTGTGACATTGTGACAATCGCTTGCGAGAATCACCATAGAGGCTTTCCAAGGAGGGTAGGGGGCTATAAAGATACTTGAAGGATTTTTGAAGAGGCTCTATGGCCAAATATGAAGGTAGTGGAGATGCCGGTGAGAAGTGAAAAAAGAGCATCTAGATTAAATATGCTGTAATACCAAGTGTGATACAATAAAAATATGCGGTTTGAAGAAGTTGAAATTCGATGGACGAGAAGAAGCATCAACCACATAGCTCGTCATGGTGTTCAACCTTATGAGGTTGAAGAATGTCTTTTCGAGAACGCACCAATTGTGATGCAACCGCTAAAAAGGAAGAAAAAGAAAGATCGATATATGATTTTATGTCAATGTCCAGGAAGCGGGAGATATCTTTTTGTAGTGACAACAAAGCCAGATAAAAACAATCAAATACGAGTTATAACAGCCCGTGGCATGAATGAAGAGGAAAAAAAGTTTTATTGGAAGCGAAGAAGGTGAGAAGAGTGAAGATACCGAAATTCAGAAACATTGAGGAAGAAAGGAAATTTTGGGATACGCACAGTGTGACAGATTTCTTGGACGAACTTGAATTTGTTGATATCAAATTTGTGAAGAAAAAGCCGATGGTGACCTTATCATTCAGGATAGAAGAGAGCAAAGCCAAAGAACTGAAGGAATTGGCAAAAAGAATGAACATTCCTTATACTGTCCTTATTCGTGAGATAGTCGATAAAGCGCTTGAAAAAGCCAGAAAATAAGGTATTATTTCTCCTGATTTCTTTTACGCCTTGTAAATCACGCTTTGATTCTTTCTCAATTTTTTGAGAGATACAGCTGAACGTAGACAACTGACGCAAGAAACGGGTGGAGACGTTGAAGGAGGGATAATCCTTTCTCACAAGGAGGGATGAAGCTGTGAAAACCCTCAGATCCAAAATGCTGGTGCTGATTTTAGTTCCTGCCATTGCAATCGGAGTTGTGGTTGCATTCGTAATGTACTTTCAGTTGAGATCTTCAGAAATTGCTGCAACAGAGCAAATGTCATTGGAAATTGCCCGTAAAGGATCGCATATCGTAGGCGAATGGATTTATGGAATAGTAAGGGAAGTAAAGGCTCTTGCCGAGCGAAACGCTGTTGTTGAAGCACTAAAAACCGGCGAGTGGAGAGACTTAATAGAAGATTTAAAACAAAAACTTGCAGAAAGGCCAGAATATGAGATGTTCTTTATCACTTATCCAGATGGTTTTGCTGCAACAACAGCTGGGGCAACTACTAACGTTTCTGATAGGGAATATTTCAAGAAAGTTGTAAAACAAGGTGCTGATTTTGCTGTGAGTGACGGTTTGATTTCGAAAGTGACAGGCAAAGGAGTCTTTGTTGTTGCAGCACCGGTAAAAGATGAAACAGGAAAAGTTATAGGGGCGTTCTGTGCGACAGTCACACTTGATGTTGTCAGCAGAGTGGCAGAAGAGATCAGAATAGGTGAATCGGGTTATGGCTGGGTGGTTGATTCAACTGGATTGGTTATTGGTGCGCCGGTGAAAGAATGGATAATGAAATTCAACATAACTCAAGCATCAAAAGAAGGCTTCAAAGGGCTTGAAGAGATGGCAGAAGAAGCTCTTGCAGGCAAAACCGGATTTGCAGAGGTCATAAATCCAGATGGTTCCGTTAACTACAACTACTATGTACCTGTTCCCCATACAGATGGATGGGTACTTGGTGTTGCTGTTCCGGAAAAAGAAGTCCTTGCCACTGTGAATGAATCTCTCAGAAATCTCATAATTGGTTTCATTGTTCTTATGGGTATAATTGCTGTTGTGACCTTCTTTACCAGTTCCTCCATTGCTAAAACAATAGGAGAACTTGCAAAGAAAGTAATTGAGTTTGGAAAAGGCGATCTCACAGTGAATTTTGAAGCGAAAGGCAAAGATGAGATAGCACAAATGGCTCAAACGCTTCAGCAGATGGCAGAAAATTTAAGGGAAGCTGTTATAAGCATCAGCGAATCATCTGAACAGGTCAATTCGTCGGCAGAGAATCTTGCATCAACAGCACAGGAAATGAGCGCTACAAGCGAGGAACTAGCATCGCAAATGGAAGAAACTAACAAAGAAGCTCAGAATGTATCTGCATCGATTCAAGAAGTAACAAGTGGAATAGAGGAAGTTGCAGCGAGTGCCCAGAACGTATCCAAAACAGCACAAGATTTGGCAGAGAGAGCAACGCAGGTAAACAGCGCGGCGAAAGAAGGAGAAAAAGCAGTAAAAGAGATCGTGGATATAATAAACCAGACAAGTCAGAAGACACAGGTAACAGAGGAATTAGTTACACAACTTGCAGAGTATGCAAAGAATGTGGGAGAGATAGTACAGACGATAAATTCGATAGCGGAGCAGACAAATCTGTTAGCATTGAATGCTGCTATAGAAGCGGCAAGGGCAGGGGAAGCAGGTAGAGGTTTTGCGGTGGTTGCAGACGAGATAAGAAAGTTGGCAGAAGAAAGTAAAAATGCGACGGATAACATAACAGAGATACTGTCACGGGTACAGGAAGGAACAGAACAAGCACATGAAGCGATGAATGAATCAGTAAAGGTTGTGGAGAGAGCAGCAGAGCAAGCGAATGTGGTTACAGACAAGTTGATGAACATATTGAAAGAGGTCGAAGGTATAACAAGCATGATAGAAACCCTTGCATCAAATGCTGAAGAACAGAGCGCGGCAGCGGAAGAGATGAGCAGCGCGATGGATACGGCGTCGAAAGCTATAACAAGTATGGCAGGGCGGATAGAAGAGATGACAAATGCGGTGAGACAGCAAGCTGAGTCTAGTCAAAATGTCAGTGGTTTAAGTGAGGAATTGAGTTCAATAGCAGAGAATTTGGTAGAACAGGTGAAGAGATTCAAAATATAAAAGAACGCATGTTATGTGTTTCACCTGTTTGAAAGAGGGAAAGCCGGGCATTAGCCCGGCTTATTTAGTTATAACATTTTCTTCGGTTCAGCACTTTCCTGCATATTCGCTTTTGATTGCT
>Ga0190363_1001631_pt1 | contig 13221 bp, 12 predicted proteins | sample 48721867_MG_FD_161272 | JGI IMG/M metagenome (GOLD analysis project Ga0190363, IMG submission 161272) | Hydrothermal vent microbial mat bacterial communities from Southern Trench, Guaymas Basin, Mexico - 4872-18-6-7_MG | ecosystem: Environmental > Aquatic > Marine > Hydrothermal vents >...
GATGAATGTAGGTTTTGGAATAAATGTAATAGCTCACTTAGGAGGATTAATTGTAGGGTTAATTATCGGATATGTTTACGGTAAGTATAGTAAAATTTAAGCTTAGAACGTTCCAACAAGCTATGCTTTAAAATGAAGCACTGCTATTCTAAGCGATTTAGAATTAAAAGCTTAGTTATACATGTTTTTAAGAAACTTATGTCAGTTATATTCTTAGCAATTTTCTGTAAACCTATTTCTTCATGAACAATAATAAGTATTGACAATGTAAATAAAATATGCATAAATATTGATGCATATGACCAGTTCCCAAAGAGAATAAATTTATCTATATTTTCTACCGTTATGGGCCAAAGTAATGGATTATATTCATGGTGCATAGAATCAATAAGCACATGGATTAGTGCGCTTACTTCTACAGATAAAGCATATTTGAACATACTAATTTTGCCTAATTTGACATTTAAAATTCTCCTTAATACCTCACTGTAAACTGGATAAATAAGGAATCCAATAACCCAAGACAGCATTAAACAGCCGAGAAAGCTGTGGAGAATAAGCCTATCAAAGGGATGCTGGAAACCCAGTAAGATAAGTACAGGGATTTCTAAGTCAGGTAGGAAACTACCAATAATGAGACCGTTAAAATCAAAGTTCTTCCTAAAAACCTTATAAATAATGTATGCGTGAACATAGTGAAGAAGCGTAAATACCATGCCGAATAGCCCTTCACTAAAACGTTATATTCTCATGCTTTTATGTTTAATGTTCATGGATTTCGAACGTTTAGAACAATAGTGTTTTAAATGTTAGATTTAGAAATAACGGTTCCCTAACATTCCAATGGGTTAGCTAAAATGGTGAGCAAAACTTTAGCATACTGGATAATATGTACACTCGTAATTTCAGCCATCCTTGCATGTTCATTAGCTACTAAGCAAAGTAATGAGGGTAATGTGCCTGAAGTGCCTGAGGGTGTTAAGGCTAAAACTTTTAGCTCATATGATGAGCTGAAAGAGTATATTATTGAATCTATAAAGCTTTCAAAAGTAATGTCAAAAATGGGGTTAGTTATTGCGCCATCTCCAGCGAGAGTGTTTTTACCTGAAATCACTCCAATGCCTACACCTATTCCATCTCCGGTTCCATTAACGCCTGCACCTGAACTCGTTGTAACACTAGAGTCTACGTTAAAAGCTACATATGGAACAGCTTCTAGATCATATTCTAAAACCAATATCCAAGTTGAGGGTGTTGACGAGGCGGATATAGTTAAAACAGACGGTAAATATCTCTATGTTGCTTCAGGAGACAAAGTATACATTGTTAAAGCGTATCCTCCAGAAAATACTGCTATGATTGCTAAAATAGAGGAAGGACATGTTTTAGGTCTTTTTGTAAAAGACGGTAGATTAGTGGCTATAACAGCAAGAAAACCTATAGTTAAGCCTATTTCGCCTCAGCCATTACCCCCAATAATACCTGAGAAATCTCTAATATACCCTGTAGAGGGACTAGTAAGTGTTATAGTTTATGACATAGAGAACCCTAGAGAACCTACAGTATTTCAAGAAATTAACGTTACAGGGTACTACGTTACATCAAGGTTAGTAGATAACTACTGCTATATTATAGTAAGCTTCCCAGCGCTTATTATTGAAGATAGAGTACCATTACCTTTAGTTAACAGTAAACCTGTAGAACCTAATGAAATAAAGTGCTTTGAAAAAGATTTTTCATACGCATTCACAGTAATAATAGCTGTAAATGTGGAAACAGGGGAATTTAGGAAAGAAACTTTCTTGACAGGTGCATCAAACTACATATACATGACCCATAAGAACCTATATGTTTTATCAAGAAAACAGCTCAACATTTATGCAGTACTTAATGAAATAGTAGATTCAATTGTTGAAAAAGCGCCAGACGATGTTAAGGAGGTAATTGAAGATATAAGATCTAAATCTATAAATGAAATTGAAAAGTATAAACTTATCATGGAAGTGTTAGAGCAATACTTTAACAAGCTACCTCACGATGAAAGAGAAAAAATATTTAACAATGTTTTAAAGGAAGTATATAAGCTATGGAAAGAAGAAACAGTTATTTACAAGTTCGCTATTAACGGTTTAAACATTACAGCCTCAGCTAAAGGTGTTGTTCCAGGCCGTGTTTTAGACCAGTTCTCCATGGATGAGCACGGTGATTACTTTAGAGTAGCAACAACGTTAACAAAGTTCAGTATGGAAGAACCCCCAACATGGGTTAACAATGTTTACGTCTTAGATATGAACCTTACAATAGTAGGTTCTATTGAAGGGCTAGCTAAGGGAGAGAGAATTTACGCTGCAAGGTATATGGGAGATAAAATGTTTTTGGTAACATTTAGAAGAGTAGATCCATTGTTTGCAATAGACTTATCAGATCCAAGGAATCCTAAGGTTTTAGGGAAATTGAAAATACCTGGATACTCTGAATACCTACATCCATTTCTTGACAAGTACTTAATAGGTGTAGGGATGGATATTGATGAGGAAACGAATAGGGTAAAAGGGTTAAAGGTAGCGCTATTCGATATTTCAAACATAACCAGCCCTAAAGAAGTTTCTTCAATAACCTTTAAAGGCCACCTATATTCACCAGTGCTTCATGATCATAAAGCGTTTATGATAAACATGGATAAACAGTACTTTGCAATTCCAGTATCCGGCAGTAAAAGTGGAGTATACATTGTAGACATAGTGATGACCGAACCTGAAAACATTAAGTTGTCAGTAAGAGGGTTTATACAGCATCATGAAGCTCAAAGAACACTATACATAGAAGACTATGTTTATACAGCATCATATGATCTAGTAAAAATAGTTGATGAAGAACTAAATACAATAAGTGAAATTAAGCTAATTTAGCTTAACAACATTTTTATTAAACATACTAGCAAACTTAGTCCCGGAGATCTGTTTGATATTTAGGAAAAGTATAGACAAAGAATTGGAGGATATAATTAGGGAAATTGCTGACATAAAGAAATCTTTTGAAATTCTTAAACATAAAGTAGCTAAAGGCGAAGTATCCCTGTTTTCTAGGTTTAGAAAAGAATTTCGTCAAAAACATCTTACACGAAAACTACCTTATCTTGGAGCTGAAGAATATGAAATACACTTAGTGAAAACTGTTGAAAAATTAAAAAGAGTTTCTAAAAACTTACGAAAACTGCTAAGTAGGGTAGAAGCTAAGACTAGGTCTTTTAGGTTGATAGCGCTTTTAAGGGAAAGTATAAGCACAATAGATAGTATAGTTGGTGGCATTATAGGATACGAGGAGGTCTCTAGAATACTAAGCGAAGTTTTACTTAAACTTAATGAAGCAAGAATGATTATTAATGCTGAAAGAATAAAATAGGTTGTTTAATATTTTCTATCAAAAAATATGTTCTTACCCTTAATGCTTAGAGGTATAGCTATAGCTATATCTGCATCTATTATTCCAAGTTCTTGCGCAGCTACCCCTGCACTTAACATTATCCTATTGTCAACATTATGTATTGAAGCTGTTTTAGCAGCAGAACCTAATGCTATCCCTAAATTCAAAATACTTGCTACCGTGTCTATGTTTTCACGCCAAATTTCTGGCTGTTTAAGATTAAGCTTAACTATTTTACATCCCAGTATGACAACTGCATCCGAGTTCATAATGTTTTTAGAATCTCTAGCATAGAATTTACCATATTTTGAAGCCAGTTCCTCCATTTTCTCGGCTAATTTTTCTAGTTCCTCCTTTTTACTTAAAATTACAGCAGTAATGTTATCTACTCCTTTAGCTTTAGGAGCTGTTTTAGCTGAAGAAGCCATTAGTTTAGCTACAAGTAAAGATACTTCACTTAAGAAATCGTTTTCCCTAATCACAGGATACACCCGGTTAAAACAATAACTTTACACAGTACTTAAACACTATCAACTTAAAATAACGTTGTAAGAAAAATAACTTATTTTCTACCTGCAATAATATTAGTTGAGAGTGATGAAACCTCCTCTCATATGAGAGGACCCCATGGGAGGAATGACTTACCTCACGGCACACTGACTAAATAATCACGAATTATATAAGATTATTCAATTGTGAAACTATGATTTTTAAGCTCAAGAATTACGCTCTATAGCATAAGTTGATTATTTTATTAGGAAAAATACTTTAAATGTGCACCTATTATTTTAAAATGGTGCACCTATGGTGGAAATCGTTCATGAGAATGCATGGAAGTTTTGGTCATTCGTAGTGGATAAAGTTTTCAATATAGAGTTTAGAAGAGTTACTGAAAATATGCATTGTAAACTTATACGAGAAATCAGTGAACAGGAAATTGGTTTATATATTCACTTCCCGTTTTGCAGATCTTTCTGCAAATATTGTCCTTACTATCGTGAGTTTTGGAATGAGAAAGCCTTTAACAAATACTTTAAAGCCCTAATTAAGGAAATTAAATTAGTTGGCAAGCTGCTTAACGACTTAGACTTAGTCGTTGTTGATGCGCATGCTGGGGGAGGAACACCTAGCATTCCTCATTCAAACTCCTGGCGTTTAATTCTTGAAGAATTAAAGTCAACTTTTAACTGGAAAGCGGATTTCGGTATTGAAGCTAATCCCGAGGATTTAGCTGATGAATCTAAACCATTTACTCTTAGAGATGCTGGAGTTAGTGAAGTTAGTATTGGTGTTCAATCATTCCATAGAAGCCTGCTTAGAGAACTGGGCAGAAGACATGGCCCCGAAGATTCTATAGCAGCGCTGGAGAATGCTAAGAACGCAGGCTATAACCTTGTAAACATAGATCTTATGTTCATGATACCCAGTGAAGATCTGAAAATATGGGAAGAAGACCTAAGGATAGCAGCAGAATTTAACCCTACACAAATAACGACATATCCAACCCTTTTAACACCGCAAGCTATTATCTGGGATAATGCTGTTAAAGGTAAAGTTAGACAACCTATTAAATTGTTTGAAAAATTCATCAATTTATCTCAAAAAATACTGAATAGCTACGGCTATAACATGGTTAGAATAGAATCTTGGAGTAAAGGTGGAGACTATTCTACAGTAAACCTTGAAATGACAGGGCCGTTACTTGCTCTTGGAGCCGGAGCCTTCGGATTTACAGGAACGTATGAGTGGTGCAACGTACATTCTGTTAGAGAATATATACGCTCTCTGCTAAACAATAAATTACCCGTAGCTGTTGCTAGAAGCGTCAACACATCTGAAAGAACATCTAGAATTGTAGCTGATCAGCTATTTTGCAGAGGAATTATCAATGCAAGTTTTCTAAGAGAGAAGTTAGGCTATGGATTTGAAGCCCTACCTAGACCGTTTAAGTGGAGTCTAAGAATTATGAAGAGTTTAGGTTTTCTTGAAGGCGATAAAGAAACATTAAAGCTGACACGTAAAGGTATTATAGCTGCACATAAATTTATATGGACGTTTGTTATGAAGGTGCCTTGTAAACTCGCTTATAAACTGATGGAAACCCCTTGGCCTATGAGAATTAATTTACCATAAAATTAGATATTAGCTAAAATACATAAAATCATACTTTAATTATCTTATTAAATACGCTAAAAGAATGTTCAAAGGTTATGAGAGTGTTGATTGAAATTTAAGTAATGATAATGTATACATTAATATAGATAAATTTAATTCTTTTACGTATACCATCTATGGGGCTAGAATAATAGTTTGGAGTAAGCTGAGCTATGTTTAGATGCGGTAAACCATTTTACATAGATGTAGGCAACATAAAACTAAATGTATATGATTCCGCTGAAAAATGTAGCTATAGAGAAAAATTAGCTTTAATATTTCTACATGGCTTACCAGGCCAGATCAGTAATTGGAAGCATCAAGTAGAATATTTTGAGAGAAAATATAGAGTTATAGTTTATGATCAAAGAGGATTTGGAGCTTCAGATAAGCCGAAAAAAGTTTCACTAAACGATTATCTTCAAGACTTAGATAAAATCATCGAAAGCAGGAAACTAAATACTGAAGACACTATCTTGATAGGACACAGTTTCGGAGGTATGGTGGCTCAAGCATATGCTAGAACACATAAAGTTAAAGGCCTAGTGTTAATAGGTTCATTAACTAAAATAAAACCTGATATCTTCGATAAAATTACATGGTACCTACCTCCAATATTTTGGAGAAAAATACTTTACAAAGAAACTCCTCTTACAAGAAGACTTTATAGAAGAATATTTTTCAGCCCATCTACACCTAAAGAAGTTTTTGAAGAATTTATTAGAGACAATAAAGAACATCTTGAAAGATTGCCAGCTTACGTATTTAGATATACAAGGTTTTTTACAGACTACGATGCTACGAAATGGCTTCATGAAATTAAAGTACCAACATTAATCATAGTTGGCAGAGATGATAAGGTAACTCCAGTAAGTGAGAGTAAATTGTTAAATAAGCTTATTCCTAACTCTAGACTTATAATAATCGAAGATGCAGGCCACTTAGTGTTATATGAGAAACCTAGTGAACTTAATGGTATTATTGAGGAATTTATAAGGGAGCTTAAGTATTCCATGTAGTTGTTATTATCTTTTAAAAATCCATTTGGAACTTGAATATTTTTTCTTTAATTCCTCGATTAGCTTAACCTCGTATTCTGTGAAATCAGACTTTACTAGCTCAATATCGTATGTTTCCTTGAAGCTTTTGGCTAATTCCTTTATTAACATATTTCTATCTATTTTCCTTTTTAGTTCATCTTCTATACTGGTTATTTTTTCCAGTTTTTCGGCGCTTACCTTTAAAACTTTAGCCATAATGTTCTTGTATGTTTTTATAAGTATTGTTCCATGTTGAAGTATCGCTCCATACTTTCTTGACTGTGCATTTCCAGATATCTTCTTTTCGTTAACTACGATATCGTTTGGAGGTTTATGTTTAGCATTTAACCCTAGTTTTCTTAAGGCATTAATGAGCCACCGTAAAAGTTTGCTATATGTTTCTTCAACATCTAACCCTTTAACTAATTTGTCATGAGACTTAATTACTATAGCATATGTTATTTCTCCTCTATAATCTTGATATATTGCTCCTCCACCACTAGGCCTCCTAGCAACGTCTATACCTAGTTTCTTACATTCCTCAACGTTCACTACATCCCTTATTTTTTGAAAATACCCTATACTTACTGATGGAGGTTTTATAGAAAGAAACCTCAGCGTATTGGGTGACTTACATTCACCAACAGATTTAAGCAGTGCCTCATCAATAGCACATCTTGTATAGCAATCTACCGTTTTTAATACTATAAGTCTCCATGTTTCAGCCATTTTTCACTCGTTGTTAGAAATTTAGATTTTTAGCTAAATGTTTTGCTGTAGCCATTATTGTTAGTATTGGTGGTGCCCCTGGTGCTTTAGGCAAGACACTAGCATCTGCCACATATAGTCCTTCAATTTTTGTTTCTAAGTTTTTATCGACAACGTTACCTATAGCTGCCGTTCCTCCTGGATGTACACCTCTTGGATGTGTAATAATTATTGATTTGGGATTAGCACCCATGATTTCTAATATTTCAGCAGCTTTTTCAGAATACTCCTCTAATATAGCAATATCCCTAGCTGTTAATGGTTTGGAAATCTTTCCTTCCTTACTTACAGTTCCTGATAGTGTATCAGCTATTTTCACCATAATACCCATTATGTCTTTAGGTCTTACTGAAATACCCTTACATATGTAACGTTGTCTTAGGAAAACACTGTAAAACGGTGTTAGAATGCCGTTTTCCAATTTCACGTATGCTTGCATATCGATTTCTCTATTAAGCTCTATGTTTTCAACAATACCTCCTACAGTTACAAATATGTCAACAAAAAGGTTTTCACCAACGCCTTCTTCTAAACCTGCTGAAAACAATATTTCAGGTGTTCCTAAAGCTCCTGCACAAGAAACAACTACTGGCGAATAGGCTTCTTTCTCTACGCCATTTTTAATGTATTTTATACCCTTCACCTTACCGCCTGATGTTATGATCTTTACTTTTCCTACTTCATCAACAAGCTTTGCCCCTAAGGATAATGCAGTATTTAGCTCTTTAAGAGCACTCCATTTAGCCCCTGTTATACATCCTGCTGTGCAATGTTTGCAGTGAACAATACATTTTTCAGGGTCTATAGATTTAGGCATTAAATAAACATCGTATTTAAGTTCTTTAGCTATTTCTATGAATCTTCTTGTGCCTTTACCTCTAAATTTTTCTGGAAGCGGTTTAGCTTTTAATTCTTTAATTAAATCGTTTATCTCATCTCTTAAATCTAAACCTAGGCTTTTGATCTCATCAACTAATACTGGGACAGTGTTGCCGAAGGATACTAGTGTAGTTCCTCCTACTGCTATAATGCGCCAGATATCTACGCCTGCAAATACGAAATCATATGCTTTAAATGCCTCAGCTTCATTTATGGAACTTCCTTTTTCAAGAATTAGCACATTTTTACCTTTTCTAGCAAGCTCTTTAGCTAAAATGCTTCCTCCAGCACCTGAACCAATAATTATCGCATCGAATTTTTCCATATCTATAACCCTGTTATAGATGATTATAGGGTTAAAATAAATTTTTCTATGAAGACCTTAGAGTGATCTCGATAAGTAAAGGTTCCTCGATATTTTTAGGTATAATTTCCTTAAGTTCTTCAGGTTTAGAAACCACGTAGCTTAAAATACCGTATGCTTCAGCTATTTTAGCGCAGCTGAAGTCGCCAAGGTAAACGCCAAAACTTTTCTTATAGATTTTTTCTTGAAACTTTTTAGTTAAACCATAATGTCTATTATTGTATACTACAATCATTATCGGTATGTTGTATTGTTTTATAACGCCAAGTTCACTAGATGATGCATAAAAACCTCCATCACCCATTATAGCTACGGTATTCATTTTAGGTTTAGCTAGTTTAGCACCTATTGCTGCTGGTAATGAGTAACCTACTGTTGCTAAATTTCCTGGAAGTATTATTGTTCTTGGCATATATGCTTTAATACTACTAATAGACCATAAAGTGTGTTCTCCAATATCTAAAACAAAAACCGTTTTCTTACTTAGCTCTTTGCTAAGTATTTTCGCAATACTTAACCCCTTGCCATTTTTTAGCCTATACTGCTGTTTACCTCCTTTAATCCAAGCTCTTGCTTTCGGCTTAACTTTTTCTAGAAGCTTAGCGATGAATGTTTTTACGTCTGATTTTATCGTTAACGTTGCATATTCCCTATTAAAGTTATGTTCACTAACATCTACTTGAACTATCGTTTTCTCTTTAGGTTTTATGTGGAACATAGTATTGTAAGATAAGCTGCAGCCCAAAGCTAAGACTAAATCGCTTTCAGCAAACGCTTTATTTGCTTCTATAGACCCATGATATCCAGCAAAACCTAGGTTTAAGGGGTTATCTTCCGGAATAATACCCCTAGCCATAAGTGTTGTTATAATTGGAATATTGGTTTTCTCAACTAGCTTCCAGAGTTCATGTCCAGCATTGCTTAAAAGCACACCTTGGCCTGCTAAAATTAGCGGCTTTTCGGCTTTATCTAACATTTCAGAAACTGTATCTACATCTTCTTTTCTCGGTGTAGTTCTATGTTTTTTGAAATGTTGTTTTCCAATGGAAGTTTTACTTCTCTGTACATCTTCCGGGATAGATACATGGACTGGAGCTGGGCACCCACTTTGAGCCTCTATGGCGGCTAAAAATATTTGTTCATAAGCTTTACTTGGATTAGTTATTTCTAAGCTCATTTTTGTTATATGTTCAAAAATATTCACCAAGTTTAGCTCTTCAGTAATCCTTTTTCCTTTAAGCTTTAAAGGGACTTGACCTGTTATTGCAAGTAACGGTATATGGTCTTTATATGCCGTAGCAACCCCTAGAACTAGTCCTAAAGCTCCTGGACCTGCAGTAGCTATGCATACTCCAATTTTTCCTGATACCCTAGCATATCCGTCAGCAGCATGTGCAGCTGCCTGTTCATGTCTCATAAGTATATGTTTTATTTTTGCCTCTGAAAGTGCAATGTATAGTGAATTTACCCATCTTCCAGGTATTCCAAATACTGTTTCAACATTCAAGTCTTCAAGAACTTTAACTACGGCTTCAGAAACTCTAATAGACAATGTTTACTCATTCCTCCTTAAGGAACTTGATAACAGCTTTTGTGAACTCTGTTGTAGAAGCTTTACCGCCTATATCGGGAGTTTTAATTCCTGCTTTTAACGTTTTAACTATTGCTTCCTCTATTCTCACTGCTTCACTGTTAAACCCTAGTTTCTTAAGCATCATTTTTGCTGAAAGAAACATAGCTATGGGGTTAGCTATATTCTTACCTGCGATGTCAGGTGCTGAGCCATGTGCAGGGGAAAATATTGCATATTTATCGCCTAAGTTAGCTGAAGGTAGAAGTCCAGGACCTCCTATTAGTGCTGAACATACTCCTGAAAGTATATCTCCAAAAATGTTTGTTGTAATTATTACATCAAATTTTTCAGGCTTCAAAATCATAAACATTGAAGCAACATCTACATGTAAATCTTCAACATTTATTTCAGGGTATTTTTTAGCTACCTCTAAACATGTTTTTAAGAACAGACCATGGGTTTTCCTTAAAACATTAGCTTTATGAACAATAGTTACCTTCTTCCTACCATGTTTTTTAGCATAGTTGAAAGCAAATTTTGCCAGTCTTCTAGCATTCTTTTCCGTTATAACCATTAATGCGTAATAGCCGTTGCCGCACTTTTCTTCAACACCATAGTATAGTCCCTCAATATTTTCTCTAACAATAACCATATCCACGTTCCTCCTAATGCTGCGTATTCCCGGTAAGCTTTTAACAGGCCTAAGGTTGACATAAAGATCTAGTTCTTTACGAAGTGTTAAAACCGGGCTTCTATACTTCTTAACCTCCTTAGGAGAAGGCGTAATTACTGGAGCCATAAGCGCTATTCCTATTTTTTTAATTGCTTCAATATCGTCATCTGATATCGCTTCACCTGTTTTGCGAAGTCTACTATAGCCGATGTAGAAAAATTCATATTCTAAGTTAATGTTTAAGCTGTCTAAGACTTTTAATGCGGCATTTGTTATTTCAGGTCCAATACCGTCTCCTGGGATAACAGCTATTTTAACCATGTTTTTTCCTCCTATAATACTCTGTTAACCCTCCTAAACTAATAATGTCCATTATGAATTTAGGATATGGTTTTATTGATAATATTTTCCTAGGCGTTTTCACATAACCTTCTATTACATTTATTTCCATAATATCTCCGGTTTCAACATACTTTACAATGTTAGGGCATTCGACAACTAATAGTCCATTATTTATCGCGTTTCTAAAGAATATCCACCCAAAGGACTCAGCTACTACTGCTGAAATACCTGCAAGTTTTATTGCTAAAACAGCTTGTTCTCTACTTGAACCGCAGCCAAAATTCTTACCTGCAACAATAATATCTCCTTTTCTGATTTTAGAGCTAAATGCGGGATCTAATCCTTCCATTAAATGTTTTACCCATAAACTATAGTTTAATGTTCTAAGGTATTTGCCTGGAATTATTATGTCAGTACTTATGTTGTCTCCAAATTTCCAAACACGGCCCTTAACAATCATTTTAAGAACCTCCTGGGGTCAGTTATTTCTCCTGTTAAAGCAGAAGCAGCTGCTGTTGCTGGTGAAGCTAAATATATTTTAGCCTTCCTACTACCCATTCTTCCAATAAAGTTTCTACTTGAAGTAGAAATAGCTACTTCATCATCGCCTAAAACGCCCATATGCATACCTAAGCATGGTCCGCAGCCTGGAACACCTACCATAGCCCCTGCTTTCAAAAATATTTCAATTAATCCTAACGACATAGCTTTCATAAGAATTCTCTTGGAAGCAGGAACAATGATAAGTTTAACATAAGGTTTCACCCTGCCGTTTTTAAGTATTTTAGCTACCTCAACAAGGTCTTCAAGCCTACCATTAGTGCATGAACCTATGAATATTTGGTCTACAGATGCACCTTCAACCTCAGAAATAGATTTAACATTATCAACACTATGAGGACATGAAACCTGAGGTTCTAGGGAGCTAATATCGAAAAAGTATTCTTCAACATAGGAGCCTTTATCAGAAAAGTATTTTCTTGAATCATAAACTCCAGAACTCTTTAAGTAGTTTATAGTTTTTTCATCTATTTTTTGAAAACATGAAACAGCGCCCATTTCAACAGACATATTACATAGTGTAAATCTGCTATCAACACTTAGCCTTTCAGTTACAGAACCTGAAAATTCAACAACTTTACCTAAAGCCCCATAAGCTCTAAGAGAACCTATAATATGTAATATAATGTCTTTAGCATAAACACCTTTAGGTATTCTACCTTCAACCGTAATAAGCAGCGTTTCCGGTACTTTAAGCCATAGTTTTCCAGTAGCTAAGCCGTAAGCAGCATCTAAAGCTCCTACACCTAATGCGAGAACACCTAAAGCACCTAAGGTAGGTGTGTGGGAATCCGCACCAATAATTATTTGGCCCGGTTTAACATGGCCTTCTTCATGAATTACTTGGTGACCTATACCTTCACCCATAAAGTATATTTTAGATATACCAAACTTTCTGCTTGACTCTAAAACATACTTTTGCAATGTTGAAGCTTCAATGCTATGCGGTGGTACTGAATGATCGAAGAAAACTATGGATTCAACATCACCTACCTTTTTTACACACATTTCCTCTAAATGTTTAAAAACAAGAATACCTGTTCCATCGTGGAAATAAATTAGGTCAACTGGGGTTTCAACAAATTCCCCGGCATGTACTTTTCTGCCTATGTGGTCTGAAATTATTTTTTCAATAGCTGAAGGCATCGTTATACCTCTTTCTCAAACTTTAAAGCTAAGTTAATTAACTCGTTTCCATCGATGAATTTTTTATGCAAAGACTTAACATACTTAAGTAGTTTATCAGCTGTTTTGTTTGAAACTCTAACACCTTGTTTTTCTAAATACTTAATAATACCCTTAAGTCCTGAATGCTTACCGAAAACTATTTGCCTTCTATTACCTACAAGGCTTGGTTCATATGGTTCATACATTCTAGGGTATTCAAGAACTGCAGCAACATGAATTCCGGATTCATGTCGAAAAGCATTTTCACCTACAATAG
>Ga0190363_1001632_pt1 | contig 13217 bp, 14 predicted proteins | sample 48721867_MG_FD_161272 | JGI IMG/M metagenome (GOLD analysis project Ga0190363, IMG submission 161272) | Hydrothermal vent microbial mat bacterial communities from Southern Trench, Guaymas Basin, Mexico - 4872-18-6-7_MG | ecosystem: Environmental > Aquatic > Marine > Hydrothermal vents >...
AATTTATATGTGTTGTCATTTTAATAGTTTTCTGTTTCTAAGAGGTTAAATTTGATTGAGAAGCGGTTTTAAGCAGAAGTTATGGGTTAAATTGGAGAGTTAGGGTTATTAAGTAATTTTAGCTTTGCTGTGAAGTAGCTTCAAGGTTTATAAAACTCAATTCTGCTTAATGCAGATGTTCTTTAGCGTTTACAGAAAAACAAAAGTTGCTAAAGCCGTGTAGAGAGAATTCTCTGGGGTTTTAATCTTAAGTTTTAATCTTAATCTTACAAAATTGAAGCTTTTCTGGGTCACAAATAGAAGTCACAAATAGATGTGTCTCCTTTTTAAGCTCGGATTGAGGTTCTAAATCTCAAAGATTTTTTAAGTTTTAAGCATTAAACCATGACTATAGACAAGAACTGGTGAGAACCTTGAATACGAAGAACATTAAATTTGGAATCCAGCTCCCTCACGATCCCCACGATCTGATAATAAAGGCTGCGGTATTCGCAGACAGAAATGGTTTCGATTCTGTCTTCACTCCCGACCACCTAGTAGGAGTAGGAATTAGAAACTGGAGCTCATATGAGGCTTTCACTTTGCTTGGCTACTTAGCAAGCGTAACTACGAAGGTTAGGCTTGGAACGTGCGTAAGCGATGTGCTAAGAAGACATCCAGCTGTTGTTGCCCAGTTTGCTATAACGCTGCAAGATTTCTCCAATGGAAGAGCAATTCTTGGCTTGGGAGCGGGAGAGGGGATGAATTTATTGCCTTACGGTATCGAAACCAAAAACATGGTTTCAAAACTCGAAGAAGGTTTAGAGGTTATAAAAAAGCTGATGGAAGGAGATAAAGTAAATTACAATGGAAAGTACTTCCGACTGAGAAAAGCCTTCATAATGCCTAGAAGAAAAGTTCCCATATGGATCGCTGGCAACTCTCCACGAACCTTAGAGCTAACAGCCAAAGCAGACGGATGGATTCCCTTCGCTGGAATAGGAGCGAAGAGATATAAAGAGAATCTAGCGATCCTCAAAAAAGCAGGGAGAGAAATTGAGGCGGGTCTTTTTGCCTACGTGGTTGTTGAGAGAAGTTATGAAGAAGCTTTGAAGAAGATAGAGCTTCCCGCAAAGCTTATTTCTTTGATGTCTCCTGCGAGAAGGCACTTCCTAAGCAAGACAGTTTTGGATGAAGCTCTAAGCATTCCTGATCTCTTTGGGTTCACTTTTAACAGCGAGACAATCTCCAAAGCGATTGAGATAGCAAGGAAGCTTCCCTTCGAGGCTGTAGAGCACAGATTCATCTATGGTACATCTGATGACGTTATCTCAAGGATTGAGGAATTCGTTAAGGCTGGTGCTGAGCATTTCGTTCTTACTCCACTAGTTAGGCACGGCGATTACATCCCGACAGTTAAGCTGCTGGCTGAAGAAGTGGTGCCTTACTTCAAAGATTTAGAATGAAAAATGAATCGTTGAATCGTTAATTATTGGAGGTGGAGATGGATAGGAATATAAGGTGGGAGGTGGATCTACCATGGTGTTACACGAAGAAAAAAGAAAAACAAAAAGAAAAAGAAGCGAAGAATTAAAAAATCCAGAAGGATGGGAGTATCCGCCCGCTACACCGAAAGAATACCGCCTGGTCCGCTTTTTAAAGCAAAACTCAAAAAATCAGATGCTTAAGACGAAGAGTAACATAAATCAATTAAAAACATTAAAATAGAGTATTGCGTGTGATCTCAATCAAATCTTTTATCTATTTTTAATTTTTAATGTAGTTCTAGTTTGCTAATCCGGTCTGAAAATCACTCCGGTCTAAAAATCAGTCCCCCATTCGACAGGTCAACGTCAATAACCAATCCCTCTAAGAACAGGAGGGTATCTTCATCAGCAATAACATTAATCCCACCAAAATCTATTCCTTGTCCGCTTGTCTCTTTTCTCAATTCGATTTTGATCTTGATTGAACAGTCAAAGAAAAGACTGAGTCTTATCTCCTTGATACTATTCTCTCTGAGGTATTCTATAGCTTTTTCACTAATGAGCATGTTTATTATTAACTTCAGAGATATTAAATTTTTTAGATGAGAATTTGGAGATAATAATTAGAGAGTAAAAATCAAGGTTTTGATTAGCATCCTGTTTATTCTAAAGCTTAAGTGCGAGATCTTGAACATTAGCAGGGAATCATGCACCCAGTAAAATGTCAGGTTGGGAATGCCATAGAAAGTCTATTCTCTGCAGTATTTTAGAAGTTGGAAGTTTCCTATAATTCCACAATGCAATTTACGATATTAGGCTTAATATTTTAGTGTTTAGGGTACTGATTCTCCCCTCTTTTTTCAAACCATCTGCATTTCTTAACAATCGTGTACTTACTCACACACCAGTAAAATGGCCAGTGAATAATCTTACAATAACCAACGAGATCGGCCGGTGGAAATACCGTTCCAGGAATTATCGGTTTCAGCCATTTACAATCCTTGCATAGATGAGGAAATTGTTCAATGAATTCTACCTGCTCAGGGGTAAGTATGGGTGGTTTCGGCCTGGCGTTTCTTGGAGCGCTAAATTCCACGTTTTCTTCAGCCATAACAATCACTCCTCAACTTTTGGCCCGTAAACCTGTTTGCCTGGATATTTGTTTTTCATCCAGCTCTCTATGCTCTTTGTCCTGTCTATCCATGCAAATCTCCTTACTTCAGCAAATCCTGCTTTTTTCGGCTGGTTCGGTTTAGCACGCAGGAAGTTGCCTCTCAGATTCTCACTTGTTGTTCGAGCCTCTCCCGTATACGTTTCAGGATCCCTCATAAGACAGTAGAAAGGTCTCGTTTTCCCAGGAGTACCAACCTTTATTGTGGTATATCCCTCGCTAGGATTGTCCGCATATAAGGGCAGAACATCTGGTTCTTCATCAACTTCCATGTGCTCTACGAGTTCACCATTTATAAACTTGAAATACGCCACTTTATCGCAACCAGCACACTTCACATTTCCTTCCCAATTCCAGAAATAGTAGGGATCGAGATAGTTTACCCATCCACAGTCATCTTCCCAGTAATAGACCATCTCCAACACCTCATATAACTCCCTTTTCCCATAACTCCTTCAACTTGCTTAAAGGATAGCCGAGGAGTTCATGATATATTCTAATGTTATCGCTACCGATCGGCCTCCATACCCATTTAGTCCTTGGTGGTGTCTCACTTAACTTTATAGTGGCTCCATGAGTTAGTACTTCTCCAAAAATCGGATCTTCGACCCATCTTAAAGTTCCACGATCCCAAAAATGCTGACATTCGTAGATGTCCTTGTCAGTCATAACCGGTACGGCAACTAAACCAGAGTTATTGAGTATCTCTACAACTTGGTTTCTCGTGTTATCAGATGCCCATTCTTCAAGAGCCCTGTATATTTCTATCTGTGCCTCAGCCCTCACTCTGTCTCTGAGTGCTTTGTACTTCTCCCATAACTCCGCTCTGCTTATAATATAACACAATTCTTTAAAATCCTCGTCTTGGAAGGCTGAAACCATCACGTATCTGCTCTCAACGCTAACCTGTGGGTTGGGATGCTCAGGATCGTCTGTTTTACCAGCCATAATGATTCCGTGAACACAGAGCAGCGTATCCCAGTTTCCCCACCTCTGCCTGACAACACCAAATCTGCCATAAAGTGGCATGGCATAGCCAGTTGCTCTGGTTGAACAGCTGATCTGTGATAGGTCAATGTATGTTCCTTCTCCTGTCTTTTTTCTGTAATGGGCTGCAGCAAGCAGTCCGATTGTGCACGTGAGCCCCGAATACCAATCGATAACCCAGTTTGTCTGCTTTGCTGGATGTCCCCCGAAGTCTTCATGCCATCCTGTTAGAGCTGCAAGACCACCGCAAGCTTGACCCAGAATATCGTAGCTTCCTCCATAACGTCTCGGGCCATAATTACCGAAACCACCGAGCCAGCAATAGATAAGCCTAGGATTCACTTCTTTTAGCTGTGGATATCCTATCCCCCATCTATGAAATGTTCCGGGCCTGTAACATTCTGCTAGACTGTCGGAAATCCTCACGAGATCGTAGTAGAGTTCTCTTGCTTCGGCTGCAGAGTAATTTGCGGAGTAATTTAACGACAGAAATAGGAGAGTCTCGGTCTTGAGAAGTTCAATTTATCAAAGGAAATAATGCTTCTTAGCTTCTTAGATATTTCGCAAATTTCAAACGTTTCTCCCTATCGCTATTAGAATCGATCCGAAAACTGCAAGAAAAGACCCAAAGAAGGTCCGTAAGCCAACAGATTCTAACTTTTGGATAAAAAAGTAAGATAGAACTGTTGTCACAAGAGGATAGAGATTTGAAATCGGGACGGCTATTATAAGCGGTGCAAGAGAGAGGGCGAAGTAGTAGGAGATATTCCCGAAAGCAAGGGAAGTTGCGGAGATTGCGAGATATCTATTTTTTACCAGCCTTAATCGATTTTTGGAGGCTGCAAAAATACTCAGCATTACTAGGCCGGAAATTGAAGCAATGAAAACACTCAGGAAGATACTTTCAAGCATTCCCGCCTTTATCAGGAGTGAAGCAAGCCCGTAGAAAAACCCGCTGAGAACGGAGATGTAGATTCCCGTTTTCTCTATCTTTTCCGTTGAAAATATGTAGAGTCCAAATATCATGAGGACCGTACCAGTGAAGATCAGCGTGCTGAAAACTTCGTGGAGCAGAAAAACCCCAAACATTGCGGAGAACATTATCCTCGTTGAGGTTCCGGAAAAGGCTCTGGAGGAACCTATCGTTGTTACTGAAAAGTAGGTTATAACTCTCGCGATGAAATAGGAAATTATGCCAGCCAGCATTAGCATCAGTATTTTATCTGTCCGAACCTGATTTAGCTGGTTTGAAACCAACTCTGTTCTCTGTACGTCTCCTAACGAGAAGATGAAAGTAATTATTGTGACGATCAAAATTACTGTGAAGGTTGCAGAAACAACATCTTCATTCTCAAGCCCTTTTCTCAAAAAGATCCCGTTCACACCCCAAAGGAGAGAGGCTACTAATGCGAAAATGATACCCATCATGCCATCATTTGATAGAGGGAAGATATCTCATATTTTGCTTTCGCTTTTTGCTTTGAATTTTCGAAATTGTAAAAGTACTCAAAAGTACTGGAAGTGGTAGAACAATTTTAATGGATCTTAAAGTCGCATTGAGCGTTTACTTGTCTTCAAAAAACCACACAACTCCCATTTTTTCGGAGGCAGGAGGCCTCACAATTTACAATCTCCATAACTTTGATAACTCTATTTTCAGGTCTTTTCACTTTTATTTCGCGGGAAATAAGTAACCTCAAAAGGTTAATAACTCATAAGACTAATCGAATCTGATACCATGCCCCCATTTAATCCTGTGGAGAGAGCGAAAGAAATTGAAGATATCGTGATATCAAAAGGTAAGAGGAAGTATTACAGATTCAGATATTCCCGCTACTACGGTGGAATTGTTACTGCTGATACAGTTGGTTGTAATCTTCTATGCGCTTACTGCTGGAACTACTTCAAGAACCTGTATCCCAAAAGGCATGGAAATTTTTACTCTGCAAAAGAAGTTGTCGCTAAATTACTGGCGATCTCAAGGAAGAAAAACGTTAACCTCTTCAGAATAAGTGGAGCCGAACCTATTCTCGGTGAAAAATCGATGAAGCACCTTGTTGAGGTGATAGAACATGTTAATTCGGAGTATAATTCAGAATTCATTCTTGAAACAAACGGCTTGATGATCGGCTATATTCCCGAGCTCGCGGACGGGCTTGAAGGGTTGAACGTTGCTGTTAGAATTACGATAAAAGGATGGGATGAAGAAAGTTTTGAGAAAATAACGGGAGCTGATGGAAGTTACTTCAAATATCAAATAAATGCACTTAGGGAGTTGAGGAGAAGAGGTCTAACGGTTTGGCCTGCAGTGATGTACGATATTTTTGGTCAGAGAGGTTTGGAGGAGTTGAGGGAGAGGTTGAAAGGAATCGGTATGGGAAAGCTTGAACTTGAGTCACTGGAGAAGTATCCGTTTGTGATCGAAAATTTGAGGAGAGGAATTAAGATCGAAATCTAGGAATTAGGAATACTAACAATTGGGGAATGACTGATGGCCTGTACTCATAAACATATTCATAAACATGCCTCAGGAACGTACTCATGAACTTACTCATGAACGATGAACCTAGTTTATAGTTCCATTACGATCTTAAATTTCCTAGATCTCTTTTTTAGTGATCCTTTTCCTTTAACTTGTCTGTCTCCAGTATTTTTCTTATCTTTTCCGGCATAGATTTGCTTTTCATTTTTTTCAGATCATACCAAACCTGTACTGATCTCGCTTTAGCAACCTCCTTTGAGGTCTCCTTGTTAACAACCGAGTACAGAAATTCCCAGCTTGAGTTTCCGATCTCTCCAACCCACATTTTGACCAAAACTACATCGCCAAGACTAATTGGGGCGAGAAAATCAACTTCTACCCTTGCTAAAACGAATTCAATATCCTCCAGCGATCCGAGGCGAGCTTTGAAGTACTTAAACCTTCCAGCCTCGAGATACGTAAAGAGTTTCGCATTGTTTACATGCCCAAAAGAATCAAGATCTCCGAACCATACCTCGATTTCATACTCGTAAATGTTATCTACCTCCTTTCAGTTTATTTTGAGCATCAATCCTAACCAATCCATTCAGCCTAACTTATTCAGCCCAATCTAACAAAATCCGTTCCTGAACCTTGCTTTTGTCTCACCAATTCCGCCGCCAACCTCTCGTCCTCAACCTTCGCAACCACCAAAACCCTATTAAGGCTATTCGTGTACCCACAAACGCACTTTCTGGTTTTATTGGAGTCTCTGGCATAGATATATCTCCCGCATTTCCTACATCTGAAAACGATGTACATGTCCGATATTCAGAAAAATGTGTCTAAGGTTTTTTGTTCCGCTTTCCCCATTATGAAACTGTCGGTAAACCCGAATCTCTCTAAGATCCTCATAACGGAAGGGATTATCTGGTTATTTATGTAGTACTCTCTATCCAGTCTATAAACGTTTCTATCTCCATCGACAATTGTTTCTCCGTCGAATGATTCAATGAGATCAGATGGAAAAGCTCTGTCTCCGACATTTCCGGAGCCTTTTGTGACAACATACCCAACCTTTGATCCTACCGCATACTGCAAACCCTTTTTCTCGGCTTTCATAGCAGCCTTCACATGTGCCTGAACGCTTTCATATCTCGATGGCTTTCTCGTTAAGCTCTTGTAGATTATGTATTCATCTATTCCAAATTCGCCCCTTCTTATCTTATCGATTACATCTTTAACGAGGTTAACAGCCCTATCGATGTTTTTCTCCTTTAGTATTATCTCTATAACGCTCTTCTGCACTTTCTTGGCAAGCTCACACCAGTCTCCCCTTCTCACCTCCAAACCCTTCACAATTATCCTACCGCTATCCGTGTATCCGGCATATCGCTTCTTTTCAACAAAGAATATAGTTCGATAAAATTCGTCAATCTCAATCTGGATGGGAAGCTCCTTTGACAGCTTCCCGATGAGTTCATCAACCTCCTTCTTTAGCTTTGACAGATCCATACCATCTTTCTTTATAAAGATCGAATCTGTGTCTCCATACAGCACCTCGAACCCCATATCTTCTGCCATTTTGGCGGAAGTCTTTATAAAATGCCTCCCCCATGCTGTTGTAGCCTCAGCACACTCTCTGCAATACCACCTTGCCATTCCCCAGCCCGTATACCCGTAAAAGGAGTTCGTTAGAATTTTCAAGGTTTCCTGCTTGATGTTGAGGAGAAGGTATTGTGGAGATGAGTAATCGAGTTCCTTCATCTGTCTTTTGATTTCCCTCCTTCTCTCTATCAGCATTCTCAGAATCCGTTTGAAAAATCCATCCGGCTTCTTCAGGAATCTATGGCCTACTTCAGGCGCGACAAAACAATCGCAGTTCTCTCTGGATAATGTATCTGGACTTATGTTGAAAGAGATCATTATGGATGGGTACATCGAGGCAAAATCCAAGCAAACAACATTCTCGTGTAATCCCCTTTCAGGCTCTAAAACGAAAGCTCCCTCATAAGACTGGGAAAATTCTGTTGGATTTGGAGCGAGCTCTCGAAGCTTGTATGCCTCACTTAGCAGAAGCCAATCAACTTGCTTTCCTCTCCCCATTCTAGTGACATCATCGAGAGGAACTCTGATCATCTTTGAGAGCTCGTAGTGCATTGGTAACAGTTCTTCGGCGATAAAATAGGTATGCATAACATCCTGCCTCGAATAACGGATGACTGCTTCTCTGTTTCCTTTATTCCAGTGCTTTGAAATATCTTTCGCTTCGATATCTGCGATCTCAACCTTTCTTCCAAGGAATTCAGCTATATTCTCAAGGGTCTTTATCTTAACATCTATCGTCCTCATCGCAATGTCGTACAAATCCACATTCAGCCTGCCAGCAATCCTTGGCCTTCCTCCTCTTATTGTAAGTTCGGTGCCATCTCTTCCTATATCCAGCTTTATTCCGTGAAAAGTTGCCCTTTTCTTCAAATAGGGCCAATCAAAGTTGTCCTGGTTGTAGCCAACGATGATGTCAGGATCGATTTCCTTCAAAACCTCAATGAATTCCCTTATTACCGCTTTCTCGTCATCTCCATTTATTATGTTCTCGTATTCCCCAGACTTTACAGAGATGACAATGATCGGGTCTTTCTTTGGATCGGGCATTCCCATCTCTGCAAGCATCTCGCAATCGAAGGCAAGGATTGAAACCTCGGGAAATCCCTCTCTTTCCTCCCTTTTGACATCAAACACTTTATATGATCTCAGCGAACTCCCAAAATCGGCCTCTTCACACTTCATTTTAATACCATCGAAGGAGGCAAGATCCTTATCGATGAGATATCTGTAAACGAAAGGTATATCTGCTTCTCTCACCTCTGCAAATTGCGAGAAAGTTTCCCGAAGCTTAGGAACATGTTGTGGATGTTTGGCATAAACCTTAAAAACTTCCTTTTCTTTCCCAAAAATCTTCATTCTAACCTTTTCAACTCTCTTCGTCGAGATTAATTCCCCTTTTCTTTCAATTTTTATGTTCAGGTCGTTCTCAGAAATGTCCTCACCCAAAACGTAAAAGTACGGCTCGAACGAATCATCATAAGCGACAAAAATACCATCTTCATCCTTACACCAAAGCCTTACAACGACATTTCCATTTATGGTGAGGTAATCTATGTCTACTAGCCAGCCAACCTTTTCAATCATTTTCAATTCATATACCCGAGAATATTTCTTTCTTTGGTTTTTACTTAGTTAATAAAAACTGCTCTACCGACTCGACCTCAAAAAAATGCACAACGGTAATTTTAAATAACCCCTTACAGACAGGTTTTATGCATTTTGAGATCGAAGAAATAAAGAGAAAAAGGAAAAAACTTGGTGTAACTCAAAAAAAGCTTGCTGAGCTTGTCGGAGTGAGCCAACCACTCATCGCAAGAATAGAATCAGGCGATATAGACCCGAAACTCTCTCTTGTTAAAAAAATTTTTGAAGTTCTGGACAGTTTAGAGGGAAAGAAGGTTAACGCTGGGAGTGTGATGAACCCAAATGTCATGCATGCCACCCCAGAACAATCATTAAGAGAAGTAATTGAGATCATGCTCAAACATGGTATATCACAGATGCCGGTAGTTGAGTTGGGTCGGATTCTCGGAACGATTACTGAGAACTCAATAGTAAAGATTATACTCAATAAAGGTATTGAGAGCACGGAGAAGATGAAAGTGAAGGACTGTATGGATAATCCACTTCCAGCAGTCTCATCCGATGAGAGTATGGAATACGTTTGCAAGATGCTTGTAAATAATCCCGCCGTGCTCGTGGTGGAAAATGGGAAAATGGAAGGAATAATAACAAAACACGATATAATGAAGTCGATAAGGGGAAAAGGATATGAAGAACATCTTCTGGTACGGAATGGCAAGTGAGAAGAAGATAGAATACCTTGAGAAGTTCAGCGTTGGTATTATTGGATCGAGGATGCTTATGGAGCTTCTATGGAGAAGTGGTGTTGGCTGCATTAGATATATAGGAGATTTTCTGACACCAGTAGATGCTAGGATAGATTCAACTGTAAAGCCCCTAGAAGCCAATGACTACGATGTTGTACATCCAATGAGCACCGATTCATGCATAATTTCGTATCCCTATCCAGAAGACTACACCGAGTTTAAAAGACAACTCAAAGGAATAGATGTCATAATCGCCCATAAACATGTAAACAGAGCTGCAAGAGTGGCGGAGGAGCTTGGAGTACCATTTATCCCTGAGATAATCACCACCTTCCTTCCTGACGGAGTCTCATTCTTCGACGTGAGATACGATCGTCCTGAACATGATCCAATTTCATACGCTTTGACCTGCTCTCTTCAGGCGGGAGAGATAGTGAGAATTTTCACAGGTTACCAGCTTCCAGTTATAGCCCCTGAAGCCTATGTTGTCGATTTCGATGAGCCGGGATATCTGAAAAAGATAGAGTTAAAAAAGAAAGATTGATTTAGTGAAGTTGATGATGAAAAGTAGTCGTGAATCGTACTCGGGAGTGGGTGAAGGTAGAATAGATAAGGTGAGATAGGGTGGACAGATAGAGTGAAAAGAGGTATGGTTAAAATGAGGAGGGTGAGGGTTAGGACTCCATCAAGGATCCATATGACTCTCATAGATCTCAACGGAGAGCTTGGAAGGATCGATGGTGGGATTGGACTTGCAATGGAAAACCCCTTTGTAGAAATCGAGGCTTCACGAGCTGAGGATGTTGTAATCAATGGAATTACAACTGAAGCTTTTCAGCGGGCAGTAAAAAAACTTAGTGAGGCCTTCGGGAGGGGTATAGAAATAAAGATTCTAAACAACTACAAAACCCATGTTGGACTTGGGAACGGAACTCAGACAGCCCTCTCGGTGGCTGAAGCTTATCGTAGGCTTTATGGTCTCGATCTTACCCTAACAGACCTTGCAAGTCTGGTTGGGAGAGGTGGAACCTCGGGAATAGGAGTTGCGGCCTTTAAATTTGGCGGTTTCATCCTTGATGGGGGTCATTCAAAGAAGGTAAAAAAGGACTTCTTACCTTCTTCTGCTAGCAAAGCTCCCCCGCCTCCAGTCCTCGCAAGGTATGACTTTCCGGATTGGGACGTTGTTTTGGCCGTGCCTGAATTAAGCGGTTACTTCGGTGAAAAGGAGGTAAATCTCTTTCAAAAGTACTGTCCCATCTCCCTCGGTGAGGTAAAGACGTTAACACATATAATTCTGATGAAAATTCTGCCAGCTGTGATTGAAAAAGATCTTGACGAATTCTCAGATGGTATATCGAGGATTCAGCATGTAGGCTTCAAGAGGATTGAAGTTGAGCAATATGGAGATCTCATTTGGAGTGTCATCGACAGTGTTAAAGATAGAGCTGCAGTTGGTATGAGTTCAACTGGCCCCTCAGTTTATGCGATAACCGATACGAATTCTAGTGCCGTTTCGAGGGATCTTAGCTCGGCTTTTAGAGAGAAGGGATTTGAATGCGAAACGATAATCACTAAAGCCAACAATCAAGGGGCTAAAGTTGAAGAGGTGGATTAATTCTCATCACCAACAAAATCCATGAAATAACCAAAATTGGGAATGCTTGCTTTATGCCGGAATATATGTCGGAATACAAGGTGTGGTTTGGTAAGATCTATGAAAAGGATTCTGAATTTGAGGTAAGAAAATGTGACGATCTTGTGCAATCCTTTGAGGAAAGTAAAAGTGAAAAACTTGGTAAGCTTCCATTTTCTTTAAAAGAGGTAGGAATTAGAGTTTTCAAATCGGAAGAGGATTATTACTTCTCGCTCAGGAGAACAGCAATTCAGGTTGCAGAGAAGGAAGTTGAGAAGGAGCTTAAAGGATCTGAAAGATATCTTATCTCGCTTCTGAAGGCACTTGATGAGATAGATCTTGGCATAAACCTATTTTCCGAGAAGATCAGGGATCTGGAAGAGATAAAGATCGACGAAAATACGGAGAATTTCAGGAGAATTGTTAGAGATCTTAAAAAACTGAGACGGGATATTGAGGATGAGATAAACTCACAGATAGCGAAGCTCATGCCAAATATGAGTGAGATCGTCGGCGGTATAATTGCAGCGAGACTCATAGAAAAAGCAGGAAGTTTGAAGAGGCTTTCAAGTCTACCAGCGAGCACGATTCAGATTTTGGGGGCTGAAAAAAGCCTGTTCAAGGCGATGTCTCGGATGAAAAAGGGTAAAAAAGCCAAAACGCCTAAGCATGGGATAATATTCCAGCATCCCTTCATAAGGACTCTCCCCAAATCGCTTAGAGGAAAGATGGCGAGATTCCTTGCGTCAAAGCTTGCAATTGCTGCGAGAATCGATTATTACAGTGGAGAGCTTAAAGAGGAGCTCTTTGAATCGGTGAAAAGGAAGTATGAGGAACTCAGAGAGACATCTAAAACATCCAAAACGTCAAAGGCGAAATCCCGAAAATGAGGAATCAAATCCTGAAGGGGGGTCAACACGATGGATGTGGAGATTCTGAAGCAAATAACCCACAATGTTTTTCTTGTTAAATATGAAAACAGAGAGTTCTTGGTCACCAAGAGCAGGTTTAAGCCGCATTACGGGGAAAGAAAGTTTTCAGACTTCAGAGAATGGATTCCCTATCGGTCAAAGTTGGCTGCAATGATTTTAAATGGACATGCAATTGATTTCGAGCCAGAAATCAAGATGTTGTATTTGGGGGCTGCCAGCGGTACGACTGTGAGTCATCTCTCAGATATCATCGAGAGAGGTTACATCTACGCGGTAGAGTACTCTGCAAGACCCTTTAAAAAGTTTCTGGAGCTTGCAATGGAAAGAAGGAACATAATTCCTTTACTAAAGGATGCATCCAAGCCCAAAGAGTATGCTGGAATTGTTGAGAAAGTGGATTTTATCTACCAAGATATAGCACAGAAAAATCAGAGCGAGATCTTCGCTAAAAACGCTGAGTTCTTTTTGAAGAATGGAGGAGAGGGATTAATCATGGTAAAAGCCAGAAGCATAGACTCTGTTGCCGAACCTTCGGAGGTTTTTAATCGCGTGCTTTCCGAGCTTGAGGAGAGTTTATCGATACTTAAGCATGGAAAACTCGATCCTTTCCATAAAGATCACATTTTCGT
>Ga0190363_1001633_pt1 | contig 13216 bp, 11 predicted proteins | sample 48721867_MG_FD_161272 | JGI IMG/M metagenome (GOLD analysis project Ga0190363, IMG submission 161272) | Hydrothermal vent microbial mat bacterial communities from Southern Trench, Guaymas Basin, Mexico - 4872-18-6-7_MG | ecosystem: Environmental > Aquatic > Marine > Hydrothermal vents >...
CTGAGCTTTTACCGGAAGTGGTAGGCGATATAAAAAATTTGCCGTTCAAGGCAAGCTCTTTTAAAGTAGTGGCGGCCTATGAAGTTTTAGAACATCTGCCTTGGGAATTCTTACCTCAGGTGTTGGTTGAGTTAAAAAGGGTTACCTGTAAATATGTTCTTCTTTCCGTCCCCTATTCAGGGCTTTCGGCTGAAATAATTTTGCGGTTTCCCCTCGTTTGGAAATTGTTTAAAAGTTTGTTTATTGACTTGTTTATCCGGGTTCCTTATTTTTACCGGAAATTCAAACCAGGCGATGAACACTATTGGGAGTTGGGTTGGCGAGGTTATTCTCTGAAGAGATTTAAAAAATTAATCCCTCAAGGAATGACCATAATCAAGGAAGTCAGACCAGTCTTGAAGACTTATCATCATTTTTTTGTTTTAAAAAAATAAACCTCTCTTTTTATTCTTTAGATAAGCTTAATTTTCAAAACAACTTCAAAATTAAGTATATTCCCAGATTTAAACAATCTCTGAAAAAGAAAATTAGAGAGTTACTAAATGGAGAGGATAAGGAGAAAAGAAAGTGTGCTTTTTTAGCAATTCAGGGTTATACTGCTGGGCAGCCTGGGTTAATATCCGGAGAAGAGGATTGAGAATGATTTTTCTTTTTAAGAAGAGGTGAGCCAAATTATCCAGTTTTTCTTTCTCTCGGGAAGAAAGGACAGGGAGATACCTCGGGAGTAACTGCTGAAGAATCTTGATGATGGTTGGCCGCCGCAAAGGGTAATTGATGAGGCTCTTTAGACAAATTTCATATTCATCCCAGACTCGCCAAGGTTTATTTAGTGGAGGGCGGTTTATAATATTATTTAAGGTATGGACCTTTTTCTGATGGAAAATTTGAAGCAATTCAAGATTTTGCTGATGGAAGTTGACCAGGTCCTTAACTTCTAACTTTTCTTTGGCTTGATGGAAACGAGCCAGAATAAATATTTTGATAAGGAATTTTTCTAGGAGTTCAGGCGATTCTAATCTCTCCTCATCTTCAAGGGGGATAAAAGGAAGGGCTTTTTTAACTTGCTGGGCGAAGAGACCGCTACCTCTCCGAAGAGGCGTGGTACTCTTGGCTGAAGTAAAAATCTTGGTGGTTCTAAATCCACAAGAAGGGGAACGACTTTTGAGAATCCATCCGTCGACTTCTTGATGAGAAGCTATAAACTTCTGGGCAAATGAGTTCATTTGATCGGTTAAATCCAGGCCGGTCTCGGGTTGGATCAGGCGGAATTTATTCTTATCAATAATAACCCTGATGGGCCGGCGGGGAACGCCCAGACCGATGGCCATTTCCGGACAAACCGGTTCAAAACGGATGAAGGGCTTTAATTTGTTGATGAGCGGTGGGTCGAGGAGCTCCTTGTCCCACCGGCAGAGGGCGAATCCCAGACAACCGCTGATAACAATGTGAGGCGGTGGGAAGAGTGGGCTCTGGGAGGGAGCCGGCTCAAAAGGCTCTTTAGGGTCGACCATCTTTATTTCCAGTAGACAATTGAGGATGATGTTCTCTCTTTAAATTTAGTTTATTTATTCACCCGGGTAAAGCCTTCTTTTTCTTCCTGTTAAATAAAGGAATTGGCGTGAAGTGAAATCAGCTCTTTACTTGGCACCTTTGACAGCCAGAATGAGCAGGAGTCGGGTTTTCCCAGCCGACAGGAAGGGAAGTCCCCTAGGGGAAAGAATTATCACTTTGCTGGTTTAAAATTGTCCTCCTTCTTTTCCTTATCTTATTTGAACCTCTCCTTTGATCTCAAGGAGGACTGGCTAGGGGTAAGTGTCTTTAAATTGTCTAAGAAATGATAACAAATTTTGTTATTCAAAGGGGTTAGGTGACGACCTACCCACAACTCAAAATCTATAACCTCCATAATCATAGATATACATTATTATCGTTAGCCAAAGGAGAGACAGGCTGCCTTCTTTCCTTTACCATTAGCTGGAGAAATTGATATAATGAATAAAACTTACCGCTCTTTTCGGGGAGAGGACAATGAGGAAAAAATTATTTTTATTGGGGGGGATAATTCTGGGTTTATGGATGAGCCAATTATTCTTGGCCTCATCTCTCTCAGATCAAAAAATTGATAAACAAGGAGAATTGATAGTTGTCCACAACCCGGAGAAGCCACAGCCAATAAATGGTTGGAAAACCAGAGTAAGGCTGCTGGAAGAGCTGGTCATTGGCCTCAACCAGGACCAAACAGATGGCTGGTTTGCCTCCTTGAATGATATAGCCGTAGATAAAGCCGGGCATATTTATACTCTGGATCCTAAGGACGTCAAAATAAGAGTATTTGATGCTCAAGGAGAACTAATCAGAACTTTCGGGCGCCGGGGTCAGGGCCCTGGTGAATTACAGGGTCCCGGTTCAATCAGGATTTGGCCGAACGGACAGATTGTGATTTTTGATGTTCTGCTGCAAAGATTCAATATTTTTGATAAAAAAGGCAACTTTCAGCGCTCCATTAAAGCGGAGAGACTCCCGATAGGTGTTGTGAAACTTGATTCTCGAGGCAATATTTACCAGGCTCAAATCACTAGAGAGGCCCCTCAGAGTGAGACTATCCGTTTGGTCCGGTATGATTCCTCTTTAAACCAGAAAGTAATTTATCATACCCAGACCCGCAAGATTGAACGGCGAGTATTATCTTTGTATTCTCCAGGTTATTATTTTGATCTTTCTGATGATGATTATTTTTTCTGGATTTTTTCTCCCCAGTATGTCGTCCATATAGTTGATCCCCAGGGAAAAATAATCAAAAAAATAATACGCCAATATAAACCGCGGCCGATCGACCGCAGAGAAAAAACCAAGCTTATGAAAAAGTGGGCCTTCAGATTAAAAGGTTTACCACCTTCAGTTAAGATAAAATTTCCCGATTTTTATCCCGCAGCGAGTGGCTTATTGGTTGATGATGCCAAAAGAATCTATATCCGAACTGGGGAAGAGGAAAAAGACGGCCGAATCTATTACGATGTTTTTGATTTTGAGGGACGCTATTTTACCCGATTCTCTCTTCCTCCAGAAGAAGAAGTCAAAGCAGTTAAAAACGATTGTCTCTATTGTTTGATTAAAGAAGGTGAGTCAGGCTGGCCGTTAGTGAAAAGATATCGCTTGGACTGGAAGCTTTGAAGATAGCGGGCAGCCAACTTTCTGGCCGGGTTGCCGGGGGAATTATCATATGAAATTTGGGGGCCGGTCTTCGCTTTTTACCTTAGAAGCCAAGGGAAAGAAAAGGTAGATAAGGACATGTGAATAATATTTTAGATTGACAAGCTCTAATCAAAGATGAAAGTGGAAAACTTAACCCCATTTTTCCCTTTGAGATTAAATAAATTTTGGCTGACCCTCATTCAAGGTGAGATAAAAAGGCCTGACCCCAAAATGTTTTTAAGGGAATAATCTTAGGCAGGCACCTTGGCTTGACAGGGGACCGGCAGACTCATTATATTGAAGACAAATTTGAGAAAATTCATCTATAACCGGGCGAGTTGTTAAATGGTGGAAATTGTGGTCCATCTGGAATATCGAATCTTTAAAGGCCCGGGAGAAGATGAAAGGGGGTTTTCATGAAAAAAGTCTTTTGTTGGGGACTGGTTATAGGGCTGGTTTTTCTAGTCGGTTGTCAGAAAAAAGGCGAAGAAAGTCCGGAGATGAAACTGGCTGCCGCCTTGGCGCCCTTGCCTGAGTCTATTCAGAAAGACCTGCATTCGTTCGGAACTTCCCTGAATAAAGGTGAGTCACTCCAAGCTCTGGCTTCTTTGCGGGCCGCCTTAAGACATTTCTGGGAAGTGACACCCTTTAGTTTAACCCAGGTCAAGTTCGTCAATTCGGATAATAATAGTTACGGTATCTATGAACCCAGGAACAGTCAGGCCTTTAAAAACGGGGAAGTAATTTATCTTTATCTTGAACCTGTTGGTTTTGGAGTAGAACAGAAGCCCAGCGGTAAATTTGAATTCGGTTTTGAGGCTGATTTTTCCGTAGAGACCGAAGATGGAAAAGTTCTCGGCGGGCAAAAGAAATTTGCCACCCTTTCTTTTTCTTCCTGGAATTATAATACCGAAATCGCCTTAACCTTTACTTATACTTTCAGTGGTTTGGAGAAAGGCCGCTATAAATTAGCCACCACGGTCAGGGATCAGGTGTCAGGTGAGGACGCAGTTTGCGAGAAATGGTTTGAGATTATTTAAATTTTTTTAGAAGCAAAGATCTGCTTGGCTGGCCAGAGATTGAGGTTGGCCGGCAAAAGGAATTGATTAAGCCAGTCTTTTCGGGGAGAAATTTTTTGGAAGAAAGTAAACCCTTGGTTTCCTCCAAAGAGAGGAGGAGCTTCCTGGGGAAAATTATCATTTTTGAGAATTACTAAATGAGGAGGATAAGGAGGGCGATTAAGAGGATAACTTTTCTTAAGATAAGGTGGGAATGAAAGAAAAGCCCAGGTTAAGTGAGTGAAATTTTAGAGGAAATATCTGGTTAATTTGATGAATTGACCATTGAAGGAAAAAATAAGCCTTAAGCCTCATTGAGTTTTGAAGTGTAAAAGACCTCTCTTATCTAGACTTCGACCAGAAATATTTCGTCAAAATCCTTTCTTTTAAGGTCATTCTGGAAGTGTTTTGGTTGTGATATAATTTGTGGCCCTAATGTTTGATAATTTTCGCCAAGAGAAGAAAACCCTGCCGTTGCTGTTTATCCAAATTGGGCTCTTTTTGGTGATTTTGACTATGTCAGCTTTCTTAGTGGGAGTGGGAATTTATGGGGTGACCTATTTTTGGAATCAGCTTTCCACCAAACAAAAAAAGGAACAGGCAGAACTGCAACGTCGTCAACAGCTTCTTCGAGAAATGATTGAGCTTAAAATTACCCGAGCCGGCTATCTGGTGAAGCAGAGTGGTGGCGAAACTCTTTATGTTCCTACGCTTGATTTAGATATTACCAATGTAGGTGATACCCCTATCCATGAACTTCTCGTCTCTGTTTCTTTTAAATTAAATCAGAGGGTATTTTGTCATTGCCAAATTCCTATTCTCTCCCTTTTACCCCAGCAGAATGTCTCGGTTGTAGCTAATTGTGTGGAGTGGGTAGGTTTTGGTTCCCTTTATAAAGGATTGCCTTTGATTCAAACTTCTCAACAAGTGACGTATGGCATCTGGCTTACTTACCAGGAGATTCAGGTTAAGTATTTAGAGGAACCTTTAATTTTTCAGATATTACGCCCCCAATTAAATATAAAGTAGGGGTTCATAGTCCTCATGGCTACCTTATGGAGAGAAAGAATGACGCTGGGGGGCAACTCTATACCTTATACCTTTCTCAGATCGGACGAGCAAATTCAGCCAATTGGAAGGTCAGCTCTTCGCTTGTTGCTTGTGGACCCAGCCGAGATTTATTGGAGCGAAAGTTAATAATTATCAAAAGTGACAAAAACTTAATCCTAAAAGGGAGGTGATCTCCAAAGAGAGGCGACGGAAGCAGTAAGCTAGGGTGAGTTAAGTAAAAGGTTTTTTCTTGGAGGTGAGTCATGAAATATTCTAGCGAAAAGAGGGAAGTCAATCTCCAGAAAAACAAAGGCATAAACAGCTGGTGGGTAGTATCAATCTTGCTTTTTATGATTTTCAATTTGGCTTGCCGCAGTTCGCAGGAGAAAATCTCGTCCCCAGCCAGAGTGAAAGTCGGAGCGGAGGTTTTTCTGGCTGAATATCTCCATTTGGTTAAGGGAAGAAACGTCGGACTGGTGACCAATCCTTCGGCCGTTGATAGTCAACTCCGACCAATAATTGACCTTTTTTTCCATCAGCCCGAAATAAAACTAGTGGCCCTTTATGGACCCGAACACGGCGTCAGAGGTAACGCCCAGGCCGGAGAGTATGTGCCATTTTATATTGATCATAAATATAACCTGCCAGTGATCAGTCTCTATGGTCAATCTCGCCGACCATCGCCCGAAATGCTGTCGGACATCGATGCCTTCATGCGCTCTTTTGATACCGTTAAAGAGGGAAAAACTCTGGACAAAGACCATATTCAAGGTCTAGATGTGTTGATTTTTGATATTCAGGATGTTGGCACCCGAGTCTATACTTATATTGCCACTATGGCTTATTGCTTGGAGGCCTGTGCTGAAGCCGGAGTGGAATTTATTGTGCTGGACCGCCCCAATCCGATTACCGGTGTATTGATGGAAGGACCTCTTCTGGAGTATCCTCAATATAGTTCTTTTGTCGGCCTTTATCCCATTCCCCTCCGTCACGGTTTGACCGTGGGAGAGCTGGCTCTTTATTTTAATGACCGATTTTTAGCCAAAAAAGCCCGTCTCCGGGTTATTCCCACGAAAGGCTGGCGGCGCTCAATGTGGTTTGATGACACCGGATTGCCTTGGGTTATGCCTTCCCCGAATATGCCCACTTTACAAACAGCCATTGTTTATCCAGGTCAAGTATTTCTCGAAGGAACCAACGTTTCAGAAGGCCGAGGGACAACCCGACCTTTTGAATTTTTCGGTGCCCCCTGGATAGATGGATATGAATTGGCTTCCCGGTTGAATAAATTGAATCTTCCGGGCGTTAAGTTCAGGGAAGCTTGGTTTACACCTACCTTTTCTAAATATAAGGGCGAGCTTTGTGGGGGCTGTCAGATTCATGTAACCTCAAGAGAGGAGTATCGTCCTCTGGCCACTACTTTATGGATAATTAAAACCATCAAAGAGATGTATCCCCAGAAATTTTCTTTTTATCCTGAATATTTTGATAAAATCATGGGCACTAGTAAAGTCCGCTTAGCGTTGGAGATGGATCAACCTTCTTTAGAAGAGATTATTCTTTCTTTTGAACAGGAAGTTAAACAGTTTGCTGAAGAACGGCGGCCTTATTTGCTCTATAAGGATTAGGATCGGCCAAAATTGGCCTGGCTATCTCATTTTGCGGATACGAACTTCAATTTCTGGAGTATCTTTTAATAATTCAACCAGTCTCTGGGGGTCAGTCTGGCCGTAGTGATAAGGATAGAGAATTTTAGGACGAAAAGCTTTGGCTGCATCGGCGACCATTTCCGGAGTCATAGTGTAAGGAAGGTTCATAGGTAAAAAGGCCACATCAATATTTTTGAGGGCCTTCATTTCCGGAGTGTTCTCAGTGTCTCCGGCTATGTAAATTCTTTTGTCCGCTAAATTCAGAATGTAGCCATTGCCCACACCTTTAGGATGAAAAGGGACTCCAGGACTCCGCATGTGCTTAATATTATAAGCAGGTATGGCCTCAATTAAGATGCCTTTAATTTTTATATTTTCTCCATTATGGAGTATTTTTCCTCCAGGTACTTTCTCGGCACATTTCTCTGTATAAATGATCACGGTAGAGTCGGTTTTTATTTTTTCTATAGCTTCAGGATCGAGGTGATCGAAGTGTTCATGGGTAATCAAGATGAGGTCGGCTTGGGGAAGTTGACTGTAATCCGCGTATTTGGAAACAGGGTCAATGTGAATAACCATATTTTTAAAGGTCAAATAGAGAGTGGCGTGTCCTAGAAAAGTTATTTTGAGAGGCCCTTCGGCAGTAGGAATTATATCTTCTTCAAATTTAGGGGAGGTTAAAGCCAGACTGAAAATAAAAGTGCTTAAGACCAAAATAATAATTCCACTTGACTTCATCTTACCCTCCTTACATATTTCTTAGTTTAATTTTAACATAGAAGAAGTTCTCAGAGAAACGTATTTTTAAACGGGGGAGAAGCGAGGGCCAATAAGAATTGTCTTCCAGAATGATGGGGGTGAGAAATAGTTGCGGTTTAGTTCCAACTGATTTAATGGGCGGAATTTTAATTTAAAGTGCAACCTCGTTCTTTTCTCATGAAGACGATGTTGAGAAGAAGAGATTGGCGGAAATTTAATTTAAGGAACAACCCCAATCTTTTACTTGTCTTTTAACCCGATCTCTGATCTCAACTCAATTTTTACCTGAACCTGACTTAAGAATATCTTCCCCAGTAATTACCCTTGCAGGATTTGGTGAGCTTGGAGCAGTTTCTCCTTAACTGCCAGTTGATAAGGACAAGCTTGGTTACAATAGCCCGGACATTCTGAACAAAAAACTGGTTTTCTTTCTTCTTCTAGTTCTCCATAATAACGGAGGGCTTCTCCTTCCATCCGATAATCCTGATAGTACATGGCTATTCTTAGAATGTCATTAATCGCTACTCCATGAGGACAAGCAGAGAGGCAAGCTGAGCAGCTAATCCGGCAGTATTCTTTGGTAACAGCTTGTTGGTAGGCAGCGATTATTTTGAGATCTTCTGGACGAAGGGGTTGACCAGAAACAGCTACATATTCTTCCACATGGGAGTAGCTACTCATGGTAACCAGACAACAATCAATGTCAGGATTTCTGAGAACCCAGCGGATGGCTGCTTGGGGATAGCTTTGCCGGGCATTGACTAATGGCTTTAAATTTCCCTGTTTTCCCCCAGCAAAGACTTTCATAGCAATGACCCCAATGCCTTTCTGCCGGACTTGATGGATAAGACTTTCAATCTGGGGACCTTCTAGGTGGTTATAAATTACCAAAACAATTTGAGGAAAGTCGTGAGTCAGGGCCTGTTTTAAAGTGAGTTGGGGATTGTGAGTCGAAATGCCTGTGAAACGGATCTTGCCTTGTTCTTTTAATCGGGAGTAAGCGGCCTGAATTTCTTCGTTTTCTAAAAGCGAGAGGTCACTAATATTATGAATCATAGCAATATCTATATAATCCGTGCGGAGTCTTTTTAAACTAGCCTCAACTCGCTGGATAATCCGCTCTCGACGAAATTGCTTGGCCAATCGGGGAGGAAATCCATGTTTGGTGGTAATAATAACTCGGTCCCGCACGTCATGGAGAGCCTCACCAATAAATTTTTCACTTTGAGTCCGCAAATAACTTTCAGCTGTGTCAAAATAATTAACTCCTAGGTCATAAGCGTAGCGGATGACATTGGCATCGAAGAGAGAAATAGCTCCAAAACTTATATCGGAAACTTTCAGACCAGTGTGACCAAGGGGATTATATTTTTTGATTTTAATTGGTTCATTGGAAAGTTTATTTTCTGGAGAAGAGGCTAGGGTGGCTCGACCCCACTTCCAACTGAAAATTCCCAAAGATAAAGCTTCTAAAAAGTGACGGCGACTAAAAGGGGCCATTTTTTTCCTCCTTACTAATTACTGGTCGTTCTTAACTACTAGCTCCAAAGGTAAAAGAGGCTTTAGAACTTTGGCTAGATGCCCGTATTCCGTTGAAAGAATGTAAATAATCAAATGTTTGTCTTGAAGGTCGGGCATCATAAAGATAGCCCCGGGCCCTAATTCTTCCCGAGGAGGACGAGCTACGTAAAATTTAACTGCTAATTGCGTGCCAGCTACTTTGAGAATAACCTGTTGGCCGGGTTGAAGGTTAACTTGGCTGAGAGACTTGAGAATGATATTGGTCTCAAGGGTTAAGCGGTTATTTCGGGCAATATTATAACTGACAATATTGCCTTTAATTAATCCTGGGCTAACTTTCACTTGGCCAATATTCAATTCCAGAGAGTCAAAAAAGTCAGGGGGGAGGTCTAGGTTGAAGTTAACTTCAGAGATTTCAAATAATTGGCCTCTGGTGCCCACTTGAGAAACAAACCAGGATGAAGGCAGATGGACTGCTTCAAATGGTTTATATTCACCAAAGTCGTGATTTACTTCGTAATGACCTTTTTCGGCATCGTAGCCTCTTAGAACCAGCCTTTTTAAACGGAAACTTTGAGGATCCAAATAAAATCTGACTTCCAGAGGCCCCTGACGAATAAGCAGCACATGGTGTTGTTTCAAACCGAATTTCTTAAGCCCTTGATATTGAAGTTCTTTTTGAAAATTCTTCAGAGTGAAAAAACCGCTTCTTAATCGAGCCATTACCTGATAGCTGGCTTTCAATAGTTCTGAAAATTGAGAGATGTTGTTATAGGAATTGCGAATAACTTTTTCTTTATTAACCAGGATAATTTCACTGATGGCCGGGGGTTGACCCAGAGTAATTTTCATTTGGCCGTTATTGGAGAGATAAAATTTCTGATTCCTGGCCGTAAAAGCATAATTTTTTATTCTGGCTAGCTGAGCGGGGTCACCGGCAGTCAGAATATTCTTGGTGATTATCTCCTTTAAAGAGAGAGAAGGGAGGGCAGGAGAGATTAAGGCCGTGGCCACTAGAAAAAGAAGGAGAGTAATCGCCCTTAAACATCTCCTCCTCATTATCACCTCCTTAATGAAGTAATTTTATTTTAAAAGCTAAAGATGAAGATAGCAATGGCTGTTTTTTTTGAGCGGAAAATCTTAAAGTGGAATTGGCTTATGTTTTTCTTTTAGCTGAAAATTTGTGTTTAATAAATAATAAATTTCTTTGATTAATAATAAATACAAAACAAATTGGAAAAAGTATAAAAAGAATCTTGGAAAAAGTATAAAAAAAATCCCTCACAAATAGGCTAAAGAGCAAAAAGGAAACTTAAGGAAGAAGCTCTCCCAGCCATGGCGGAAAAAGACATTGTGGCTTTCCCTAAAAGAGAATAGCCTAAAGAAGAACTGTGCTTTTTGGTCCAGGAAAGGATGCTCGAGCCAGGAGCGAGGTCGTTAGAGAGGAAACCGGCCAGATAATTAAAAAGTGAAAAACATAGGGGAAAATTGACTAATGAAATTATTTTTTTTACCTTGGAGGGTAATTTAATCTTTTAGTGAAAATTTGGCCTTTCAGTAGCCAAGAAAATTTGGAGGCCAATTTAGTCAATAGCTTCCAGGACTGGCTAAGAGAAGGAGATGGATATGAAAAGAGGACTTATAGGGAAAAGAAAAAGGATGTGTCGATATTTTCTCAGGGGAGGATTGTCTCTTATTTTGCTGGCCGGACTAAGTCCTTTATTAGTTGCCAGTGGTCAGTTTAAAGGTTATGTTATTGGAGAATATTACCTCGTGGGCCAGCATCATGATGAAGATTTCCAGGGGAGGCATGGTTTTTGGTTTCGCCGAATTTATTTCACTTATGATCGTTCCCTGGCCAAAGAAGTAAAAATGAGGCTTAGGCTAGAGATGAATAGTCCCGGCGATTTTACCTCTTCTCTTCCTCTTACTCCAGTAGTTAAAGATGCTTATCTTTCTTTCAAAGTCTTTCGACAGTTAATTACGGTCGGACTTCAGCCAACACCCACCTTTGACCAGATTGAAAAAATCTGGGGATATCGAGCTCTGGAGAAAACACCGGTCGATCTTTATCGACTAAGGTCTGCCAGGGATTTTGGCCTAGCGATTAAGGGGAGCTTGTCCCAACGTTATCAAGTTGAATATACTCTGATGTATGCCAATGGCTCAGCCATCCGGGGAGAAATTAATCGAGGCAAAATGTTTTATGCTCGTCTTAACACTCAGCCCTGGCCCGGTTTTTATGTTGAACTTTATGGCGATTATGAAACCCAGGCAGATCAACGAAGAGCTTGGTTCGGCCAGGGCTTTGCGGCTTTTCAGGGAAAATGGGGCAGAATTGGTCTACAAATAGCTCACAAACATTTCTCTCTAAACGGGCAGGCCTTTAATTATCAAATTTTTTCTCTTTTCTTGGTCTTTCCCTTAAAAAATCGGGTAGAGTTGGTCAGCCGTTTGGATGTCACAGCTGGCAATGGCTTTGAAGAATGGTTTAGTGGGGAAAGAGTGCCTTATATTCCTCTTGCGACTAATAGCCCACCTCGATTAGTTCTGGGGGCTTTAAGTTGGCAGGTCGCCAACGATATCTGGATAATTCCCAATATTAAATATGTGTTTTATCACTCGCCGCATCTCCTTGAGAACCCGGGGAATGATTTTTATTTAAATTTAACCTGGTGGTATAAATTCTAGCTCAGCCGAGCGAAAATCAGCCAGAGCCTTGGTGGAAAACACAGGCAAAGGAGGTCTCAGAAAATGAAAAAGAAACAAATGAGTTGGACAATAAAAATAACTATCGGTTTTCTCTCAGCTTCAGCTGTTACCTATTTAATTCATTATTTAATCTTTCATGATGTCCATCACATCTTTATCTATATGCTGGGGGATTTTGGTTTTCTATTTTTGGATGTCTTACTGGTAGTTCTCTTAGTTGAAAGATTGCTTTCCCAACGAGAGAAGAGAATGATGATTAAAAAACTAAATATGGTCATTGGCGCTTTCTTCAGTGAAGTAGGCCTAACTTTGTTGGAACTGTTTGCCGATTTTGTTGAAGATGCTCCTCAGCTTGAGGCACGCTTGAATATCACGGCTGATTGGACGCAGAAAGATTTCCGGCAGGCCATTAAACAAGTTAAAGAATTTCCCTTTCGAATTAATTTCGAGAGAAAAGACCTCATTCCTCTGCGTGATTTTCTGGTTTCTAAAAGAGAATTTTTACTCCGTCTGTTAGAGAATCCCAACCTATTGGAACATGAAGGTTTTACTGATTTACTTTGGGCCGTTTTTCATTTGAGTGAAGAATTGGAATTCAGAGGAAGTAAGTTGGCTCAGATCCCTGATAGCGATTATCAACATCTTTGTGGTGATTTGAAAAGAGTTTATTCCCATTTGCTCCAACAGTGGTTGCTTTATGTTTCTCATCTTCAGGAAAGTTATCCCTTTTTGTTTTCTTTAGCCCAACGGGTCAATCCTCTAAATCCTCATGCGTCAGTGATTATCTTTGCTTGAGGAGAATGGTCATTGCCGGGCCTATTTTCTTGTTAAGTAAGAAAATAAAGAGGTTTTTTCTTCACGAGAGAGATGCTATAATAGTGCCCTTTAATTTTTGGTTCCTGTATGTCTATTAAAGGAGAGGTGAATGCGAGAGATCGAAATTAAAGGCAAAAAAATCAAGTTAAATGAAGAAGGTTTTCTGGTTAATCCCGAAGAATGGGATGAAGAGGTGGCGCGAGAATTAGCTCAGCTGGAAGAAGGGATTACCGAATTGACCGAAGATCATTGGGCAGTAATAAATTATATTCGCAATTATTATCTTGAAAAAAATTTGGCGCCCATGGTTCGAAAAATTTGTCAGACCACCGGTTTTCCATTGAAATATATCTTTGAACTTTTTCCTTCGGGTCCCGCCAAAGGGGCCTGTAAAGTGGCCGGTTTACCTAAACCGGATGGATGCGTTTAATTTACTTAAAGTGGCTTAAAGTTGCCTGA
>Ga0190363_1001634_pt1 | contig 13208 bp, 15 predicted proteins | sample 48721867_MG_FD_161272 | JGI IMG/M metagenome (GOLD analysis project Ga0190363, IMG submission 161272) | Hydrothermal vent microbial mat bacterial communities from Southern Trench, Guaymas Basin, Mexico - 4872-18-6-7_MG | ecosystem: Environmental > Aquatic > Marine > Hydrothermal vents >...
AGAAAAATGGCTTGTGCCTTATGCTTCAATTGTTCATGACCGTGCATATGTGGAAGTAGCACGAGGTTGTTCTCATCACTGTTTTTTCTGTCAGGCACGTTGTTTTTATTATCCTTATCGGGAAAAGAAAATTGAGGTAGTTTTAAGGCAGGTGGAAAATATTTATAAATTTAGTGGTTACGAAAGCTTTACTTTTCTTTCTTTGTCTTTATCGGATTATTCTTATATTGAGGAGCTTTTAGATATCGCAGAAACTCTTTTTAAAAAAAAGAAGATTAATTTTTCTTTTCCTTCCTTAAGAATTGATAGTATAGAGAAATTTTATCAGAAACTGAAAAAAATAGGAAAGATTTCTTTAACATTAGCACCTGAAGCAGCTACAGAAAGACTCAGGAAAAGAATAAATAAAAGAATTGACTGGAGAAAATTTTGGGAGACAAAAGATATTCTTAAAAAACTTCCTCTTACACATATAAAATTTTACTTTATGTTTGGGCTGCCGGAGGAGACAGAAGAAGATTTAGTAGCTATTTCTCAGTTAGTTAAGACAATTTCTAAAGATTTAGAGAAAAGGATTCATATAAGTGTTAACGCTTTCATTCCTAAACCTTTCTCTTATTTTCAAAATAAAGCTATGGAGAAGGAGGAAAAACTTTTGGAGAAAAAAAGGTTGCTTTTACATCTTTTTGGTAAAAATAAAAAAATTAAAGTTTCTATCTCCTCAATTAAAAAAAGCATGTTGGAAGCGATAATTTCTTCTGCAGATAGAAGAGTATCTTCTGTAATTTATAAAGCATATCTTTTGGGAGCAAAATTTGATGGATATAGAGAATTTTTTAATTGGAGAATTTGGGAGCAAGCTTTCAGAGAGGAAAAAATAGATTACCATCAATATCTTGGAGAAAGAAAACACCCCTTTTTCTGGTCACATATAATCTGGGATGGAAAAGTATAAGATTAAAGTTATTTTTCATAAAAAAGATTTTGCTGTTTATCTTTCTCAATTAGATTTAGTAAGGGTTTTTGAAAGGGCATTAAGAAGAACGAATTTACCTGTTATTTTTACTCAAGGATTTCGTCCCCATCTAAGGTTAAGTTTTTTAAGTAGAGCACTTAAGGTAGGTGAGGAGGGAAATATGGAGGTGGTTTTTTATTTTTCTGAAAAAATAGATACTTATCTGGTAAAGGAAAAGTTAGAAAAGGAATTGCCTCCTGGTTTGGAAATTGTTAATATTCAGATATAATTGCAATATTAGCGAAGGATAAAACGGGTTTTTATTTTTTGTGCCTTAAAGAATTCTTTGGTGAATTTCTTTGCTACCTGAGGGTCAAATTTTTTACAGGAGAAGATATTAATATAAGCAGATTTCCACAAATCAGAGAAATGCCCTACAATTGAACTTGTCTCAATTAATTGAACTAAAGAATAACCTTTTGTATGAGGCTTTTTTTCTCCAAAATAAGCAATAATCGTTTTCCCATATTTTTCCATCTTTATAAGTTTACAGAGTTCATCTATATATTCTTTAAGTTTACTTTTTGAACTGATAATTTTTTGGTCACAATCGTAAAGATTAATGATTAACTCATATCCATAAGTTTTATTCTCTTTCATAATTTTCTCCTTATGTATTCCGGAAGAACACAACTAGCAATGTGCAAATAAGGATTATAATATTTAGTTTTAATTTTAAGTCGATTAAATTTTTTCTCTAATTTATCAATATCTATTTTAAAAAGGTCAATTTTTTTAGAAGCAACTGTAAGAGAGAAAAATCCACCGATGTAGGTAGGAGTAGCAATAAGATGTATCCATACATAGGGGAAGATTTTATTTAGAATTTTCCAGTTTCCTTCTAATACACTTTCTTGCAAAATTGTAGAACCAGTATGGCGAATTATCAATCCATCTTTTCCTAAACAATTAAAAATATCTTTATAGAATTTGGTGGAAAAAAGAACCTTAGCTACTCCTATAGGATCAGGGGAATCTACAATTACAATGTCAAATTTTTCCTTAGTTTTTTTTACAAATTTTGCTCCATCTTCAATGATTATATTTACTCTTTTATCTTCAAAAGAATTTTGACAGATGGCTTTAAGATATTTTTGAGAAATTTCAATAACTCTTTTATCAATCTCTACCAGGTATATACTTTCTACATCTTTATATTTGGTTACTTCCTTAAGAATTCCTCCATCCCCTCCTCCAATGATAAGAATTCTTTTTGGTTGAGGATGTATAAGCATAACGGTATGGGTAAGCATCTCATGATAGATAAACTCGTCTTTTTCTGTAGTCTGTATTGCTCCATCAAGAAGAAGAAGATTCCCGAAACATTCAGTCTTATAAATTCTTAAATCCTGATAAGGAGTTTTCTCTTTATAAAGCAGTTTTCCTTTAAGAGAAATTTTAATATCTGGATAGAGTATCTCTGTGCACCACATCAAATACTCCTCTTTTTAGTTCTGCTACCTGGATGTTTTCTGTCTTAAATTCTTTTTTTATTACAGGAATTGCTTTATAAGGATTGACATTTCCACAGACAAAAACATCAATCGCTGCATATTTATATTCAGGCCAGGTATGGATACTTAAATGAGATTCCTTTATTATTGCTACTCCTGATACCCCTCCATAGGGAGAAAACTTATGCAAGTCAATTTTTAAAAGAGTTGCCCCGCATGCTTTTATTGCTTCTTTTAAGATTTTTTCTATTTTTTTAAGGGAGGAAAGATTTTGAGCATCCCAGAGTTCAATTATAAGGTGAGTTCCGGCAAACTTTACAAATCCGTTAGTGGAACAAAACTCTTTTTTCATCCCCCCTATCTAAATTTCTCCTCATAAGATTTTCAAGAATATATTTAAACAAAAATCTGAAATTTTGCAAGAAAAAAATTAATTTTTTTTATAGATTTGATATAATGAAGAAATATCCGATTATTTTGATTACTGGAAGAAGAAAAGAAAAGAAAAGAATGAGAAAAATTTCTTCGTTGTGGAGCTTATGATGATCCTTGTAAGTATTTAAGGGAAAAATAAAGATGGTAAATACTTCTGTCAAATTTATGAAAATAGATTTGTTTAAGAGAAACAATTAGTGGAGAAAAATTTTGTGTGTGTCTATAAAAGAACTCATTAAGAAAGGAAGACTGGTCCAAATCTTATTTATGTGGATATAAAAAAGCATTAAAAGTAAGATAATGCGTATTAAAGGAGTAAACTTAGGAGGCTGGTTTTTGATGGAAGGGTATATTTTGGGAGGAAGAAATATTGCGGAAAGTGAATTTAAATCTCTTTTTAAAAAAAGATATGGCAAAAAAGAATTAGAAAGATTTGAGAGTCTTTTTCGTGATACTTTCATTCAGGAGAAGGATTTTAAAATAATAAAAAATTGGGGAGCAAATTGCATAAGAGTTCCTTTCCATTATCGTTTAATTGAAAAGGCACCATTTAAATATGATAAAAAGGGATTTTCTTATTTAGAAAAAGTATTCAGATGGGCACAAGATTATAATTTAAAAGTTATTTTAGATTTACATGCTGCCTGTGGATGTCAGAATGAAGATTGGCATTCAGATAGTCAAGGTGAAGCACTTTTATGGAAGAAGAAAATATATCAAGAAAGAACCTTTAGAGTGTGGGAAGAAATTGTCAATCGTTTTAAAAACAGAAAGGCTTTATTAGGTTATGATATTTTAAATGAACCGGTAACCAAAGATTTAAAAGTTTTGGTTAATTTCTATAAAGAGTTGATAAAAAGAATTAAAGCTCTTGATAAAAAACATATTATTTTTTTAGAAGGAAATATGTGGGCAACGCGGATAGATTTTTTAAAACCACTTTTGGAAGAAAATATATACGTAAGTATTCATGTTTATCAACCTATAGATTTCACTTTTAATTTCCATCCTTATTTAAAGTATCCTGGAAGAGTAAAAAATACTTTATGGAATAGATTTAAATTAAGAAGATATCTTGAAAGTTATTGTGAATTTGCTCAAAAAAACAATACACAGATATTTGTGGGAGAGTTTGGAATAAACTGGCGAGGAGGTTTCTGGGGAGAGGAAGAGTATTTGGTTGATTTATTAGATGTTTTTGAAGAATTTAAATTTGGCTATACCTATTGGACTTATAAAAGTATAAAAACCTATACTTTTCCAGATGGATTACTTCAATATCTTAAAAATTCTAAATATGTAAAAAGAGAAGGGCCTCATTTAGGATGGGAAAATTATTTAGATTTTTGGGATAAGGAGAAAGAAGAGATTGTATCTTTTTGGAATACAGAAAATTTTTTGCCCAATCAAAATTTGATAAATATCTTAAAGAGATATTTTAAAAAATGATAGTAAAGATAGTTCCCACACTTTTGACAGAAAAAATTGATGGGTTGAGAAATATGTTAAATATATGCAAAGATTTTACCGATTATGTGCAGATTGATGTTATGGATAAAGAATTTGTTCCTTCAAAAAGCATAAGTTTTTCTGATTTAGAAAAAGTTAATCTTCCTGTAGAGGCAGAATTGCACCTTATGGTTAAAAATCCTCTTTTATGGGCAAGAGACTGGAGAAAAATTAAAAAGATTATTTATCATTATGAGATAGAAAGATCTCATCAGGAGATAATTAAAGCTTTTAAAGAGAAAGGATTTAAAGTGGGAATGGCTTTGAATCCTCAAACTCCTTGGCAGGTGCTTACTGAGTTCCTTGAAGATTTAGATTTGGTTCTTTTTATGAGTGTAAATCCTGGTTTTTATGGAAGTAAATTTATTCCTGAAGTTTTAGAAAAGATAAAAGAATTTAGAAAAGCTTATCCTGAAAAACCCATAGGGATAGATGGAGGAATAAAATATGAAAATATTAAGAAAGTTATAGGATTAGGAGTTAATTATATTTATATTGGGAGTGCAATTATTAAAAGTCCCTCACCTCAAGAGGCTTTTTTCCGTTTTAAGAAGTTAATCAGTGAATGAGACTTCTTTTTATCTTCTTTTTGTTTTTATCTTTTTCTGTTTTTCCAGATAATCCCCGGATAGCTTTGATATTTGATGATTTGGGAAATAGTTTGGCAGAATTTAAAGATATTTACTCTCTTAAGATTCCTTTAACTGTTGCTGTTCTTCCTGAGCAAAACTTTTCAGAAAATATTGCCTATTTAGCTGATAGCTTAGGATTTTCTGTATTGCTTCATTTGCCTCTTGAGCCGGAGAGAAAAAATAAATCTTTTTTAAAAAATAAAGATGAATTCATTGGAAGACACATTTCGTGGAAAGAAATAAAAAGACTTTTAAATTACTATTTGAACTTAAGATATGTTAAAAGAGTCTGTATAGGAGTAAATAATCATATGGGTTCAAAAGCATCTTGCGATCCTCAACTTATGAAAGTAGTGCTTGAGGAGGTTAAAAAACACAATAAAATTTTTATTGACAGTCATACTACAGAAAATTCCTGCATTTGTAAAGTAGCATCTTTTTTAAATCTGACCTGTTTTAAAAGCTTTGGTTTTTTAGATGCAAAAACTAAAAAAGGAGTAATAAAAAGACTTCATTTTTTTATAAAAGAGGCAGAAAGAAAAGGAAAAATAATTGTTATTGCCCATCCTCATAAAACAGTTATAGAAGCGTTGAAAGAGGAGATTCCCAAGGTAAAAAAGAAAGTAGAATTTGTGACTGTTAAGCAATTTATTGAAGAATGAAGAAAGTTTTGCTTCATATCTGCTGTGCTGTTTGTGCTTCAGAAAGTATAAGAAGACTTCTTGAGGAGGATTTTTATGTAGTAGGTTTTTTTTATAATCCTAATATTCATCCACGTAAAGAGTATGAAGAGAGAAGAAAAGATTTAGAAATAATAAGAAAGGTTTTTAAAATAGAGATAATTGAGGCAGAGTATGATGTAAGAAATTGGTTTGAGCTTACCAAGGATTATAAGTTTTTACCAGAGGGAAGTCTGCGTTGTCAGATTTGCTGGATGATGAGGCTCAAGAAGACTTTTTCTTTTGCAAAAAGGATGAATTTTGATTTCTTCACTACTACTTTAACGATTAGTCCTCATAAAAATAGCAAGAAAATTTTTGAGGTAGGAAAATCTATCTCTTCTACTTTTTTGGAGAGAGATTTTAAAAAGAAAGATGGTTTTAAAGAAGCAATAGAGTTTAGCAAAAAATATAATTTAAGAAGACAGAATTATTGTGGTTGTGTATACAGTCTTTTAGAAAGATGGAAGAAAAAATCTATACATTTAACCGGTACTTAAGAAATATTTTTAAAGAAAGAGTGCATCGCATAAGTATTGATGCCGGGTTTTCCTGTCCCAATATTGATGGAACAAAAAGCAGAAAAGGTTGTTTTTATTGTAATAATCGTGCATTTTCTCGTTACAGTTTTAAGAATTTAGATATAGAGACCCAAATTATTCAATCAGCAAAATTTTATAAAGAGAGGATGAAGGTGAAAAAATTTATCGCTTATTTTCAAGCCTTTACCAATACTTATGCCGATGTAGATACTCTTAAGAAAACCTATGATGTGATAAGAAAATTCTCCTTTTTTGTGGGGCTTTTTATATCTACACGTCCGGATTGTGTGGATGAGGAAAAACTGAAGATGATTGCTGAATATAAAAAAGATTATTTAGTATGGATTGAGTATGGATTACAGACAACGCACAATCGTATTTTAAAACTTATAAATCGCAATCACACATATGAAGATTTTTTAAAAGCTTTAGAGATGACAAAAAAATATGGGATAAATGTAGGAGTGCATATGATTATTGGGTTGCCTCAGCAAAGTTATGAGGATATAATGGTTGATGCACAACGTTTGGCTTTGCTTGATATTGATGGTATAAAATTTCACATGCTTCATATACTGAAAGATACTGAATTTGAGATTTGGTTTAAAGAAAAGAGAATAAATTTGCTTACTCAGGATGAATATGTAAAAATAGTCTGTGATTTTTTAGAAAGGATTCGCTCAGATATTGTAATTTTAAGATTAGTCTCAACCGCTGACCCTCGTTATTTAATTGCTCCTTTATGGATAAATAAGAAAAGTGAGGTGATTAAAAAAATAAATGAGGAATTAGAAAGAAGAGGCACCTCTCAAGGCTGTTTATATGAAGGCGATAGTTTTAAGAGTAACCGAAGGAAAAGTTTTTGTTAAAGAAAAAAGAGTTGCTCAAATAGGGGAAGGGTTGGCTGTATTTTTAGGGATAGAGAATAAAGATAGCGAGGAGGATTTAAAGAAAATGGTAGATAAAGTTGTTAATTTAAGGATTTTTGAAGATGAAAACAAAAAATTAAAATATTCATTAAAAGATAAAAATTATTCTTTATTATGTATTCCTAATTTTAGTCTTTGTGCCTCGGTTAAGAAAGGAAGAAGACCTTCATTTGAGAATGTCAAACCGAAGGAGAAGGCAGGTATATTTTTTGAAAAATTTATTTCTCTTTTGAGAAAAGAAGGAATAAATGTAGAAAGTGGTGTTTTTGCAGAATTTATGAAGATAGATTTAAAATTAAACGGTCCTTTAAATATTATTATTGAGATTTAATGTATCCGGTATTATTCAAAATTGGTAATTTTACGATTTATACTTATGGAGTATTTGTATTTTTGGCTATTATTACCGGATATATCTTTGTTTTAAAGCAGGCAAAAAAAGAAAGGATTAATGAGAAGATTTTCTCGGATATAATTTTCTGGTCAATTATCATGGGATTTATTGGGGCAAGGATAGTTTATATTCTTGTAGAGTTTAAAAATTTTTTAAAAAATCCCTTTGCTTTTATTTTTTCTCGTGGCGGTTTTGTTTTTTATGGAGGATTAATTTTTGGGGTTTTGACTTTTTTAATTTTGACAAAAAAATACAAACAAAGTTTTTTAAAACTTGCTGATTTAGTAAGTATGGCAATACCTTTAGCACACAGTATTGGAAGGATAGGTTGTTTTTTTAACGGATGTTGTTATGGAAAACCCACAAAGGCTTTCTGGGGTATAAAATTTCCTCCTTATACTTTAGCGGGAGCAGGTGGAGAAAAGGTTATTCCTACACAATTAATTTCTTCATTTCTTCTTTTTCTTCTCTTTATCTTTCTTGTAAATTTTAAAAAAAGAAAAAAATTTGATGGAGAACTATTCTTGCTTTACCTTATTATTTATGCGATTTTTAGATTCTTTATTGAGTTTTTAAGAGGAGATGAGCGGGGCTATATCGGAATTTTCTCTACCTCCCAATTTATTTCTTTAATTATTCTTTTTATTGCCCTTCCTTTCTATATTTATCACCGCAGATACCGTCCATTTTTCCCCAGAGATGAAAAAAATTGTAACTTGACAGAATCTTTTGAAAATGATATGTCAAGTTAGAAGAAAGAGAATATTACAAATCAACTCTGTGGGTTGAATTGGTTTCTGAGAAATTTAACATTTTAAATTGGCTTGTCACATTTTAAAGAGGCGATTGTTTATTCTTATTTTTTTGATATAATACACCAGATGAGTGTGAAAATCCATCCTACAGCAATTGTTCATCCTGAAGCTCAGTTAGATGAAAATGTGGAGATTGGTCCTTATGCAGTGGTAGATAGAAATGTAAAGATAGGAAAAGATACCTGTATTGAAGGTTTTGCGCAGATTTTAGGACATACCCAGATTGGTAAAAACTGCCATATATTTTCTTATGCAGTTATAGGCAGTATCCCTCAGGATTTAAAATATAAAGGAGAAAAAAGCTTTGTAGTTATTGGAGATAATAATACAATTCGTGAATTTGTTACTATTAATCCAGGCACAGAAAAGAACTCCTTCACAATTGTGGGAAATAATAATTTGATTATGGCTTATTCCCATATCGCTCACAATTGTAAAATTGGTGATAATAATATTTTAGCCAATGTTGCAACTTTAGCCGGACATGTGGAGATTAAGGATAGAGTAGTTATAGGAGGCTTGGTGGCTATTCATCAATTTTGTCGGGTAGGCAGTCTTTCCATTATTGGAGGATGTTCTAAAGTAGTGCAAGATATACCTCCATATTCTTTATGTGATGGCCATCCGGCAAAGGTAAGAGGTGTAAATATTGTAGGATTGAAAAGAGCCGGTTTTTCAAAAGAAAAAATAGAGATAATAAGAAAATCCTATAAAATAATATTTTTTGAGAATCATACTTTTTCTGTAGCCCGCCAGATTATTCTTAAAGAACTATCTTCCTCAGAGGAGGTTAATAAACTTTTAGATTTTATCTCTTCTTCTAAAAGAGGAATTGCTCGATGAGATTGGCAGTATTGGCAGGAAATAAACTTCTTCCTCTTTTATTTATCCAGGAAGCAAAAAAGAATAAAGAAGTAGAAGAAATTATTGCTATTGGTTTTAGAAAAGAAACTTCTTCATTAATAGAGAAGCTGGCAGATAAAACCTATTGGTTGAAGGTGGGAGAATTAAGTAAGTTAGTTAAAATTCTTAAAAAAGAAAAAATTAAAGACTGTGTGATGGTAGGTCAAATCTCTCCTTTTCGTATTTTTAAAAGTAGAAAGAGCTGGGATAGTATTATGCAGAATATAGCTGAAAGCACTGATTGGCGGCCACACTCTATTTTTTATGCAATTATTAATTTTTTAGAAAGGGAAGGATTTTATTTTTTAGATTCTACAATCTTTATAAAAAATTATCTGGCAGAGGAAGGCTTAATGAATAATGTAGATGTGGATAAAAATTTAAAAGAGGATATCCGTTTTGGAGTAAAAATTGCCTCTCGTTTTACAGAGTTGGATATCGGTCAGACTATTGTTGTTAAAAATAAAGCAGTTGTGGCTGTTGAGGCAATTGAGGGAACAGATAATACTATTAAAAGAGCATATAAAATTGCAGGTAAAGATTTAGTAGTTATAAAATTTGCCAAGAAAGAGCAGGATTTAAGGTTTGATGTTCCTGTAGTAGGGGTACTTACGCTGAAAGTATTAGAAAGAAAAGCAAAAGCTTTAGTCCTTGAGAAGGATAAGGTAATTATTTTAGAAAAAGAAAGGTTTTTGAAAGAAGCAGAAAAATATAATATTGCCATAATAGGGGAGGAAAGGTATAATTGAAAAAAGAGGAGGTTGGTATGCAAGAGAAAGAGATTGGTATAGTTACTCATTATTTTGGTAAAATTTCGGTAGGAATAATCCAGCTTACTGATGATTTAAAAGTAGGAGATACAATTCATATTAAAGGAGTTCATGATGATTTCACTCAAGTTGTAGAATCCATGCAGATAGAGCACAAATCTGTAGAGGAAGCAAAGAAAGGTGATCTTGTAGGAATAAAAGTTATTCAGAAAGTGCATCCTAGTGATAAAGTGTTTAAAGTAATTGAAGAATAATTGACAGAAAGATTTCTTTCTTCTTTCTTTTTTTTCACATTTTGTCTATCTTTATTAGGTGGTTCTTTAAATACCTGCCATAAAAAAGATTACATAAATGAGGTTTATCTTTACAAAGAAAAGCTTCAATATAAAAAAGCACAAAGTTTACTTTTCACATTAAAAGATAAGATAAAAAAGGATGAATTTTTTTATCTTGCAGGTTTGTTTTCCTATCTTGAGGGAGATTCAAAAAGAGCGTTTTCTTTATTAAATAAAATAAAAGAAAAAAACTGGAGAGTTTATCTTTATCTTGGTTTAGTCTGTGAAGATTTAAATAAGAAAGAAGAAGCAAAAAAGTTTTACCTTGAGGTATTAAATAGAAAAAAAATAAGTATTGCCTCTTATCGCTTAGGAAAAGTTTTTTTTCAGGAAAAAGAATTTAGGAAAGCAGAAAGATATTTTAAAGAAACTATCAAAATTGATCCCAGTATCAGGCTTGCTTATTATTATTTAGGTTTATCTTTGATAGAATTAAATGAATACAAAGAAGCTTATAAATATCTTTCCAAGACATTTAATCTCTATCCCCAGCAGAAGAAGATAAAAAAAGCATTACTGTTTGTGAAAAAGAAATTAGGCAAGAGTTTTTTTGTTCAAAAAAGAAAAAAATTGGAGGAGAAAAGAGCGAAAAAAAAGTTATTTAAGGTAAAAAGACTCAGTCTCTCTCCACAAGTGAAAGTAAAAATTTTGGAGACAAAAAAAATTATGTTTAAATGTGGAGGTTCATTTTTTATTTACACTCCTCAAAAGAAAATAAGAGGATTAGGAGGTGTTTTTTACCAAATAGAGATAAAAAAGGGGAAAGTTTTTTTAAGCTATAAAAAAAATAAGGAAAAAATTATGCTTCCTGTAAGGATAGAAAGTAAATTTCCTTTTTATGTGTTAGATATAACTTATGGAGAAAAAGAATACTGGAAGAAAATCTTGGATAATGCCTATAGAGGAAATTTATTAATTTTTTTATCAAAAAAAGGAAGATTAGTTTTGGTTAACCAGCTGAGTCTTGAGGAATATCTTTATGGGGTAATATCTGCCGAAATTCCTTCCTCCTCCTCTTTTGAGGCTTTAAAAGCTCAAGCTGTAGTGGCAAGAACAATTGCTTTTAAAAATTTAGGCAGACATAAAAAAGAAGGGTTTGATTTTTGCAAAGATGTGCATTGTCAGGTTTATCGGGGATTGAGTGCAGAAACGCCTCGCATAAGAAAAGCAGTGGATGCAACACGAGGAGAGGTAATTATGTATAAGGGTTCTTTTATTGAGGCGTTTTACCATGCCAATTGTGGAGGATGTTTAGCTTCCGATGTCTTTGGAAAAGAAAGGTATCTTTATTCTAATCGTGAAGATAATAATAAAAAGGATAAAATTTGTTTTTCGGCAAGAGAAAAAGAAGAGTGGTTTAAATCATATCCAGAAGATTTTTTCTCATCGCAAAGCAAAAATTTCCGCTGGCAAAGAATTTATGATGAGGAAGATTTTAAATTAGCTTTTGGAAAGTCTCTTAGTAAACTGAGAAAAATAAATGTTCTTGAGGAAGGAGATTGTGCTCATAAAAAAAAGATAGAGATTGATTTTGTGGATAAAAAGGAAATAATTGAGAAAGATTACTATATTCGTAAATATTTTGATCATTTAAAAAGCAGTGCCTTCATTTTTGAGATTAAATATAAAGAAGGTATACCTAAACTTTTAATTCTGTGGGGGGCCGGCTTTGGTCATGGAGCAGGTTTTTCTCAAGAAGGAGCAATAAATATGGCTCAAGATGGTTTTTCTTATAAGGAGATAATTCATCACTATTACAAAGATGTGGAGATACAAAAGATATATTAAAAATTGACAATAAAAAATATTAAAATTAAAATTTACTATAGTGGCGGGATAGCTCAGTCCGGTAGAGCAGACGGCTCATACCCGTTTGGTCAGCGGTTCAAATCCGCTTCCCGCCACATTCATTTTTTTGTTGCATAATTTTTATTTTTTTGGTAAATATAAATCTACCAGAAACCTACACAAAGTCTGTAGAATATTTCAAAGTTAAGGAAGGTAAAAAGAGACAACTGGAATGAAGGGGGTGGTTGTATGAAGAAGATTAGAATTGCTATAATCGGAGTAGGAAACTGCGCCAGTTCTTTAATTCAAGGGATTTATTATTATCGCTATAAGAAGCCAAAAGAAGCAATTGGTCTGATGAATTGGGATGTTGGTGGATATAAGCCTTATGATATAGAAGTAGTGGCCGCGATTGATATTGATGAGAGGAAAGTAGGAAAGGATGTAAGTGAGGCAATATTTTCCAAACCCAATTGCACAAAGGTATTCTGTGATGTTCCTAAGTTAGGAGTAAAAGTAGAGATGGGTCATGTTTTAGATGGGGTTGCTCCTCATATGAAAAATTACCATTCAGATCAAACTTTTATTGTGGCAAAAAAGAAACCTGTAGATTGTGTAAAACTTTTAAAAGAAAGTGGAGCAGAAATCGCCTTAAATTATATTCCTGTAGGAAGCGAGGAGGCAACCCGGTTCTATGCACGGTGCTGTCTTGAGGCAGGAGTTGCTTTTATAAACTGCATTCCTGTGTTTATCGCTTCAAATAAAAAATTTGCCCAAGAATTTAAAAGGAGAAATATTCCTATAATAGGAGATGATATAAAAGCTCAGATTGGAGCTACAGTTACCCATCGCACCTTAGCTAAATTATTTAAAGATAGAGGAGTAAAATTAGAAAGGACTTATCAGATGAATGTGGGAGGAAATACTGATTTTTTAAATATGCTGGCTCAGGAAAGACTTAAATCCAA
>Ga0190363_1001636_pt1 | contig 13206 bp, 18 predicted proteins | sample 48721867_MG_FD_161272 | JGI IMG/M metagenome (GOLD analysis project Ga0190363, IMG submission 161272) | Hydrothermal vent microbial mat bacterial communities from Southern Trench, Guaymas Basin, Mexico - 4872-18-6-7_MG | ecosystem: Environmental > Aquatic > Marine > Hydrothermal vents >...
GATGTAGAGTATGTAAATGCCCGGCTCGAGTTCCCCCTCTTCTTCCTTCAAGTTGAGAAACAAGCTGAATACTGGGAGTACGGCTGCTTCGGTCTTACCCGTACCAGTAGGGGCTATTAGCAATACGTTATGGCCATCCATGATGAGAGGGATTGCTCTCTCCTGAGGCTCTGTTAGCTCTAAGAAGCCCTTTTCGAGAAGGGCTTCTCTCACTGGCTTAGCCAATAGCTCAAACGCCTTAATTTTACCCAGTTCTCTAGTACGGCTATGAACCCTAGGCATAATAGCACGCTACATTAGAAGTACTTAGACGGAAATAAACTTTTACCATCATCATACGAAGCGAATATTTTAATAGATCATGAAGATCGAGGTTGTGGCGTCATCGGACTATGTATATATCAGGACCTACCTTAAGCGCTCTCTCGACAGGCGGTGACTCGAAGCGTACCTCCTTGATCCTATGCATTGCCTCCAGGTCCTCCTTCAAAGGCCTAAGTATCCTAGGTGCATAAACGTAATTGTCAAGTGGTTCGTTTAGTGCTATGTTGTTCTCCCGCTTATACTTCCAGATAGCGGTGTTAAATTGCATGAACGGCTCAAGGAGCTCTTTATATGGACTTTCCCAAGACGGATTGATGTCAGGGAAAGGCTGTTTATGTATGCTACTATCAGGGGAGAACAGCCTCCTCCAAATGCCCTCAGTGATAAATGGCGTTATCGGGGCTAGTAAGCGCAGTAGTACGCTTAAAGCTGTATAAAGCGTGTACCAAGCCCCGCGTTGTTCCTCAACGGGAAAGTCGTTTTCGAAATTATATGCTCTAGGCTTAACAGCCTCTATGTAATGTGAGGCGAAGATGTTCCACGCAAAATACCTTACCTCATTAGAGGGGATGAAGGGGTCGAACCTCTCATATCCCTGCTTGCATTTCCTTATCAGATCATTCAGGTTGCCGAGTAACATGAGGTCTAGGGGACGTAGTCTAAACGAATCATTCACCATCGGAAATGACGATATGAAACGGGCTATATTCCATAGCTTGGTGAGGAATAGGCTAGCGGCTCGGACCTTCGATTCTGAGAAACGATAATCCTCCCCTAACTTGGCCTCAGAGGCCGCCCAGAAACGGAAGGCGTCAGCACCGTATTTCTCTAAGATAGGCATCGGATAGACTATATTGCCCTTTGACTTATGCATGGCTTCTCCTTTCTCATCAAGTCCCATGCCGGATATCCGGACGTATCTAAAGGCAGGCTGGCCAGTCAGCTGGTAGACCCTGAGGAGCGTGTAATATAACCAAGTCCTCACTATGTCGTAACCCTGAGGCCTAAGTGAGCACGGGAAGGCCCTCTTGAATAAATTCTCATCCCTCATAAAGCCAAGTATGAAGAGGGGTGAAATACTAGAGTCCATCCACGTATCGAATACTCGCGTCTCGCCTATGAATTCCTTTGAGCCGCACTTGGAACATCGCTCAAAAGGCGGGGGATCACACCATGGGCGATAATACTTTCCTGGCTCAGGTAAATGAGGCGTATTACAATTCTTACAGTACCATATCGGTATCTCCGTCCCATAATATCGCCTACGCGAGATGGGCCAATCACTACTGAGCGAATTAATCCAATCGAGAAGCCTTCTCTTACCTTCAAGCGGAAAGAACTCTATCTTATCGGCTAGTTTAATCAGTTCATCCCTGAAGTCAAGCTGCCTTAGATAATATTCCTTCATGGAGACGAACTCTATAGGATCCTTCGATCTCCAGCATATCGGGACTCTATGCCGTAAGCGCTCTATCTTGACTATCAGACCCCTGCTCTTCAGATCGGAGACTATCTTATCCCGGGCTTCACTCACGGATAGACCTTCATAGGGGCCTGCTATCTCGTTCATTTTGCCCTCTGGGGTTATGGCAAGCTTTGGCTTCAGCCTTAATTCTCTGAAAAGTCGTACATCGCTTTGATCACCGAAGGAACACACCATTACCAGGCCCGTTCCAAACTCTTGTTTGGCGTAAGGATGGGGTATTATAGGCACCACCTGCCCGAAAATGGGAACGACGGCATGTTTTCCCTTAAGCCGTTGGTACCGTTCGTCATTGGGATTAAATATGACCGCTGCGCACGTGCATAACAGCTCAGGCCGAGTAGTGGCCACTACTATTTCCTCATCATCTTCTTGAACCCTAAAAACTATGTATACGAGGTTTGTTTCACGTTCTTCATACTCCACCTCAGATTCAGCTAACGTCGTCCTGCAACGTGGACACCATATCACGGGCTTCTCGTCCTCATAGATGAGACCGCGCTTCCATAGCTCTATGAAGGTGGCTTGAGTCAGGGCACGGTACTCAGGGCTATCTGTCTTATAACGGTTGTCTATGTCAGCGCTTAACCCTAAACGCTCGGCGATCCTAACTAAGTCTTCTTCAGTCTCATCGAGGAATTGCCTACAGAGGGATATGAATTCCTCCCTTGGGACTTCATGGGCATGAATGTTGAATTTCCTCTCAACCTGAACCTCCACTGGAAGACCATTCCTATCAACGCCAAACGGGAAGAGGACCTCATAACCCTTCATGCGGAAGTACCGGGCGATCATATCTATTTGCGCGTAATGTGCAGCAGCGCCCACGTGCCAAGAGCCAGAGGCATAGGGTGGCGGCGTATCTATAGAGAAGATGGGCTTATCGCTATCCTTGTTGAAGCGATATACTCCTTCCTCCTTCCAACTAGCGAGTAATTTAAGCTCCTCCGAAAGGTTCCATCTTTTCTCCCTGATCTTAGGGATGAACTCCCGGCCTGGCATAGTGACTACCCGCTAAAGTAGCACTTTGGGAGAGTTATTCTGGATAAAGGGGTTTAAAGGTTATGTAGCTCATCTAAGAGGTTTAAGAAACTTTATAGGAGCATGTGAGCGCAGGATATCCCTTATGTAAGCAAGAGGAACCTCTTCCAGGGCCTTGAATCCAGCTATAGTTATTTTATCAGAGTATACATGAATGAAGTGATCTATATCTAGATATATCGTCGCGTCATTAGTCCCGAAGACCACTTTAAATGGTACACGGCGGGATATGAGATTTAGAGCTACATTTTCGAGGACCTTAATGACGCTTTTGGGGATCCTACGTCGTCTCCTTCGCTTCGCAAGCTTAGCAATATCCTTACTTACAGGACCCCTAGTGATACCCTTGTAGTCCTCCACTATAACTGACCCGTCATCAGCATAGCGTACTTCAAAGCTTTTAAACTCAGCTATGCGTCTTTTTACCTCTGACACCTGACTGACCTCCAAGCCTCGATAACCGCTGATCAATTATCTCGAAGTGAAACTTAAGCCTTAGTGCCACGACGAGCAGGGAGATATAGCTTATGAATACGTATGGTACCACTGAGGACCAATAGCCTATCAAGAAACAAGGCAGTAACCCTAGGAGGCTCACCCCTATGGCCATCACAGGCTCTATGAGCCAGCGACCCGCTATTTCATTAAACCGTATGGAGCTCGATATTATGGGACGCATGACCCAACGATCATAGCGCGGTATTAGCAAGGATATGAAGAATGATACTGAAAGGAGGATCGCATCGATTATGATAGTGGGGGAGAGGAAGGAGGGCGCTTCCTTAGGCGGAGTAGGGAACATGTAATAAGACATGATGAGGATTGAGAGGGGGATTAATGAGAAGAGCGGAAGTACGTCGTAGGCCAGCCTCTTAAAGCGAAGAAGCATTTCATAAATCCTTAAGGCTGCACTCATGGTAAAGACCTTCTAAATATGAAACTGAGAAATAAAAATATCCGAGGGAAGGATTATAGGTCGGAAGTGGCTTTCTCCATGTGCTCCAGCCAGTGATAGAAGGAGTCGACGGCCTCCTGTAGCCTCTTGACCAGGTCACTGTATTCAGGCCTGGTAAGATGACGATACCTACCCTGAAGCTTGAGGTATTCCATGATGGGCTTCGGCCTTGGCACTTTGAACGTTATTCTGTACTTCCGTCCATTTTCTATCTCGTAAAGCGGGAAGAACCTTGTCTCCACTGCTAAGCGGGCTACATCTATGGTCATAGATGGATCAAAACGCCAACCTAAGGGACATGGGCATAGGACATGAATGAGAGCAGGACCGTCGGCATCTAACGCTCGTCTCACTTTCCTTATGTAGTCAGCCCAGAAGGCAGGAGAAGCCGTTGCTGCATAGGGTATTTCATGAGCTGCAGCTATACCGACCAAGTTCTTCTTAAACTGGGGCTTACCCGGTATCTTCGAACCTACTGGGGATGTAGTAGTCCATGCGGCAAACGGAGTAGCGCCTGATCTCTGGATGCCAGTATTCATGTACGCTTCATTATCATAGCATATATAAAGGAACTTGTGTCCTCTTTCAAGAGCTCCTGATAGGGCCTGAAGGCCTATGTCGAATGTCCCGCCGTCTCCTCCAAAGGCGATTACGTGCACCTTCTTTTTGCTCTTAAAGAGGCCTTTCCTCTCAAGTGCCTTAAGCGCGGATTCTATACCACTAGCAGCGGCTGCCACGTTTTCAAAGGCAAGATGCACGAACGGTATGCGCCAAGCGGTGAACGGATATATCGTGGAGACCACTTCCATGCACCCCGTAGCGAACGCGACCACTGCTGTTTCGTCGGGTCTTAACGCCTTAAAGGTCATCCTCAGCACTATCGCTGAACCGCAACCTTGGCATGCACTATGTCCAGGTGCAAATGGCTCCTCTCGAGGTAGATTCTTCAACGCGATACTCATTCCCTCACCCCCACAAACTTAACCCTTTCAGGAACCATACCAGTTTTCGCTATTTCAAGACCATACTTGAATATGGAGCGAGCATCACTTGGTGTTAGATCTCTGCCTCCCAAGCCATATACGATGCAGCCTATGAGGGGTCGTTTCTCATGATCATAGAAGGCGGAGCGCAAGTCCTCGAATAACGGACCTCCCACAGCGCCGAAGCTTAGGCTCCTATCCATTGCGATTATAGCCTTCATGTCCTCTAAGGCTGAGACTAGTTCCTCCGTGGGGAATGGGCGATAAACCGTAAGCTTCACTAGTGCTACTTTATGCCCTTCTTTTCTAAGTTCCCTAGCGATATAACGCATGGTTCCAGAAGCGCTTCCTAGGCATACGACAGCTACATCAGCGTCTTCTAACCCATATGCATCGAAGAAGTAATAGTGTCTACCGCTGATCTTCTCATATTCGCGCATGGCCTGTGGAATCACGGATAAAGCTTGCCTCATTGCCTCAGCTTGCTGGACTTTAAATTCGAAGTAAAAGTCCGTAAGCGCGAGAGGCCCGTATGTAGCAGGCCTTTCAGGATTTATCGGGAATGGATAACATAGCTTCTTAGGCAGGTAACTCAAGGCGTCCTGATCATCTATGAGCTCCACGCGTTCTAGGGTATGTGATAACGTAAACCCGTCTAGGCATACCATTACGGGCAATAGTACATTCCTGTTTTCGGCTATTTTGTATGCCTGGAATATCAGGTCATATGCCTCTTGGACGTTCTCACCATAAAGCTGGATCCATCCAGAATCCCTAGCACCTAAGGTATCCGAGTGATCACAGTGTATGTTGATGGGGGCGGATAAGGCGCGATTTACGATCGCCATTACGACGGGTGTTCTAAGTGCGGATGTTATGTAGAGTATTTCGTACATGAGCGCTAAGCCCTGACTACTCGTTGCCGTAAAGACCCTAGCGCCAGTTAAAGCTGACGACGTGACGACTGAAAGCGCGCTATGTTCTGACTCCACAGGGACGAACTCAGCGTCTAGTTCACCGTTGGCTACGAATTCACTGAGCCTCTCTACTATGATGGTCTGTGGAGTTATGGGGTATGCGGATATGACATCAACGTCACATTGCTTTACAGCTTGAGCCACGGCTTCGTCGCCTGTGAGGCCTACTATCCTAGCCTTCTTTAATTCCCCACTACTTACCGTCATCTTACTCACCTTCAGGCTTCATGGTTATCGCATTACGGGGGCATACCCGCTCGCAGATCCCACAACCCTTACAGTGCTCATAATCTATTTCGACACGATCTACTTTACCGTTAACATCCATTACCTTTATCGAGGCATCGGGGCAGTAGATCCAGCAGAGGAGGCATCTTATGCACTTGCTCTGATCTATTATCGGTTTAAAGGTCCTCCAGTCCCCTGTTCTTACTTTTACTGAGGAACCAGGCTCCAGTAATACGGCACCTATGGGAATTTCCCTCCAACCTGGCTTAGAGCTCATTCGCCTTTCACCTCCTCATATGCCCTTTTAACGGCTTGAATGTTCTTCTCAGCTAGAGTGCTTTCGAACCGCGCCCTTATCGCCTTCTCCACGGAGTCCAACGACACTATCTTGGTAACCTTTACAAGCGCACCCAGCATAGGCGTATTGAAGAATGGCCTATTGAATATGTCCAATGCTATCTTAGTGGCATCAACCGTGTACACTGGATTGGTAATCTTCAGTTCGTTCTTTAGACTAGATGGATCCTCGCTTGAGTTAACTATTAGGGAGCCCCCTTCCTTAAGGCCCTCTAATACGTTTACGGTTCGTATGACGAAGGGATCTATCACTACTACGATATCGGGGCTGTACACTCCACTATGTATATCGATAGGTTCATCGCTTATCCTAGTATAGCCTGTGACAGGCGCCCCGCTTCTATCCCGCGCCCTAGTAGGGCGTCTCGGGGCCGAATTGCGGGATCGCCTGTACGTACTTGCCCTCATGGAGGGCAGCCATGGCCAATAAGCGGCTTACAGTGACTACGCCTTGTCCACCTCGCCCATGCCAGCGTACTTCTATCATCATTTAGTCGTATCACCTCGTCACTTTACATAGGAAGGTAAGGGAAATAAACTTTTAACATCGAGCGGTTTCAAGAAGCGTTATATAGTGAGGTCAGGGCTTGGAAAAGCTCATTAAGGTAGGCTACGACCGAGTAGGATGGTGGGAGAATGCCCAAGGAGCCTACTGCATATGATGCCCTATTAGAGCTGAAGGAGGGAGTAGAGAAGGTCTTCAGGGAGGTGCTCAGCAAGATTCCCCTCGACGAGCTACCAAACGAAAATAAAGTGGATCCACCAATTGATATTATTGATTACGGTGAAGAAATAGGCCTGATCATGGATTTACCCGGCTTTGGTAAGGAGCATATAAAGATAAAGGCGACGGAAGAACTACTTGAGATAAAGGCCATAAGAGAACATGATGGAAGTACACGGGGAAAGTACATAGTTAGGCAAAGGCTACCGTGTACCGAGATAATTAAGAGGATTAAACTTCCCTTGAAGATAAAGCCGCATGGCGTTAGAGCCGTATTGAAGAACGGCGTATTAGAGGTGCGCATGCCAAAAGCCGAGGTAATGCGAGAAATAGAGGTAATGGTTGAATAACTACGCTGGTCGGGCCATTAGCCAAGCGTCCTCACCATCAAGGTAATATCCCTTTAAGCGTTTGACCTCCTTGTAGCCTAACTTGTGATAGAGATTAATGGCTGGCTGATTCGATACGCGGACTTCGAGGTAGTACTCGTTCACTCCATATACATCCTTAAGCGCTTGCATAGCATTATTCATCAAGGCCTCTCCTATCCCCATTCTACGAGCCTCAGGAAGAACCGCTATGCTTATTATGTGTCCCTTCTTGGCTATACTAAGACCCAAGTTGGAAAAACCATGTTCAACACGGCACATCACATAGCCCACGATGTTATTATTTAACTCGGCCACTAAAAACGCCTCCGGAAAATTCTTATGATGCTGGACAAAGAAGAAAGGAGGGTAGTTCTCCGGAAGACATGTCCTATTGATTCTTATCACTGACGCTAAATCTTTAGGAGAGAACTTTCGAATTATGACCTTACCAGCAGGAGTGGAGAGCTCATACGTTAGCATTTCCCTTCTCACTCCTCGTATAGCACACCTAACGACTTCAGCCTCTGGTATATCTTGTTCACCGCCTGCTTGACCTCATCCTCCTTCTTAGCACCTGTACAAACGAGCTTACCGCTACTGAATATGAGCAGGACAACCTTAGGGTCATCCATGCGATATATTAGGCCGGGAAATTGCTCTGGCTCGTACATGCTGTTTTCAAGCAGATAAGCCACCTTCTCTAAGTTCACTTCGGCATGTAAATTCCCCGAAGCAACCACATTCTGAATGGTAATCTCAGGCTCTTTACTTATCACTATGTTATACCTTTTCAGGGTGCGAATTATCCTCTTCACGGTCTTAAATACCTGCTTCTCAGATTTAGCTCCGGTACATACCATTTTTCCCGAGCTAAAGATGAGCGTAGCTGTCTTGGGTTTCGATAGCCTGAATACTAGACCTGGGAACTCTCAGAGCCAGGCCTTCAGCCTGGCTGTTCTGGATTATATTCAGCATTAGGCACATTCTCAGCTATAGCGTTTAGATCTACTCTTTGATGAAGGTTAACCGAGGCAACCACATTCTCTATCCTATATGTAGGTCGCTTAGCCATAATCCAAACCTCCTCTTTTAAGGTGAAAGATATAAAAAGGCCTATTTAAAGGGTTCCGTTAAAAGGGGGCTGAAAGCGGGATCTAGGGGTTCCGTACGAGGAGTTTAGTAAAACCCAGCGTTATGTAGCCTATCAGGGGTATGCGGACTATCACCTTCCCAACTACGTCATCTTCCGATACACTACCGAGTCCACTATAGACAGCAGGATCTGGAAGGAAGTTAGCATCACCCTTCGTCCTATAAAGTGTCACGTTATCAAGATGTATTATGCGTATGACCCTATGTACCGTCAAACTCCCTCCTAGGAAGCGGGCCCTGAACACTATTATATCGTCCTGCTTTACCTCACTAGGAGAAACTCCCCTTATAATGACTAGATCTCCAACGTGAAGGGTTGGTTCCATGCTCCCACTTTCTATCACAGCCAAGGGTACATCAGTTTTCAATGTCATGGGTAAGATTACCCTGGGAGCGACCGCTGCTATGGCGGCTAGTACCACTAAATAAAGAAGCTCCACGTGGCCCCTAGCCTTACTTTGCATGGATGACAGCCCCTTTCATCAGGGAAGTCCCTATAAGGGTAGACCTTAATTAACGTTTACCGGTGGGAGTATAAAAAGGGAAGATGAAGTAACAAGCCTGATAGCGTTTATCATATTGATGAGCGTAAGCTGTATGCTCTTAGTGCTTAGACTGATTGGGAGACCCCTCTTCATGTGGGACTTCGAACTTTTAACGTTTCATATATCGACAATCGTATCGTTTGTTTTGCTTATGATAGAAATAACTAGAAAGCGCATGTGAGATATCGAATAACCTTTATATAGAAGCACAAGTAACATGAGCACACGACACTTACTTTAGTGGGGGATTATCATGGCGGAGAGAAGTGTAGGCATCCCGGTCCTGATACTTAAGGAGGGGACTCAAAGGACCACAGGGCGCGATGCACGAAGGGCAAACATATTAGCCGCTAGAGCACTAGCCGAGGCTGTGATGACATCACTGGGTCCAAGGGGCATGGATAAAATGCTCGTAGACAGCTTTGGCGACGTCACGATAACAGGTGATGGCGCTACGATACTTAAGGAAATGGAGGTACAGCATCCAGCGGCTAAAATGATGGTTGAAGTTGCGAAGGCTCAGGATGATGAAGTAGGTGATGGGACGACGACTGTAGTAGTACTAGCGGGCGAGCTCCTTAAACACGCAGCGGAACTATTAGAGCAGGAGATACATCCAGCGATCATAATGGAAGGGTACGAGAAGGCTATGGAGTACGCCCTTAAAGCGCTAGATGAAATGGCGATAAAAGTCGATCCCATGAATAAAGAGATACTTAAGAAAGTAGCCATGACGTCATTAGGGAGTAAGGCTGTAGCGGAATACAAGGAGTTCCTAGCTAACCTCGCTGTAGAAGCTGCACTAAGCGTTGTCGAGAAGAGGGGAGACAAATGGGTGCTCGACATTGACAATATAAAGATAGAGAAGAAGAAAGGAGAATCGCTTAACGAGACACAACTACTAAAGGGCATAGTCCTAGATAAGGAGGTTGTTCATCCTGGTATGCCTAAGAGGGTTGAGGATGCCAAAATAGCACTAATAAACGCACCACTCGAGGTTGAGAAGACCGAGATAAGCGCCAAGATCCAGATAACAGATCCAGAGCAGATGAAGGCCTTCCTTGACGAGGAAATAAGGATGCTTAGGGATATGGTTGAGAGGATTAGGGGTGTTGGTGCTAATGTTGTGTTTTGTCAGAAGGGTATTGATGATGCTGCTCAGCATTACTTGGCTAAGTTTGGTATTCTAGCTGTTAGGAGGGTTAAGAAGAGTGATATGGAGAAGTTGGCTAGGGCTACTGGTGCTAGGATTGTTACGAGCCTAGAGGATCTAACTGAGAAGGATCTAGGCTACGCCAAACTAGTCGAGGAGAGGAAGGTAGCAGACGACAAAATGGTATTCGTAGAAGGATGCAAAAACCCAAAAGCAGTAAGCATACTAGTAAGAGGAGGCGCTGAACACGTAGTCGATGAAGCCGAAAGGGCTATACACGATGCTCTATGCGTCATAAGGAACGTAGTTCAAGAAGGTAAGATAGTAGGTGGCGGCGGAGCGCCTGAGGTAGAACTAGCTAGGTACATAAGGGATTATGCCATGAAGTTCAAGGGCAAGGTACAGCTAGCCATGCAGAAGTTCGCCGATGCGTTGGAAATAATACCTACCATACTGGCTCAGAGCGGCGGCCTTGAGCCTGTGGACGCCATAGTGGAGCTTAGAAGCTTACATGAACAGGGCAAGACGTGGGCGGGAGTGGATGTGGTAGGAGGGAGGATAGTCGAGGATATAACTAAGCTAAACGTCCTGGAGCCAGTCAACGTCAAGAAGCAATCAATAAAGTCCGCTACTGAGGCAGCCATAATGATTTTAAGGATCGACGATATAATTGCAGCGGCACCACCGAAAGAAAAGAAAGGAAAGGAGAAGGGATTTGAGGAGGGCACTGGAGCTGGAGAGTTCGAGTAGGAGAGGAGAGAGGGTAAGAGGTAAGAAGGGGATAATAGGCCCTCCAAGGCTAACAAGATACGAATTGGCAAGAATAATAGGGGCACGTGCGTTACAGATATCCCTTGGAGCACCAGTGCTCGTAGAGATTCCGCCTAACGTGAAAGATCCCATAGACATAGCACTATACGAGCTGGAACTAGGGGCTCTCCCAATAATAGTCCGCAGGAGATTACCTGACGGCAGATATCAAGACATAGCCCTAAGGGAGCTATTGAAGAAAACTCGGATAAAGAAGTACTAGGTACCGCGAATCTCTATATTTTTACTCTTTATGGTTATTATCAGTTCATCTCCTATATCGGGTTTTGGCTCAAGCCTATCCCATTCATCCTCTGTTAGCCATATCGTTAGTCTAGGAACAGCGATACGACCAGCTCCTGTAAATGGAAGGGAACGCATCACTTGCCTTACTATAGGCGCTATTTCTCTGGCTAACTCCTGCCCTCTCCCCTCTATTATCATAGGCATGGGGACTTCGTGCTCTTCAATAAGCTCGAGTTTAATGTTCTTACCACCGAAGGGATCAGAAACCACGTTCTTTCCGACTAGAACGGCCCTAAAGGAAACTTCAGGCATGTTAATATGTCACCACACTATAGATGAAATCCGCATGTAGATAAATATGTTCCCTCATGAAATATCTTAACTCAGCCGTGTCCCAAACTTCATGAAAGAATATCTGAGAGGGGATGCTTAATGAGTAAGATCGAATTACGCCCTGTTAGGACCATAAAGGTCAGAGGGCTTAATGACCTAGGGCGCATAGTAGCATACCTTAGCTCCTTAGGACAACCAGTTTACATACTGCACTTCAAGGATGGGAACAAAAGTGTCTATGGCATCCTCATGATCTTCAAAGATTACTATAATCTCTATGGAGTTCCGATGTTCTATTATCACACGAGCGAAGAGGAATATAAGGGCAATTACATACTGGTAAAGGTCGATGAAACAGGAGAGAAGGTGGAGATAAGTCATGGTACTAGACATGGCTGGTTTTATGCGCCCATTGTGAGGCTTGAGAGGAGGCCAGAGTTCATAGAACTGAAGGAGGAATAACCATGACGGCCTATCTGATTGAAACAGACGTGATATGGCTTTACATAGTTCTAGCTGGATATATCCTCGTCCCTGTAATAATAGTAATCGGTAAGGACTGGAAAGTCCCCCAACAGAAGAACCTCGTTAAGATATTAACCAGCTATCTAGCCGCGGTGTTAGTGGGATTTATAGAATGGGGATTCTATAAGACAAGCGTGCTACACAAAAGCTTAGATCCATTCATTAGCATCCTAGTGCTAGTGTTGGAGATAGGACTAGTGATTATGACCTGGCTACTCATGATGAAAATGTGGGGGTAAATCCGAGGATTCCTTCCTTTCCATTAACTTTCACATATAATTGGCTAGCTCCATATGGTCAAGGAGGGATGGAGATCGCTAATATACTAAAGCAGGCCTTGCGTAAACGTCGCGGCGGGATGGAGGGAGGAAAAATATACTTCTTAAGACCTAAAAGGGTGTTTTTCGTCCCCTAGTGGGCTTATGCCTTTCTTGTCAGCACTATTTCAATTGTGGAGACACTACGTTCCTTACCCGGCTCACCGACCTTTTCAGTTCCTATGCGAACCTCACTCACGTCCACTTGGCCAGCCAAGAACCTGAGCCGGGTTATCTCGGCTGTGTCTACAGCCTTGGATATGGCCCGTCCTCTGGCCTTAATAATGACCTTCTCCGCACCCTGGTTAAATTGTATAACGGTAGCAAGAACGTAGTTCATGGTTGGCTTCGCTCCCACTAGGACTACTCCTTCCTTAGGGGCTGACATGGCATTATACCCTCTTGTGTTACGACGTTCTTTAATCGCTTAAACCTCTTATCATATTACTAATTTAAGCCTTACTCTTTCTGGCAACCGTCTCATTCTATCTTGATCCTGACCCCTTTACCTCGCTTCTCCTTTTCCACTTTCTCTAAGGTTACCTCAAGAACTCCATTCTTATAAGTGGCCTTAGCTGTCTCGGGTTTCACTCTAGCGGGTAAATCCACCTCTTTGTAATACTTCCACCTATCATGTTTGGCGGATATTATGAGCTGTTTCTCGGTTGCATTAAGCTCTATG
>Ga0190363_1001640_pt1 | contig 13195 bp, 17 predicted proteins | sample 48721867_MG_FD_161272 | JGI IMG/M metagenome (GOLD analysis project Ga0190363, IMG submission 161272) | Hydrothermal vent microbial mat bacterial communities from Southern Trench, Guaymas Basin, Mexico - 4872-18-6-7_MG | ecosystem: Environmental > Aquatic > Marine > Hydrothermal vents >...
GCACTCCACACCCAGCCCGTCCATCAGGACTGGGGCCCACCCCCCGACCGCGACCACAGTCTTCTTAGCCCTTATCAAGCCCACGTTGGTTTCGACGCCCGAGACACGTGCATCCTGCCAGAGGTGGGGCTCCCCCGGTAGGTCTTTGGACTCCCTCGCCTCCAGCAGGAGGCGTCTGACCTTCATGCCGAACCTGGCCTCCCCACCCATCTTCAGGAACTGGTTGTAGTAGTATGCAACGAAGGCCTTGACGTCGATCGAGCCCGCCTTGGGTATGAGCATACCGGACTCCGCCTCCGGTAGGCCGAGCTTCGGGTTTCCTGACATGTTAAGGCCTATGAGCCTCTCCAGCTCGTCTCCGTCGTATATTCGGTACTCGAATCTTCGGAGGTATCCTCTGATGCCTCTGTACTCCTCCGGGCTGAGTATCCAGAGGTAGCCGTTCATCCTCAGGTCCAACCCGGCTTGTTTGGATACGTCCATGTAGAACTTGACTGATGAGCCTGTGAGGAGCCTGTTCGTCCTGGAGTGGAAGAAGTCTCTGAACATCCCGACGCTTCTGGCCGTGTTACCCCTACCAGGTCCACCCAGCATGTCCACGACGAGGACCCTGTGGTGAGGGTTGAGTCTCTTTATGTGGTACGCCGTGGACAGGCCGATTATCCCTACACCTACCACCAGGGCGTCCCACAAGGCTCGATCAAGAGACGTTGCCCCGGGAAGCCTAAATCCTTTTACCCTCCGAAGTCCACACCCGTGAACTTCTTCAGTCCCTCCAACACGGCTGGCGGCGTCAGACCTGCCTCAGCGGCCTCCTTCCTTATCTTCATGATTATCGCAGGTATGTCTATGCTCATCGGACAGTGCTCTACGCACCTCCCACACATCGTGCACGTGTAGGCTATTGGAGCCGCCCTCTCGAGGCCTCCGAGGAGGAACCTCGTCAGGGCCGCCCCTATCCCGCAGACGTATATGTGGCCGAAGTACCCGGCTACGACCCCGTAGACGGGGCATTCGTACATGCATCCGCCGCATCTCAGGCAGTACAGGGCTTGGCGGTACACATCGTCCCTTATCATGTCGGTTCTGTGGTTGTCGAGTACGACGAGGTGGAACTCCCTCGGGCCGTGGACCCCGTACACGGTGCACTTCTCTATGTCCCCGGACTTGCTCGGGCCGCATATCATGTTCACGTACGTGGGTGCCTTGTAGTTGGCGTACCTGGCGGCCACCTCGACGAGCATCATGCAGTCCATCAGAGTTGGGAGAACCTTCTCGACGCCGGCTATGGCGATGTGCTTCTCCGGCAGGCCCACCACGAGCCTTGCGTTCCCCTCGTTCTCTATGATGAACACCGTTCCTGTGTCGGCTGCGACGGCGTTGGCTCCTGTTATGCCCACGTCGGCCTTCATGAAAACGTCCCTGAGGTACTTCCTCGTCTCCGCGACCAGCGTCGGGATGTCTGGTGGGAGGGGCTTTCCGTATATCTTGGAGAAAAGCTCGGCAACCCTCTCCCTCGGGACGTGTATGGCCGGTGAGAGGATGTGCATGGGCTTCTCTCCGAGGTGCTGGATTATGAACTCCCCGAGGTCGGTCTCGTAGACCTTGCATCCCCTCTCCTCGAGGAACTCGTTTATGTGGAGCTCCTCGCAAGTCAGGCTCTTAGCCTTGGTGACGGTAGCCCCTTTCCCCACGACGTCTCCGACGTACTCCAGGGCGTCCTCCACGGTCTCGGCGTAGAAGAAGAGCCCCTTGGAGTCCTCAACCCTGTCCCTGAGCTCCCTGATGAGCTCGTCCCTGTGGGTCAGAGACCACTCCTTGACCTCCCTGAGCCTCTCGGCCATCTCCGGTACCTTCGGAAACAGCTTGAGGGCTTCGTCCCTGTTCCTCCTGTAGAACTTCACGGCCCTCGATATGGCCAACCTCAGGCTGTCGTCCATGGAGCCCTCCCACAGTCTATCCAAGTACCCGTCCAGGAGCTTGAGGTACTCCTCCCTGTCCATCACAACACCTCCTCGAGGAGCTGACAGAAATCCATGACCCTCAAACCCCTGAGCTCATCCCCACCCCACTCCTCGACCCCGCTCCTCAGGTTCGAGACGCACTGTGGGCAGGCGGTCACCACCACGTCCACACGGCCTCCGACCTCGTCCTCCTGAAGCAGCTTCCTCACTGCTACCTGGGGGGAGAGGAATGGAGCGAACATAGGCAGGAGTCCCCCTCCGCCGCAGCACACGGATTTTTCCCTGTTGAACCTGGATTCGACGAGCTTGAGGCCTGGTATACGCTTCAGAACCCTGCGGGGCTCCTCGTAGACGCCCATGTGTCTCCCGAGTTCGCATGGGTCGTGGTACATCACGGAGGCCTCGAACGGCTTGAACTCGTAGCTCCTTTCAGACAGCACCCTGTCGAGGAACTCCGTCACGTGGAGCGTCTCAAACCTCGGCTTGAGGCCTACGCTCGGGTAGGTTTCCCTGAACCCCCTCATACAGGCTGGGCACGCTGTCACGACCGTACGGCATCCGTCAAGGGCTTCCAGAACCTCAGCGCCGATTCGCCTGGCGTCCTCCGTGTACCCGGCTATGAACACGGGGAACCCGCAGCACATCTCTTCTCCGACGACCTCGAACTCGACGTCGAGGGCCTCCAGGACCTTGAGGACGGACTGGAACTCCCGTTTGAGCACGTTCCTGTAGTTGCATCCCATCCACACAGAAACGTACTCTCGGCTCAACTCACTAAGTAGGTGTAAAGTACTTAAATAAGCCTGACCTCGGTTCCGAGGGCCTGGCCTGGGAGGCCTCTGCGGAACCTGACCCTGACCGCCCCACCTCTGCCGTGTATGGAGACTACCTTACCCCTTATGATGAGGTCTCCCCTACGCCATTCGACCGTTCGGCCTACGAGCCTGGCAGCCTCGCTGGGGGAGCCTACGCCTCTGAACCGTACTATGCACTCCCTCGACCTCTGCGTTCCAGGACCCCTCCTGTAGCTTTCGACGACCCCTACGACCGTTGCGGCCTTCATGGAGCCAGGAAAATGTTTATCAGGCCTCTAATAAAATCTATCTCGCAGGTGAGGGCTTATTGTGGAGTCTGAGATGTTCATAGACCCCTGGGGAGCAGTTCTGGTAGAGGACTACAGGAAGATAATCGAGTGCTTCGGCCTCAAGCCCTTCACCGACGAGCACCTGAAGCTCCTGCCCGAGCCTAACAGGCTGATGAGGCGTAGAGTCGTCTTCTGCCACAGGGACCTTGAGGTAATTCTGGACGCCATCAGGAACGGGAGGCCCTTCTACGCACTTACGGGAATCGTTCCCTCGGCGGAGAAGATACACTTCGGTAACAAGATGGTTGTCGAGAACATGGCCTACTTCCAGAGGTACGCGGACAGGGTGTACATGCTGGTGGCAGACATAGAAGCGGCGACCGTCAGGGGCATAAGCCTAGAAGAGTCCAGGCGGAGGGCCTTGGAGTTCCACATACCTGCCTACATAGCCCTCGGACTCGACCCGAGGAAGGTCACGTTCTACTTCCAGTCCGAGAACAAGTCTGTGATGAGGCTGGCCCACCTCCTCTCCGCCAAGGTTACGCTGAGCGAGCTCCGTGCCATATACGGCGAGTTAACGCCCGGAAAGATGGTGGCGGCTCTGATGGACGCCGGCGACATACTGTACCCGCAGCTGGAGGAACCGACGCCGGGCATAATCCCGGTCGGGATAGACCAGGACCCACACATCAGGCTTGCCCGAGACCTCGCCAAGAGGTTCAGGAGGGAGTACGGGTTCATCCCACCGTCGTCGATATACCACAGGTACACGCCGTCGCTGGACGGGAGGCTGAAGATGAGCAAGTCCGAGCCGGGCTCCTACATAGAGATACCTGAGCCTCCTGAGAGCGTTAGGGAGAAGATCTGGGACGCCTTCACCGGAGGAAGGCCGACGGCCAGGGAGCAGAGGGAGTTGGGTGGCAGGCCTGAGGTATGCGTCGTCTTCGAGCTGTTCAAGCAGCATCTCATAGAGGACGACAGGGAGCTGGACAGGATATACGACGCTTGCAAATCGGGGGAGATAATCTGCGGGGACTGTAAGACTCTGGCCACCGAGCTCATGACGAAGTTCATGGAGGAGTTCCAGGAGAAGCTGGAGAGGGCGAGAGACGTAATCCCGAGCCTCAGCTTCACGACAGGGTGAAGGTTGTGCAGGTTCTGGTAGTCCACGGGAGGAGGCAGGACCCGAACGTCCTGGAACTCGTCGAGAAGTGTCGGGAGATGGGACACCGCGTCCAGACGGCCAGGCTGAGCGACCTATCCTCAAAAGTTGGGACGAGCTCCGAGTTCTTCCTCGACGGCCGTAGGTTGGAGGTGGACGTCTGCTTCCTCAGGTCGTTCGGGGCCGGAAGCTGCGACCAGCTGACGAGGAGAATAACGCTGATGGAGCACATGGAGCTGTCCGGCGTCCACGTCATAAACCCCACGTACGCCTTCAGGAGGGCCCGGGACAAGTACGCGACGCTCGTGGCCCTATCCAGGGCAGGCATACCCGTACCCGAGACTTTCACGACGGAGACGCCCACAGAGGCCTACAGGACCTGCCTCGAGTTCGGTAAGGCAGTGTACAAGCCCATACTCGGCCAGATGGGCCTCGGCTCGATGATGCTGGAGGACGCCGACCTGGCCTACAACGCGTTCAAATCCCTAAGCCGCGTTGGGATGCCCATCATCGTCCAGCGCTTCGTGGAGTCCCCTGGCAGGGACATAAGGGCCTTCGTCATAGGTGGCCGCGTCGTAGCCTCAGCCTACAGGTACGCACCCGAGGGTTCATGGAAGTGCAACGTGGCCAGGGGAGGGAGGATGGTCAAGGCAGACCTCACCGAGGACGCCCAAGACCTCGCCGCCAGGGCGGTCGAGGCCCTCGGGCTGGAGTACGCTGGGGTCGACCTGATAGAAGGCCCTGAGGGCTTGATGGTGTTGGAGGTGAACGGCGCCCCAGGATGGCAGGGGCTTAAGGCCGCCACGGGCGTGGACGTGGCCAGCCTGCTCGTCAGGTACGCCTGCCACGGCTCCATCCCTTGACGCACATGTTTATGAGCTCCGGCAGCGTGTAGCCCTCCCCAGGCTGTATCGAGTAGTCTCCGGACTCCTCGACCACCTTGAAGAACCATCCGATCCTCGGGAACTTCGCGGCCAGGACGGCGTACCTCTTCTCGTAGGCCTCGTGCATCTCCAGGAACCTGAACAGCTTTTCGACCTGGTCCTTCTTGAAGTACGCCTTCCTCCTCCTTGCCTTGACCTCGAAGGCCATCAGCGTGTCTGACTTGGTGGCGAACACGTCTGGGAGCGGGGCCTTACTCGGGGAGCTGACGGGAACCCTTATGGCCTTCAGGCCCGCCCTCTTAAGCCTCTCGACGAGCTCCCTCTCCGCGTCGTAGCCCCTCCTCCTGAGCCTCCGAGCCTCGCTTGGGGTGAGCCTCCTACCACGCCTTCCGCCACCCCCCTTAACCAGGTCCCTCAGCGACAGAGCCTGTCACCCCAGCTCTCCACGCTCCAGAGGGACTATCGCCAGCCTTATCAGGTCCTTGAGCCAGTCGGAGAACGTCCTCGCGTTGGCGTACTTCTGGTACTTCCTCCGACCCGGTATCTTGGTCACCATCCTCAACCTGACCATCTTGGCCACGTAGAACTTCGCAGTGCTCCTCGGTATCCCCGCGAGCCTCGCCAGGTCCCCGCTCGTGAATATGTCCTCCAGCTTCGCATAGGCCTCTATGACCTCAGGTGGGAATGGCATCGAATCGCGGATTATCTTCCTGAGCTCCTCGGCGGCGGACATTTTGCCAATCTTTCATACAACACAAGCCTTAAATCATCTTCCACACACCCTGGGCAAACTTTATAGGCACATACCTCAAGCTATCCATGGAGGTCTGGGACAGGGGAATATGGTCGACATATGCCCTGTATGCGGGTTGCCGAAGGATCTTTGCGTGTGCGAGGAGATAAGCAGGGAGCAACAGAGGATCAGGATAAGGATCGAAACGCGGAAGTGGGGTAAGACGATGACCATCATAGACGGGATAGACACGAAGGACTTCGACCTAGGAGACCTTGCCGCGAAGCTCAAAGCGATGTGCGCCTGCGGTGGAACCGCGAAGAACAACGTCATAATGCTTCAGGGAGACCAGAGGGAAGCCGCCAAGAGATGCCTGGTGAAGCTGGGGTTCCCTGAGGAGAACATAGAAATCCAGTAGCGCCCACCTGGCCGCACACGCAGGACAAGTTGGGTTTAAAAGCTACGCTACAGCCCATAATCTTGAGCATAAAGCCATGGAAACCAAAACCAAGTACAGAACCCTCGAAGACCTGCCCGGAGTCGGGCCCGCCATAGCCTCAAGGCTCAGAAAGGCCGGGTTCAAGACCGTCGAGGCAGTCGCGGTGGCCACGGTCAAGGAGCTGGCCGAAGCCGGCATAGGGGAGACCCTGGCCAGGAGGATAATCGAGGCGGCCAGGAGCTCCATGGCCGTAACCTTCGTCCGCGGCGACGAGCTCCTCGAACTCCGTAAGGGGGTCCTGAAGCTCACGACCGGGGTCAAGGCGCTGGACGAACTCCTCGGAGGCGGGGTCGAGACGCAGTCGATAACGGAGTTCTACGGGGAGTACGGGACAGGCAAATCTCAGATATGCCACCAACTGTGCGTCACCGTCCAACTCCCGGAGGAGCGGGGAGGCCTCGACGGAGGGGCGCTGTACATAGACACGGAGAACACTTTCAGGGTGGAGCGCATAGCCCAGATAGCGAGGCGCTTCGGCCTCGACCCGAGGGGGGCTTTGAAGAGGATAGTGTACGCGGAGGCCTACACGTCTGAGCATCAGATAGTCTTGTTGGAGAACTCCGACGATGTGATAAAGGAGAACGACGTCAGGCTTATAGTCATAGACTCGCTCACATCCCACTTCAGGAGCGAGTACCTCGGCCGTGAGATGCTGGCTGAGAGACAGCAGATGCTGAACAAGCACCTACACAAGCTCCTGAGGCTGGCCAGGGCCTTCAACGCGTGTGCCGTCGTCACCAACCAGGTCATGGCGAGGCCCGACGTGTTCTACACGAGTCAGGTCGCACCGGTCGGGGGCCACGTACTCGGACACATGAGCCACACAAGGATCTTCCTCAGGAAGGCGGGTAGGGGTGGTGTCAGGATAGCGAGATTGGTTGCCAGCCCCTACCTGCCCGAGGGGGAGGTACCGATAAAGATAACTGAGAACGGCGTCGAAGACGTGGAGGAGGCGTGAGATGAGGGTTCCACCCAAGGTTCGTGGGGAGATGGAGAAGTTCTGCACGGCAGTGGAGGGGCGGAGATTCACCGAGGCTGAGAGGGTGCTCCAGAGGATCGAAGAAGCCGTAGGAAAGCTCGGCGAGGGTGGCAGGGGATATGTGGACGCTCTGAGGGGCATAGTGTCCGCCAAGAGGGCTGGAGACCCGCAGGCCCTCGTGAACAGGATAGACCGTGGGAAGCTCAAGAAGTACATCAGGGAGTTCGGAGCTCTTTCCAGGGACACCTTGAAGACGATGTACGAAAGAGGCTTCTACAGGGCTTGGAGAGACTACCTGAAGGCTCTGTCGAAGCTCGGCTAAGCCGCGTGCAGCAGCGTGTGTAGCATTATCCACAGCATGAACCACATGAGGAAGTACGCCCCGACTCCAACCTTAAACATCTTCAGCCCCTCGACGCCCATCAGGAGCTTCAACGCATACGAAAGTATTAGGTAGACCCCGACGGCGAGGGCAACCCCGGACCAGCTGACTCCCATCATCGTGGACGCGACGGCGACTGCGACGGCAGCTACGACCTTTATCCAATACGCCTGTTCGAGCTTGTTCATCCTCAGACACCTCAGCTCACGTACCCGAGCCTTTCCCCGCTCGTCTTGGCCTTCTTCGTCATCAGCTTGACCTCCTCGGCCCTTCTCCTCAAACCCGACAGGTCCACCTCCACGCCCAGCATGCCGGTCAGGGCCTTCAAGACGTACATGGCAGACTCGAACTGGGGTACGTCCACGTACCTTATCTCACACAACAGACATACGCCGTCTATACCCCTCTTGGCCGCCACGCCTATAAGGACTCCGTTGAGGCCTGACACACCCCCCTCACCGCGCATGACCTCTATTCCATGCTCCCTCAACATTCGTATAGACCTAACGCTGTTCCCTATGCCGTAGACCTTAGGCACATCCTTGTAGCCTGTCGGGAGAGCCGCCATCGTGTACACCATCCTGACCCCAAGCTCCCCAGTCACGTCCATGACGGCCTCCGCGAGCCTCACAGACTCCATGGCCGTCACGGGCTGGTCGTCCCCGACGCATATCACCAAGTTCGCGTCGGGGGCCTCGTAGAACCTGTGCCTTGAGAAGGAGAGCTCCGCCAGTCCGTCCACGTACTTGATTATGCTCTGGTAGGTGACTATCTCAGCGAACATGTCCGCGTCGAGTCTTTCTCTCAGGTACTCCGCGGATATCTTGGCGAGGTATCCCATACCAGGCCAAGCGGCCACGAGGACGGGGTTTTCGGTTTTAGGCTTCCTGTAGAACCTAGTCTCCATGCCTAATCTTCTTAACCAAGCGCTTTATAAATGGCTTCCCATCGATTGTTCGCAACGGAGTTACAGACTACCAAATTTTTTAAGGTCCGGTTGAGGATGGTATGTGAGAGGGCTGGACGTCGTGGCAACCGTGGAGCAAAACTGGCCGAAGGTTCAGGTCAGGGACATAATGTCTAACCCAGTCATAACAGTCAAGGAAGACGATACAGTGGCCGACGCCGCGGCCCTCATGGCTGAGCACAACATAGGGTGCGTCATCGTGACCGACGGAAACGGGAAGCCCATAGGGATACTCACAGAGCGGGATGTGACGAGGAGGGTTGCGGCTAAGGGGGTTTGCCCAAGGGATGTGAACGTCGGGGAGGCTATGAGCACGCCGCTGATCACGATAGCCCCCGACGTGGATGTGGTGGAGGCTGTCAGGATAATGACGAAGCTGAACGTCAGTAGGCTTGGAGTGGTGTACAAGGACAGGTTGGTGGGCATCGTCTCCTACAAGGACGTGATGAGGGTGATACCTGAGATATTCTACATAGCCTCTGAGATAGCCAGGACGGGGCCGATACCAGCAGGCGGGGGACCCCTGCTCGCAGGGTACTGCGACGGCTGTGGAAGGTGGTCCCGCAACCTGAAGGAAGTCGAGGGCAAGTTCCTCTGCGAGGAGTGTAGGATAGAGTTCGAGGAGGCTGCGTGATGTCCGAAGCCTCCGCCACGTACTTAACCAAGAAGCCAGTCGTCACCATAATCCAGGACGTCCCCGTCTGGGACGCCGTGTGGATAATGGCCCAGAAGGGCTTCAGGCGGCTCCCGGTCGTGGACGAGGACGGGCGGCTCGTCGGTATAATAACGGCGACCGACCTGGTCAGGAGGTTGAGCTCCGTATCATCCGCCGACGGGGTTTCAGGGGCCCTTGACCACAGAGTTGCGGACGTCATGACAAGGGAAGTGGCTTACGTGGGGATAGACCAGAGGCTTCTGGACGCCGTCAGGGTGATGGTGGACAGACGGGTCGGCGGCGTTCCTGTGGTGAACGGTGAGGGGAGGGTTAGGAGCATAGTGACCGAAAGGGACGTGGTCCACGTGTTCACGGACAAGATATGCGGTGTCAAGGTCTTAGACCTGATGACGAAGGAGGTCGTAACTGCCAAGCCGTCTATGAAGATAATCAACGCACTCAAGCTGATGGTCGAGAGCGGGTTCAGACGATTTCCGATAGTCGAGGACGGAAACCTCGTCGGGATGGCCACGGTGATGGACATGATAAGGCTTCTGGCTGCGAACCGTAGCAAACCGTCCAGGACGGTGTGGGGGGCCCTGACCAAGGACATTGTTGAGATAGCCACACCGAACGTTGTCACGGTCAGGGGTGACAGAGACGTGGGCGAGGCCGCGGAGCTCATGATGGAGTTCAGGATAGGGGCTCTGCCAGTCCTCAACGGCGGTAAGCTGATAGGCATAATAACCGAGCGGGACTTCTTCAAACTTCTCAGGCCACTAATACACAAGTAAAATTAACCTCATAATTCGAATAGGGGAGGGGTTGAAGGCAGACCTAAACCTTGTGAACCTCAAGGTCCACACTGGGGAGCGCCTGGTCGAGGCTGGGATATCCGTACAAGACGGGAAGATAATCTCCGTCGCCAAGCCACCAAACCTTCCAGAGGCTGACGAGACCATAGATTGTGGAGGCCTCCTGGCCATACCGGGCCCCATAGACGTCCACGTCCACCTCAGGGACATGGAGCTATCCTACAAGGAGGACTTCTACACCGGAACATGCGCGGCGGCCTGCGGAGGCTTCACGACCGTCCTGGACATGCCCAACACGAAGCCCCTGACGGACAGCCCCGAGAGGCTTGTGGAGAAGATGGAGAGGGCGAGACGGATGGTGATCGTCAACGTGGGCTTCTACGCCATACCGCCCCTAGACGAGAAGGCGGTCAGGGAGCTCGCGTCCAAAGGCGCCGTGGCATTCAAGGTGAATCTGTGCAGACAGTGGACGGAATGGGACACAGACAGCCAGGAGAACCTCGTCGAGGCGTTCAGGATGGTCTCCGACACGGGTAGGCCCGTGGCCGTCCACGCCGAGGAGGGCGCGATGGTCAGGGAGGCCGAGGATAGGCTCAGGAGCTCCGGAAGGTCTGGGGTGCTGGACTACGTCGACGCCCACCCCGAGAGGGCGGAGTTTAGGGCCGTCAGGAGGACGATACAGGCATCCATAAACTCCGGGGTGAGGCTACACGTATGCCACGTGAGCACGGCCTGGGCCCTGGAGGCCGTGTCGAAGGCCAAGAGGTTCGGGGTGCCCGTGTCCTGCGAGGTGACGCCGCACCACCTGTTCCTGACCTCACGGGACTTGGAGAAGCTCGGCGTCAAGGCTGTTACGGATCCCCCGTTGAGGACCGACGTGGACGTGGAGGCCCTGTGGAGGGGCCTCAGGACGGGCCTCATGGACGTGGTGGCCAGCGACCACGCCCCCCACGCCGAGTGGGAGAAGACCGGGAGCGTGTGGGAGGTATCGCCGGGCGTCCCAGGCCTCGAGACGACTCTGCCGCTGATGTTGGACGCTGTGAACAGGGGTCTCGTGGACCTGGACGTGGTCGTCAGGGCCCTGTGCGTCAGGCCGGCTGAGGTCTTCGGCCTCCGAGGTAAGGGTCGAATCCAGCCCGGCTTCGACGCGGACGTGGTCCTTGTCGACATGGACAGGTGGTGGAAGGTGGACCCGACGGAGTTCCACTCCAAGGCGAAGTACTCGCCGTTCGAGGGGTGGAGGCTGATGGGGTTCCCCGTCAAGACGATCGTGAACGGAGTGGTCGTGGCCGAGGAGCGTGAGGTGGTCGCCGAGCCAGGCTCCGGGAGGGTCGTCGTTGGCGGAGGTTAGGGTCCTCGTAGACGGTATGCTCGGCAGGCTCGCCAGGTGGCTCAGGCTGTTGGGGCTGGACGTGGAGTACGGTAGGGACGTGGAGGACGATGAGCTGATAAGGAGGGCCCTGAGTGAGGGACGTGTGCTTCTGACGAGGGACATGGGCCTGCACTCCAGGGCTCTCAAGGCGGGTGTCAGGTCCCTGCTCGTCCGGGGGGACACAGAGGCGGAGCGCATAGCGTGGGTCTCGGAGAGGCTGGGCGTAGAGCTGGAGGTGGACCCATCCAGGTCTCGGTGTCCCTCATGCGGCGCCAAGATAAGGAGGGTGGACAAGAGCTCAGTGGCGTCGCTGGTTCCCCCGAAGGTCTACGAGGCCCATGATGAGTTCTGGGTCTGCGCTGGCTGTGGGAAGTTGTACTGGCGTGGAAGCCACTGGGTGAACATGGAGAGGATGATCCGGGAGGCGAGGCGTATCAGGGGGCTTGAGTAAAGCCTTTTTAATCCCAGCGTAAGAACCTTTCTGGTTTGCATGACGTTCCAGCTGTCTGATGAGGATGGTGAGTTCCTCGTAAGGCTCGCAAGGAGCGCCATAGAGGCCTACTTGAGGGATGGAATGAAGATAAGCGTCCCAGAAGTTCCCGAGAGGCTCAGAAGGAAATGCGGCGTTTTCGTCACCCTCAGGAAGGTCACGGACGGAAAGAAGGCCCTCAGAGGATGCATAGGGTACCCGTACCCGACGCACGTGCTCGTGGACGCCCTGATAGACTCCGCCATAAACTCGGCCGTGGGCGACCCGAGGTTCCCGCCCGTCAGCCTCGACGAGATGGACCACGTGGTCGTCGAGGTGAGCGTCCTGACGCCCCCGGAGCCCGTCGAGGCAGAGGACCCGAGGGAGTACCCGAAGCTCATCAAGGTGGGCAGGGATGGGCTGATAGTCGAGAGAGGCCTCTACCGTGGCCTACTCCTCCCCCAGGTCCCCTTGGAGTTCGGCTGGGATGAGGAGGAGTTCCTCTCTCAGTGCTGCATAAAGGCGGGCCTCCCACCGGACTACTGGCTTGTGGAGGGGACAAAGATATACAGGTTCCAGGCCATAGTTTTCGAGGAAAAGTCCCCGAGGGGGCCTGTGGAGAGGGTTAGGCTCACGTAAGGGTTCGGCCTTGAAGGCCTACTTCGGAGCTTGTGGAATAGGGTTCGGACACGTCGGAAGGTGCATATCCATAGCCGACAGGCTTAAGGAAAGCGGGTTCGACATGCTTTTCTCGACGTACGGAGAGGCCGTCGCCTTCGTGAGGCGTGAGGGATACCCGGCCGTGGAGGCCCCAAGGCTGTCCATAACGACCGAGGCCGACGGCAGGATAGACATGAAGCACGTCCTCGGCGTCGAGGGGCTCCTCTCCGTCGAGAGGTTCCTGAACCAAGTCGGCTTCGAGATCAAGACAATGAGAAGCTTCAGGCCTGACGTTGTCGTGTCCGACACGAGGCTCTCGACCGTGGTTGCCTCCAACATGCTGGGCATCCCCACGATGCTCATGCTGAACCAGTTTCATCCCTTGATACCCAGGGAACGCAGGTTCCTGAGGCTCTCGAAGGTGGGCGACGGAGCCGTGCTGACCGTCATAAGCGACGTATGGGGCTTGGCGGACAGGATAATCATACCAGACTTCCCTGAGCCAAACACGGTATCGCTGATGAACATGAGGATACCCCAGAGACACAGGGGCAAAGTACTCTTCGTGGG
>Ga0190363_1001641_pt1 | contig 13182 bp, 16 predicted proteins | sample 48721867_MG_FD_161272 | JGI IMG/M metagenome (GOLD analysis project Ga0190363, IMG submission 161272) | Hydrothermal vent microbial mat bacterial communities from Southern Trench, Guaymas Basin, Mexico - 4872-18-6-7_MG | ecosystem: Environmental > Aquatic > Marine > Hydrothermal vents >...
ATAGTGAAAGGAAATTTGTTTGTTAATGGGGACCTATCTTATGCAGATAAAGAAAAAGATTTTATTGGATTTATAGTTGAAGGAGATGTTATTGTTAATAAAAATGTAGAAAATATGGTAGGAATTTATTGGCTTCCAAATGGAGTTTTTGATTCAGGAACTTGTGGCACTCCAGATGTATGCTATGATTCTCAGCTTGTATTAAAAGGAGTGGTTATAGCAAGAGTCATTGAATTGAAAAGAAATTATGTAGGTGAACCAGAAGAGTATTATGAAACCGAAGAAGGAAATAAGTTACCCATTTTTAAAGAAGAAGAGGGAGAAGAAGCTCAGGAACCTCAAGAACCTGGAGAAGTATTTATCTATGATGGTAGAATTATTACTTCTCCTCCTCCAGGATTTTCTAAGATTAAATTACCAAGAAGATAAAGAAAACGAAAAGCGCAAAAATAAGCGAAAAGCGTAAAGCGAAAAGCGCAAAAATAAACGTAAAACGTAAAGCGTAAAAATAAACGTAAAGCGAAAAGCGTAAAGCGAAAAACCCCTTTTCTTCTGGACCATCGCGCTTTAGCGCGATTGCAAGCTAAAGCCAAAGAAAGCGTAAAGTGTAAAACGAAAAGCGTAAAAATAAGCGTAAAGCGTAAAGCGAAAAGCGTAAAAATTGTTTAAAAATTTTAAATCGTTTTTCGTTTTTAGCTTTTAGTTTTTAGTTTTAAGTTTTTCGCTTTGATTGGTTTTTAGTTTTTCGTTTTTAGTTTTTCGCTTTTTTGATTGGTTTTTCGTTTTTAGCTTTTAGTTTTTAGCTTTTAAATAAGTCTTGCACTAGATTTTGGATATGGTAAAATAGAGGAAAAGGATATCAAGCGTAAAGCGTAAAAATAAACGTAAAACGTAAAACGAAAAGCGTAAAATTAAAAATTAGTTTTTAGTTTTTAGTTTTAAATTATTGTTTTTCGCTTTTAGCTTTTAGTTTTTCGCTTTTAGTTTTTAGTTGGTTTTTCGTTTTTAGCTTTTAGTTTTTCGCTTTCGCTTTGATTAGTTTTTCGTTTTTCGCTTTTAGTTTTTCGTTTTTATCAGGGGGGCCAAATTTTATGATCGATATTTCTAAAATCTTAGGAAAAAAAGCTATTCCCGCTCCTCCACCACCTCCAAAACCTGAGGATCGGGAAATAACCAAAGCAAAAATGGTAGCTATTGTTTTTGTTTTTGCCACTGTGATTTTATTCTTAATTGGAGCAGTGGTTTTTTCTTTTATTTCAAAGAATTATCAAAGAAAATTAGATCAGGCAAATCAAGAACTTCAGGAGATAAAAATCAAAGCAGCAAAATATGGGAAATTTGAAAGAGAGGCAAATCTTGTTAAAAAAAGATCAGACCTTATAAGAGCCTTATTAGGAAATAAAGTTCGTTTTACACCTCTTTTCAATGAATTAGAAAGAATAACGCCGAAAAGAATTGTTTATACATCTTTTTCAATTGTTGAGCCAAATTTGAGAGCTCAAATTGAAGCAAAACTCGGCCTTCAGCGCTATTCTTTGTCAGGATCTTTGGAAGATGTTATAAGATTAAATGGAGTTAAAAATTTCCTTAATAGGTTTGATCTAGAGATTCCTCCAGAATTTAAAGAAAAATTAGATTCAACCAAAGGGGAAGAGCAAGTAAAAACTTTAAAAGAAATTCTTAAAAATCCTGAATTTTGGAATTGGGAAAATGGGAAAAATAAAGATGCTTCTTATTTGATAGATGATAGATTTGGAGCAGAAAAGGGCACAACGTTTTCATTTTTACAGGAGACAATTCCTATCGAAGAATTTATAAGAGAATTAGGTAAAAATATTGAGGTGAAAGAGAAACTTAGAATTGAAGGAAAAGCATTGAGCTATACTGATCTAGCAAAGACTCTTGTGAGTTTAGAAAATTCTCCTTGGTTTAAAAATTTAGCTCTTGCAGGAGCAAGTTTAAGAGAATTAGAAGGCGGGGGGATTCTTATTGAATTTTCTATAGAATGCGAATTAGAAGGAGATTTAAGAGGAAGAGAGGTTTTCTAAAATGAGAAAGTTACTGAAAAAATTAACGAAACAATTTGGAGCAATTGCTTTGCTTGGTTTATTGATTTGTATTTGTATATTTTGGTTTTGGATAAAACCGCTTTTAAGTTCCATTAATGAAATGAAAGCTAAAATCGAGTCCAATTACAGATCAAAAGAAAATATAGAAGTAAAATTAAAAGATTTAAAAGATTTGGAAGCGAGACTAGAAGTTTATTCTGATTCTATAAGTGTTCTTTCAGAATTTCTGCCAGAAGGAAAACAAGAACCAGAACTTTTAGTTACCTTTGAAAGAATAGCTCAAAATAGCGGAGTGATTTTAAGGACAATTTCTCCATTGAAAATTCCCCCAAAAGAACAACCAAAGGAATTTAAAAAAGCAGGCTATAGTTTGAATTTAGTAGGAGATTATCATCCGATAAAATTATTTATTCAGCAATTAGAACGAAATAAAAGATTGATTAATATAAGAACTATAAAATTCTCAGGCGGCGGAGAGGAAAGAGAGGGAATACCTCAACCATTGAATGTAACTTTAGAAATAGAGGCTTATTATAAAGGATAACTGGTATGAAGAAGAAATTAAAACTTATAATTTTAATAGGAGGAATCGTTTTTGAAATTCTGATAGGATTTTTGTTTTATTTACTTTATCTAAAAACTGAACCAAAACCAGAACAAATAAGGCCAGAGATTCCTCCACGCCCAATCCCGAAATTCGAAGATCCAGAGCTTATAGATAAAATTAATGAATACGAAGTTTTTGGAGAAATACCTGTTATAGTTAAAGAAGAGGATGTGGGTCGATCAGATATTTTTAGAGCGTTGTAAAAATGGCTTTAGGAACAAAAACAACTTTGGATGTTTTAGTTGAACAAAATTTGATCTCCGAAAAACAGAAAGAAATTGTAGAAAAAAAAGCAGAGAAGCAGAATAAGCCTCCTGAGGAGGTTTTGTTAGAAATGGATCTAGTTTCTCCTGAGGAAGTAGCAAAAGCAGCGGGAGAAGTTTTGGGAATGCCTTATGTTGATATGAGAGATAAAAAAATTCCTTTTGTTGTTCTTTCAAAATTTCCAGAAGAGATTGCCAGAAAATATCATATGGTTGTTTTTGAAACAAAAGGTGATAAACTTTTAAAAGTTGCTTTAGCAAAACCCTGGGATGAGTTAACTAAAAAAGCAATTGATTTTATAAAGACAAAACAACATATAACGATTGATCCTTATGTCACCACTCAGGAAGGATTAGAACTAGCACTAACCCAATATGCAAATCCAGTCCTTCAAGCTCCCCCAGGTCTTGAAGTTAAAAAAGAAGAGAAACCCGCAGCACCAGCACCTGTAGCAAAGCCTGAGGAAGGTCCTCCCACAATTGAAGCTGAAGCAGAGAAAGCAAGAAGAACTCTATCTGAATTAGTTAAAGAAGAGATTAAAACAAAAGAACAATTAGCAAAAATTATCTCTACTTCTACTGTTCCAAGAATTGTCGCTGCTTTAATGAAATTTGCTATTACTTCAAGGGCTTCAGATATTCATATTGAACCTCAGGAAGGAGATACAAGAGTGAGATATAGAATTGATGGTGTTTTACATGAGATAGCTAAGATTCCAAAAAAGAGTCATCCCGCTGTTGTTTCAAGAATTAAAATTTTAGCTGAGTTAAAAATTGACGAACATCGAATTCCTCAAGATGGAAGATGTGAAGTTACTTTTGATGGAAGAGAGATTGATTTACGTATTTCTACTTTCCCAGTGATGTATGGAGAAAAGGTTGTTTTAAGGCTACTGGAGGCAGGAAGACTTTTTTCTCTTGAGGAATTGGGTCTTTCAGGAAAGGCTTATGAAAGAGTAACAAATGCTATTAAAAGGCCTTATGGAATTATGCTAGCTACAGGACCTACAGGAGCAGGGAAATCAACCACTTTATATGCTGCTCTTTCAAAAATAAATACCGAAGATAAAAATATAATTACATTAGAAGACCCAATTGAATATTCAATTCCAGGACTTAATCAATCTCAGATTAGACCTGAAATCGGATTTGATTTTGCTGCGGGAATGAAATTTGTCTTACGTCAGGATCCTAATGTCATTATGGTTGGAGAAATTAGAGATAAAGAAACAGCTGAGATGGCAATTCAGGCTGCTTTAACAGGCCATTTGGTTTTTTCAACCCTTCACACTAATGATGCACCTTCGGCAATTCCAAGACTTATTGATATGGGAATTGAGCCATTTTTGATTTCTTCCTCAGTTCATACTATTATTGCTCAAAGACTTGTTCGAAGGATATGCCCTAAATGTAAGGTAGAAGTGAAATTATCTCCTGCTGTTTTAGAGGATATAAAAAAGGAATTTGGTTCGCTTCTTAAAGATGCACGAGAAGGTCTTACTTTGGATGAAAAAACAAAGTTTTATCGAGGAAAGGGATGCCCAGATTGCTCAATGACCGGTTTTAAAGGAAGAATTGGAATTTTTGAGGTTCTTCAGATGTCAGATGAAATAGAAAAATTAACTATCAAAAGAGCTTCAGCAAGTGAGATAAGAGAGCAGGCGATTAGAGAGGGAATGGTCACTTTAAAACAAGATGGGATTTTAAACGTGATAAAGGGAATAACAACAATTGAAGAAGTTTATAGGGTAACAAAAATTTAAAGGAGATTAAATGACAGATAAAGTAAAATTAAATATTCAGAAAGAGGATGATCTTTTCCCGGAGATACCTGCTTTAGAAGAGAAAAGAGAAATTTATGAATTACTTGAGATTGCTTGTCAAAAAGATGCTTCTGATCTTCATTTGAATGTTGATTATCCACCAATTTTAAGAATCTATGGAAACTTGCTGCCTTTGGAAGATAGACCAGTTTTAACTCCAGGTTATTTAGAAAAGCTAATTTATATGATTTTAACAGAAGATCAGAAAAAGACCTTAGAGAAGGAGAAAGAAATAGATTTTTCTTTAAGTTTTAGAGAAAAAGCTCATTTCAGAGTTAATATATTTTACCAAAAAGGTACTCTGGCTGCCTCTTTCAGGCTTATTCCAGCAAAGATAAGAACAATTGAAGAGCTTAATTTACCCCCGGTACTCCATGAATTCACAAAACCAAAATCAGGACTATTTTTAGTTACTGGTCCAACAGGCCATGGAAAATCTTCTACTTTAGCAGCTTTACTTGATGAGATAAACAAAAATCAGGCAGTTCATATTCTAACTATTGAGGATCCGATAGAATATGTTTTTGAGCCTCAGAAAGCTTTAATAACCCAAAGAGAGCTCAATACTGATACCAATTCTTTCTCAAGAGCTTTAAGAGCTGCCTTAAGAGAAGATCCAGATGTTATTTTAGTTGGAGAGATGAGAGATCTAGAAACAATGCAGGCAGCTCTTACAGTAGCAGAAACAGGACATTTGGTTTATTCAACCGTTCATGCAGAAGATGTTCTTTCTGTTCCTGATCGAATTATTTCTGCTTTTCCTGCAAATGAACAAGCTCAGGTAAGGATAATTCTTTCCTCAGTTCTTCTTGGTGTTCTTTCTCAAAGACTTATTCCTAAAAAAGGAGGTGGAAGAGTTCCAGTGGTTGAGCTTTTAATAGCTACACCAGCTGTAAGATCTTTAATAAGAGAAGGAAAAACTTATCAGCTTCCTTCTGCTTTGCAGACAGGAGTAAATGAAGGAATGATAACTATCGAAAGGTCACTTAAGGATTTATTAAATAGAGGTTTAATTACTGAAGAGATTGTGAAGGAAGTTGGAGAGAAGCTTTGATTTGGGAGATGGAATAAATAGATCCCTTGGCGAGATCCGAGAGACAAAACATCATTTAAGAATGGCTTATAAGAAAGGCTATTTAAAAGAAGATCAATTCAATTCTTATATTGAAAGATATAACATAGCTTCTAAGATGCTGAAAAACTTAGAAAAATCTCTTATTAATTCCCAAAACCAAGATCCTAAAACCTAAATTCCAGCCAAACCCGGAGGTTTTTGATGAGATTTATTTATGAAGCTACAGATAAAACAGGAAGATTAAGAAGAGGAATAGTTGAGGCTGCGTCAGAAGATGCAGTCCGTATTTTACTTAAAGCAAATGCACTTACCCCTGTTTCTATTGCTCCTTATGTTACATTTGAAGAAAAAATTAGAGAATTTTTTAGATCTATTTTTGCACCGATTAAAGCAAAAGATAAAGCTCTATTTTCCCGACAGCTTTCAACAATGATCTCAGCAGGTCTTCCTTTGATGGAAGCACTTCATACTTTACATGAGCAAGTTCCTAATCCGAGTTTAAAACAAGTAATTGCAAAGATAATAAAAGATATAGAAAGAGGAAAATCTTTTTCAATGGCTTTAGCTGCTCATCCTTTGGTTTTTTCAAGGATCTATGTTTCAATGGTAAAGTCTGGAGAAGCTTCTGGAAAGCTTGACAGAATTTTATTGGAACTCGCAGATCAACAAGAAAAAGATTTAGCACTTACTTCTAAAATTAGAGGTGCTATGATTTATCCTGCATTTGTTCTTTCTGCTATTATTGCTGTTGGGATTTTGATGATGGTTTTGGTTATTCCAAAGATAGCACCAATTTTTAAAGAAGCAAATGTAGAACTTCCAATTCAGACCAAACTTTTGATATCGATGGCGAGTTTTTTTTCTAAATGGTGGTTTTTAATAATTTTAGGAATTTTAGGAATTATTGTTTTATTTAAAATTTTTATCTCAACTAGAGAAGGAAAAAAACTTTGGCATAGAGCTGTTCTTTTTCTTCCAATTTTTGGGAGAATGACAAGAGAATTAGCAATAGCTAGATTTGCAAGAACTCAATCTCTTCTTTTAGGAGCAGGTGTTCCAATTTTAGATAGTTTGGCTTTAAGTGCGGAGGTAACAGGAAATCTTGTCTATGAAGCAGAATTAAAAAAAATGACAGCTCAGGTGGAAAGAGGTGTTCCTTTATCTCAGCCTTTGAGAGAGTCAGAAAATTTCCCCCCACTTGTGGCTAATATGGTAAGAGTTGGAGAGGAGACGGGAAGAGTAGATCAAATGCTTTCTAATTTAGCAAAATTTTATGAGCAAAATTTAGATAGATTAGCTTCTAATTTAACAACACTTTTAGAGCCTTTTATTACCTTACTTTTAGGAATTGGAGTGGCTTTTATTGCATTTTCAATTTTGGTTCCAATTTTTAAAATGACTGCTTTATTTTAATCTTTACTTCCTAAAAATTTTGGGATATAATATTTTGAGATGAGAGGAAAACTAGGAGGGCTTTTGCCCATTAATATAGAAGACGTAATAAAAAGGGGAAAAATTATGAATAAAAAATCAAAAGGTTTTACTCTTATTGAATTATTAGTCGTTATCGCTATCATTGGCATTTTAGCAGCAGTTGGCCTTTCTGCTTATACAGCTGCTAGAAAAAAAGCAAGAGATGCTCAAAGGAAAGCAGATTTGAGAGAAATTCAGGTAGCTTTAGAGATGTATTATGCAGATAATGGCTTCTATCCCAAAGTAAATAAATTTGGTGACAAAAATAGTGGTTTGATAAAGGAGCTTATGGAGGCTGGTTATATTTCTAAGGAATACAAAGATCCTTTAGATCCGACTCGAAAATATTGCTATGGATATTCTACTACCTCTGGATATGAAGGTCTTTATTATCGAATGGGAGCAAAATTAGAGGTTACTACTGATCGATCAATGGTAGAGGATAATGGATATAATCCTCAGTACTATGAAGTAGGAAATTTTCTTCAAGGCGGGAAAGATCCTACAGGAAGGGTAATAGACTGTCGGGGTTAATTATGTTTATATACACTAATTAGGGAATCCGTTTTTTTCGGATTCCTTTTTTTCTTAAGAAAATGGAATTCCAATTTGTTTTTCTTTCTTTTTTACTCGGTCTTTGTTTTGGGAGTTTTTCGAATTCGGTTATCGCAAGAATTGATAATTTAAAAAGTCTTTTATTTGAGTTCTCAAAATGCCCTAATTGTGGGAAAAGACTTCGTTTTTGGAATTTAATTCCTCTTTTTTCTTTTGCTTTCCAAAAAGGGAAATGTTCTTATTGTAAAAAACCAATTTCCTTTCAATATCCATTGGTAGAGGTAGCTACAGGAATTTTATTTTCTTTGTTTTATCTAAAATTTGGCCTTTCATTTTTGACTTTGAAATTTTGCCTTTACAGTTTATTTCTAATCCCAATTTTTGTTATTGATCTTAAACGATCTATTATTCCAGATAAATTAATTTTCCCAGCAATTGCTCTTGCTGGTTTTTTTGAATTTATAAGTTTTACCTCTTTAGATAAGATACTTTTAGGAATTATTTTTGGTAGTGGTTTTTTTCTGTTTTTGGTGCTAATTTCAAAAGAAAAATGGATGGGTTGGGGAGATGTTAAATTAGGGATTTTCTGTGGCCTTGTTTTGAAATATCCTTTAATTTTAGTTTCTCTTGCTTTTTCCTTTATTTTCGGAGCTTTAGTTGGTATAATTTTAATAGGGTTAAAGAAAAAAACATTAAAAGATGAGATACCTTTTGGGCCATTTTTAATTTTTTCCACTTTTTTAGCAATTTTAATTGGAAAGGAATTTCTAAAATGGTATCTAGGATTTTAAAAAAAGGATTTACATTAATTGAAATTTTGATTGTCATAGGAATAATAGGTCTTCTGCTTTTAGGAGCTGTCCCAATTTTTTCTACTTATGATAAAAAGCTTGCCATTAAAAGTGGGGCAATGCTTGTTCGTTCTGCTATTTGGGAAGCCCAAGCTTTGGCAATGGGTCCTCATTTAAAAGATATAGAATATTACTGGCTAGAGTTTCAGTCAGGTTCTTCTGAGTTTGATCTAGGATTTAAAGAAGAAGAAAAAGGCGAGGCGAAATTTAAAACTTTTATTTTACCTCAAAAACCAGTGCCTGTTGTAAAAATTGAAAAAATATATTTAGATAGTGGCCAGATTAATAAAATTAAAGTAAAGTTTTTTATAACTGAAAAAGGAGGTAAAACTAAATTTGAAATTGGCTCTGAAGAGCAATCTGAGAAAGATTTAAAAATCCAACTAAAAAGATCAAATTATTTCTATTGCATAAATTTAAATAGAATAACCGGTCAGGTTCTTATAAAGAGAGGAAAATGTTAAATCGAGAAAAAGGAACAACTTTGGTTGAAGTGATGATAGCTATTGCTGTTTTGCTTTTGATAGCTATTTCTTGTTCTAGACTGGCAAGGATAGTAATTTATTCTGGAGTTAGTTCTGAAAATAGGGCAATAGCTTATTCTTTGGCTGCTAATGTGATTGAAATTCTTAAAAACAAAAAGGAAACCAATTTATTAGATAATGATCCTGAAACCGATCTATCTACCGATTTAACCCTTGATTACTTATTTTCTCAACTTCAAAATTATGGATTTGATAAGGTGGAGAAAGAGGGAGATAAGATTAAGGTGAAAATAGGGAATACGGAATTTACAATCGTTTTAAATTTAGAAACTCCTAAGGAAACTCTCTTACCTGCTGAAATGCTTGAATTTATAAACAAAGTAAAGATAACTATTAAATGGAGAGAAAAAACCGGAGAGAAATTTTTTGTTACCAGAGGTTATTTAACTAATTGGAGAATAAGATGATGGGAAAATTTCAAAAAGGGTTTACTTTGATCGAGCTTTTAATAGCTGTTGCTATTTTTGTGGGATTTATTGCCTTAGGTGCTAATGCCGTGCTTGAGATAATGAGAGCTGAGACTAAAGCAGATGTGATGAGAAAAACTCAAACCCAGACAAGATATATTTTAGAGACAATTTTAAGAGAGGCAAGAGTTGCTGAAGGAGAGCTGGCCAAGAATCGAGTTCGTAAAGCTCATGCTTTTAAATTTCTAAATGAAGGAGAAGTCGAGCTATATGGAACAATTGGAGATGATGCAAAATATCTCAAGATAATAGATACAGATTTTGAAGCAGGTCAGCCTGTTGTTTCTAAAAAATTATTTTATCTTGAAGATGGGGTTTTAAAAATGGAAATAGAGGAAGAAGGCACTTTTGATCTAAATGATAAAGATGAACTTATAATAAAAAAATTTTCTTTAGAAGGATCTTATTTACCTTTGAGTTTAGAAGAACCTCCATTTTTAAAAATCACTTTAAAAGCAGAGACTCCAGGGAAAGAAAAAAAGAAGTATTTTGAACGAGCAGAAATTGAAATCACTTCAGGGGCAACCCCGAGAAGCTACTAGGAAAGCGAAAAGCGTAAAGCGCAAAAATAAGTGTAAAGCGTAAAGTGTAAAGCGTAAAAATAAACGTAAAACGTAAAACGTAAAATTAAAAATTAGTTTTTAGTTTTTAGTTTTAAATTATTGTTTTTCGCTTTTAGCTTTTAGTTTTTCGCTTTGATTAGTTTTTCGTTTTTCGCTTTTAGTTTTTCGTTTTAAAAGTGGGTGGAAATTTCAAAATTTATGTTGATGGGGGAGCAAAAGGAAATCCCGGTCCTGCAGGAATTGGGATAATAATTGTTGATGAAAAAGGAAATGTTATAAAAGAAATTTCAGAAGGTATTGGAATTAAAACCAATAATCAGGCAGAATATTTGGCTTTAATTAAAGGTCTTGAAGAAGGGTTAAAATTTAATTTAGAAAATGTTGATTTTTTTCTTGATTCTGAGTTAGTAGTTAGACAATTGAAAGGCATTTATAAAATCAAAAATAAAGAGCTTCAAAAATTATTTAAAAAAGCTCAGAAATTAATTTTAAAATATAAAAATATCTCTTTCTCCCATATTCCTCGAGAGAAAAACAAACTTACAGATAAATTGGTTAAAAAAGCCATAAAATCTATTGCCAAAAAATAAAATCTATGGTATAATTGAAATTATACCTTAAAAATTTAAAAGAAAGGAGGTGAAAGTTAATGGGAGAGGATTATGAGAAATTGCTTTGGAGAGTTCTTAAGGATCCTGAAAGGTTTTTTAAAGAGACATATGAAGAATTGAAAAGAAAAAATCCATCCCTATTTGACAAATTCACGGAGATAGTTTTAAGCGGAGTGGGAATGTATATTGGATTGGTAGATTCGTGTGTTCTACCTGTAGGATTTTTGTTCAAAAAAGTAGCAGAGCCAATTCTAGTATTAATTAAATTTATGGGAGGAACTGAATTATCGGTTCCTTTAAATGAAGTGATGATGCAAAATGTTAGGGATAAGATAATAAAACTAATCAAAAGAAAGAAAGTGGAAACTTTTTTAGAAGAATTGAAAAATAAAGGAGAAGAGGAGATACTGAATTTAATTAATCTACTAACAAATGCAGATCCGTATTTTTTAGTAAAAAGATCGATGGTAGAACAAAAGATAATTCGTCTTTCATTAATTTTTACTTATTTGGTCATAAAAGAGCAAAAAGAGGCACAAAATTTTAAAGAAAAAATGGAGCGAATGTGCTCCATCACAGAGGCTTAAATGCCTCTTTTTCTTAGTTCCAAAAAGCGAAAAGCGAAAAAATAAGCGTAAAGCGTAAAGCGTAAAGCGAAAAAATTGTTTAAAAATTTTAAATTGTTTTTAGTTTTTCGTTTTAATTTGTTTTTCGTTTTTCTCATTCTTCCCAGATCTCTATTGCTTTTGCTGCCGCCTGAGTTTCTGCTGCTTGCTTTGAAGGACCTGTTCCTTTAGCAATTAATTTATCTTGGATATAAACTCCCATAGTAAAGGTTTTTGCATGATCAGGTCCTTCTTCTTTTATTAATTTATAAGAAGGAGTGATCCCAATTTTTTCTTGAACTATCTCTTGAAATCTTGTCTTCGGATCTAAATAGAGCCTTTTTTCAATTATTTCCGGCAGATGAGAGATTAGATGATAATTTACAAATTCTTGAGCGGTTTTATATCCTTGATCTAAATAAATTGCTCCAATTAAAGCTTCAAAGGTATTTGCTAGAATTATTTCTTTATTTCTTCCGCCACTTTTTGCTTCTCCTTTAGAGAGGAAAAGATAATTAGGTAGATCTAATTTTTTAGCCAATCTAGAAAGCATTTTCCCTCTCACAAGAGCAGATCTCCAAGCAGTTAAAATTCCTTCTGGTTCAGTGTAGTTTTTATAAAGATGTTCTGTAACGATCAATTCTAAAACAGCGTCTCCTAAAAATTCTAATCTTTCATTTGAAGGTAAAGGAAAATCGGGGTGTTCATTTAAATAAGATCTATGAACAAAGACAGTTTTAAAAAGGTCTTTGTTTTTAAATTCAAGACCTAATCTTTTTTCTAATTTTGAAAAATTTTTCAATTAATTCTCCTTGTTTAAATTAGGTTCAACTTTTTCTCTATAGAGTGTTCCTAAAACACCGTTGACAAATTTTCCAGAATTTTCTGATCCAAATTCTTTTCCCAATTCTACTGCTTCATTGATAACTGCTTTTGGAGGAACTTCTTTTGCGAAAAGAAGTTCATAAATTCCTAATCTTAGAATAGTTTTATCAATTACGGCAATTTGCTCTATTGGCCATTCAGGTGCGGTTTTTTCTATTAATTTATCAATTTCTTCAATATTTTTTTCAACTCCATGAATTAAATCTTTTACAAAATTAGGATCGATCTTGATTTGATTGATTTCAAAAAAATGATTAAAAATATCTTCAAGAGACTCCTTTTTTTCTTTAAGGTCCCATTCGTAAAGGATCTGAACAGCTGCCATTCTAGATTGATGCCTTATTGAGAACATTTTTTACTTTTCTGATTTTTTAAGTTCTTTTTTAACTTTACTCTTTAAAGGTAGAATTTCTCTTCCTTTATAAAATCCACAATTTGGACAAACTACATGAGGCATTTTAACGGATTTGCATTTTGGACAAATAGAAATAGCAGGAAGTTTTATTTTTAGCCACTCACTTCTTCTTCTTTTAGTTCTTGATTTAGAAAGTTTTTTCTTTGGTACGCCCATTATTTTTCAATTCCTTGACACTCAGGACTACATAAAGGTTTTATAGGTATTTTTAAAATTAATTCTTGGCGAATGAGTTCGGTAACATCTAATTGTTTTTTCACGGGACTAAAAAAGAAGACATTTCCTTCTTCTTTTTCTTCCTTTTGATTTTCTGTTTCTGGATAAAATTCTTGTTCAAATTTTAAATCCAGTTCTTTTTCAAATTCCTTAAGGCAA
>Ga0190363_1001642_pt1 | contig 13165 bp, 14 predicted proteins | sample 48721867_MG_FD_161272 | JGI IMG/M metagenome (GOLD analysis project Ga0190363, IMG submission 161272) | Hydrothermal vent microbial mat bacterial communities from Southern Trench, Guaymas Basin, Mexico - 4872-18-6-7_MG | ecosystem: Environmental > Aquatic > Marine > Hydrothermal vents >...
CCCCCACAAAACTCCGCCCCATTGTCTAATCTAATCCTAATGGGTCCCCTCACATTGTGAGCCCTCAACCAGAGTAATACCAGAGAGATAAACATAAAACCAAAAGTCGCCGAAAGCTCATAGGAGTAGGCCGTAAATCGAGCCCTCGTCGCCATATCCATAAAGTTCCATTCGTATCGAGGAAGACCATGCCCCTTAAGATGCTCATACACCTCAGGAGGCAAACTCTTCTTATCGAGGAGATGCTTGGTGTCCACCTGAACCTCAGAGAAGGGCTCAAGACTCTCATAGTGGTAGAGTCTCCTGTTACTGCCATCCGATGCCCGGCGTCTTTTTGGTTTAATCTGGTTCCTCCTCAGGATGGCTTTGGTGGTGTTCTCACTGATCTTCAGTCCGTATTTGTTCCAGAGGTGGGCAGAGAGTCTTCGGTACCTGTAGCCTGTCCTTTTGGCCTCCGACAGGATTAGGGATTCGAGGTCCCTGGGGGTCTTTGAGGGGGAGTGCTTAGGGGTGCGGGGGAGGTCATGGAGGGGGCCTTTCAGGGCCCTGTAGACGGTATTTCTGGAGATGGAGAGGATCCTGGCAGTCCTTGATATGTTTTTGTGGTTCCTCTCCAGGACCCTGAGCAGGAGAGAGCGAGCCTTTTCAGGTGAAATCTTCCTAAGATCGTGATAAACTCCTTCCAGGTTCATTGGTGCACCTCTATCCTTCGGTCTTTCTCCCAGGGAGGAAGACCGGTTTTCTTTTTAAAGGAATACCAACATCCCTAAAGAAGGAAAAGAGAATTTGAGCGGCTAAAAGACGGGATATCCTCCCCGAAAAGTGTTCAGTATCTCCATACCTATCTACGAGGCCTCTGGGCCGCCTCCTTGCTCGAGAGCGAGGTGATATGATATACAGAATTTATGTATCTTTCGGAGGAAGAGGCCACAGAGTCGATCATCCGATTTTTTTCCGTCACCAAGATATATCCGGGAGGGATCGAGGCCATAAAGGGGGCGAGTTTCTCCATAAAGAAGGGAGAGTTCGTCTTCGTCACCGGCCCAAGTGGCGCCGGGAAGACCACCCTCTTAAAGCTGATGATCCTCGCGGAGAAGCCCGAAAGGGGGGAGATCCTCGTGGACGGCACCAACATCACCAGGCTCCGAAGGTCGCAGATCTATCGCCTCCGCCGGAAGGTGGGCTTTGTCTTTCAGGACTTCAAGCTGCTTAAAGACCGGACGGTCTTTGAGAACATCTGCCTCCCCCTGGAGGTGATAGGGTACCCCTTGACGAAGATGGAGAAAAGGGTGAGGAGGCTCCTTAAGCTCGTCTCCCTGGACGAGAAGGTCCTGGACTTGCCGCCCCTTTACCTCTCCGGAGGGGAGCAACAGAGGGTAGCCATAGCTCGGGCCCTCATAAACAACCCCTCCATCCTGCTTGCCGACGAGCCCACGGGTAACCTCGACCCCGCTCTCACCATCGAGATCATGGACCTCCTGGTGAAGGTCAATCAGGTGGGCACCACGGTGGTGGTGGCCACCCATGACGATTCCTTAGTGGATCGTTATGGCAGGAGGGCCATCGTATTGAGGAGAGGTGAGATAGTGGCCCAATGAGCCCGAGGCTTACCTCTCACCTGAGGCGAGCTCTGAGAAACGTCAAAGGGGAGGCGGTGGGGGTCGCTCTGAGTACCGGTACCATCGCCCTCATATTTTTTATCTTCTCCACTTTCCTCCTGGGGGTGGAGAACCTCGAAGGAATGTTAAAATTTTGGAGCAAAAAGATACAGATAATATGTTATCTTGAGTCGGGGTTAAGCGAGGGGGAGATCAAGCGCATTGAGAAAAGGCTCCTCGGGATCGGTGGGATCAAGGAGATCCGATACGTATCCTCTGCAGAGTCAAAGAAGATGCTGGTGCGCGACCTCGGGGATCTGATGAGGGGTATGGAGCGGCTGGAGGATAAGCTCTTCCCCGCCACCCTGGAGCTGGGCCTAGAGGGTGACGCCTCCTACGAAGAGATAGAGGCGATAGCGAGAAAGATCGAGCGGATAAAGGGGATAACGGAGGTACAGCATGGGGGAGTTTGGCTGAAGAAGCTCACTCTGTTTTTAAAGGTCATGAAGGCAGCGGCCCTGGTGTTCGGGGCCGTGCTGGCAGGGATAACCATCTCCATCACGGCCACAACGGTCCACCTCACCTTCTACCATCGGCTCGAAGAGGTGGAGATCATGCGCCTGATAGGGGCGACAGAAGACTTTATCCGTTTCCCCTTTTATCTTGAAGGTGGGTTGCAGGGCCTATCAGGAGCCGGCCTTTCCCTCATCGTCCTCTTCCTGACCCATTGGGTCTTCTCCCAGAATTGGGCCCCCCAGATCAGGTTCTATTTTGGCGGGGTGAGGTTTGAGTTCCTCTCCCCTCTGGCTGTCTTGATCGTGTTGACCTTGGGGTTCTTTTCTGGTTTCATGGGTGGGGTGATATCGTTGGCCAGATCACGGGTCTGAAATGAAACGAAAGGCGATCTTCCTCCTCTTGCCCTTTCTTTTTTTGATCCCTTGCTGGGGAAAGGAGGCGAGGGTCATCCTTCAAAAGGAGAAGGCCCTAAAGGAGATACGCAGGAAGCTTCGGGAGAAGAAGAGGGCCGAAAGGGAAAAAAGGAAGGAAGAGAAGAACGTGCTCGCCTCCCTGGATAAGGTGGAAAGGGAGATAAATCGCTGCGAGAAGGAGCTCCGCTCCCTCGAGGAGGAGCGGCAGAGGATAAACGGCGAGATTCACCGAGCCCAAAGGGAGGTGGCCCGCATCGAGAGGGAGAAGGAGAGGCTCCGGAAAATCATAAGGAAGAGGCTGGAGGGGATCTACGGGTTGTATCGGTACGGGGCCGCTCGCTTCATCCTCTCCAGCAGCACTTACGGTGACATGGTCCGCCGGTGGAGGGTCCTCAACCTCCTCCTGCAGGAAGATGTGGAACTTTTGCGCCGATACGGAGAGTTGGCAGAACAGAAGGACAGGGAATGGCAGAGGCTTCGCGACAAACAGCGGCTTCTCCTGGACAAGGAACAGGAGATTGAGGATAAGAGGAAAGCCTTAGAGAAGGAAAGGCGGAAGAGGAAGGAGATCCTCCTGGCCATCAAGGCGGAGAGGAAGAGGTATCGGGAGGCGATCGTAGAACTGCGGAAGAGGGAAAGAGCGTTAAAAGGGCTGATAGAGGAATTGCGCAAAAAGAGGGGCAGGGTCAAGGGGAAGGGCTTTGGGGCGATGAAGGGGAGGCTTCCCCTTCCGGTGAAGGGGAAGATCTTCCACCTGCACGGGCGGAGAAAGGGGATAGGGTTTAGAGCCAAGGAGGGGACCGAGATAAGGGCAGTCTACGACGGAACCGTAGTTTATGCCTCATGGTTCATGGGCTACGGCAACCTGATGATCATCGACCATGGAGACGGGTATCATACCCTCTTCGCCCATGCGTCTCGTCTCCTCAAGAAGGTGGGCGAGAGGGTCAAGGCCGGCGAGGTCATAGCCCTGGTGGGCAATACCGGTTCCTTCGAGGGACCTATGCTTTACTTTGAGATAAGGCACAAGGGAAGGTGTGAGAACCCCTTGGTGTGGCTTGCCCTTCCCAAGGAAAGGAGGAGGAGATGAAGCTGAGCAAGAGGACAGGAGGTTTGGTTCTTCTCTGGTTCGTCCTCGGCCTCCTGCTGGGAGGCCTTTGCGTCCACAGGGGGCTTGCCCGTTCTGACGAGGTCTATGAGAGGCTGAAGATATTTACCGAAGTCATCGACCTCATCAAGAAAAATTATGTGGAGGAGGTCAAGACCAAGGACCTGATAGAAGGGGCGATCGAGGGGATGCTCAACAGCCTCGATCCCCACTCGGCTTATCTCACCCCGGACATGTTCAAGGAGCTGCAGGTGGAGACTAAGGGTAGTTTTGGCGGGTTGGGAATCGAGATAGGGATCCGGGATGGGGTCCTCACCGTTATCTCCCCCATCGAGGACACACCGGCCTGGAGGGCAGGGATAAAGGCGGGGGACAGGATAATAAAGATAAACGGAGAACCGACAAAGGGACTGAGCCTCATGGAGTGCGTTAAGAGGCTGAGGGGGCCGAAGGGGACGAAGGTCACCGTAACCATCATGAGGAAGGAATTTACCGAACCAAAGGATTTCACCATCGTGAGGGACATCATAAAGATAAAGAGCGTGAAGTATAAGACGCTGGAGAAGGGATACATATATGTGAAGATCCTCCAGTTCCAGGAGAACACCTCCAAGGAATTCGCCGCAGCCATAGATAAGCTGAAGGAGGAGAACTCCGAAGGGATAAAAGGGATGGTCCTCGATCTGCGCAACAACCCCGGGGGGCTCCTGGATCAGGCGGTGGAGATAGCCGACTTCTTCCTCGACCACGGGGTGATCGTCTCGGTCAAGGGGCGCAAGGCCGAGAAGATGGAGTTCCGGGCAAAGGAAGAAGGGACCCTCCCCCTCTGGCCTCTGGTGGTACTGGTGAATCATGGAAGCGCCAGCGCCTCTGAGATAGTGGCCGGTGCCATCCAGGATTACGGCAGGGGGATAATCTTGGGGAGAAAGACCTTTGGGAAGGGGTCGGTCCAGACCATCATCCCCCTGGAGGACGGTTCTGGGCTGCGTCTGACCACAGCCCGTTACTACACCCCGAAGGGACGCTCCATCCAGGACCACGGGGTGGAACCGGACATCGTCCTGAAGGAGAAAAGGGGGCCGAGGAGGGAGGAAAAAGAGGAGAAAGAGGACATAGCCCTGCAGAAGGCCTTGGAGCTCTTGAAGGGGATGCACATCTTCAAGGGTTATCTCACCTCCGAGAGGTCTTTCGGTGCCCCCCCGAAAGAGGAGCAGTAAGAGGCGGACGAGCACCAAGAAGACGGCAAGGTCCCTGTCCCGCTGGAGGACGGCAGCCCTACTCTTTGCTCTCTCCTCCGGTGTCCTGCTTTACCTCCTCCTCTTTCCTCCCAAGCTCCCCAAGAGAAGGCCCTTGAAACCACTTATAGAGGCCTCCCTCTTTCGAGCCGGTCTTGGGAGGGAGTACGCCGTCATCACAGAGAACCGTGCGGAGATAAGGCTCCCTTCGAAGGTGAGCAAGGAGAGGGTGCTCAGGGAGATCGCCAGGGGCATAAGGGAATATTATCCCGAGGCCCTCTTGGTAAGGAGGGAAAAGAAGGCAGAGATACAGGAGAGGGGGGAGGTAATATATTCCCTCATCTTCCATCCCCCACCACTGAAGAAAAAGGAGGCGAAGCCCCGGTGTCGGGTGGCCATCGTGGTAGATGACCTGGGAGGGGATTGGGGAGTGGCCAGAGAGGTAATGGGGATAAGCAGATCCCTGACCCTCGCCATCCTCCCTTATGAGCGTTATTCGCGGAAGATAGCCGAAGAGGCCCACAGGAGGGGCTTTGAAATCCTGCTCCACCTCCCGATGGAACCCAAGGGGTATCCGCTCAAGGACCCAGGCAAAGGGGCTCTCTTCGTTTCCATGGACGAGGACGAGCTGAGGAGGCGGATCGCTGAGGCCCTGGAGGCCCTCCCCCACATCAAGGGGGTGAACAACCATATGGGATCTCGCTTTATGGAACACGAGAAGAAGGTCTTCGTGGTGATGGACGAACTGAGAAGCCGGGGGCTCTTCTTCCTCGACAGCCTCACCACCCCCAAGAGCCGCGGATATGTGGTGGCGAAGAAGATGGGTCTTAAGGCCGCCCAAAGGGATGTCTTCCTCGATAATTCGCAAAGCGAAGAGGAGTTCAGGAAACAGTGGGCCTCCTTCATGAGGAGGGTCCATCGATATGGGAAGGCCATCGCCATCTGTCATCCCTACCCGAGCACCCTGAGGGGGTTAAAGGAGGCGGTACAGGGGATGGGAGGAGAGGTGGAAGTGGTTCCCCTCTCGAAGGTCCTCGATTAGGGGGAAGGTTTGGCAAGGTATTCGATATTGACGAAGGAGGGACACAAAGAAGAGGGGAAGTTGCCCAAGGGGTGGCACCTCCTCTCTCCCTCTCCAGCCAGGCCTCCCCGTCCCCGGCCCCTGGGTGTGATGCTGGAGGAGGCCCTGCGGCGGCCCATAGGGACTCCCCCTTTAGAGGAGATGCTTCCCCCTGCGGGGAGGATAGCCCTTCTGGTGGACGACCTTACCCGTCCGACCCCGAAGAGGGAAATCCTCCCCCTTCTGCTGGAGAGGCTTCAGCGAAGGGGTGTCGGTCCTGAAAGGGTGGAGATAGTCGTGGCCCTGGGGACCCATCGTCAACCCTCCTCCGAAGAACTGAAGGAGGCCTTGGGAGATGGGATCGTGAAGCGTTATCCGATCGTAAACCATGACCCCTTCTCCCAGGACCTCTGTCCTGTGGGGCGCCTCTCGATGGGGAGTACCGTGAAGATCAACAGGGCGGTCCATGAGGCCGCTCTGCGCATATCCCTCGGCTCCATCCTCCCCCATCCCATGGCGGGCTTTGGAGGAGGGGGAAAGGGGCTCTTTCCCGGGGTGGCGGATTTCGATTCGATAAAGGACCATCACCTCCTCTACACCTTTCAGCCGGGGACATCCCTTGGTAACCTGCAGGGGAATCCTTTCTACGAGGAGATCGTCAGGATAGCCAGGAAAGGACGCCTTGATTTTATCATCAATGTCCTGTATGACCTTCGGCAAAATCCCGTGGGGATAGTGGCAGGGGGGCTCGAAGCCCATTGGCATGGAGCAGCGGTTGTAAGGAGGGCCTGTGCGTACGGCTTCTCAGAGAAGGCGGACGTCACCCTCATATCCTCTCATCCCCATTCGGAGGGACCGCAGGCCCTCAAGGCCCTCGCTGCTGGGGCCCTCCTGACCCGGGAAGGCGGATGGATCGTCCTGGTGGGGGGATCAGACACCTCCTTCCCCGAGGAAATGGTGGAGGCGGCAGCCTCCCTGCTCAAGAGGCACCCGAGGGATGAGCTGGGGGAGGTGGTCAGAGAGAGGTTCATGAAGGGGGAGACGCTTTTCGGAGGGAGCATCGAACTGAACATGGCCCTTGCGGTTGCCCTCTTCTATTTTTCCATGTATAAGATATGTCTCGTCACCGGGGCGAGGGAGGAGTCGGCGGAGGCGATGGGAATCTTACAAGCTCCAACGGTGGAGGAGGTCTTAGAGGGGTTGTCTCGTTCGCTGCCCGAGGCGACGGTACATGTGGTGCCTGCAGGGGGACTCGTCGTCCCCTGCAGGGAGGGATGAGGTGAAGGAGAGGCCTAACTTCGAAGAGATAGACGCGGCCCGCAAGCTCCTCGGCCTCGGGGAGGAGGCCACCTTGGAGGAGATCAAGGGGAGCTATCGGCGGCTCTCGCGCAAATATCATCCTGACCTCTGCCAGGAGGAGAAAAAGGTTTGTGAGGAGATGATGCGAAAGATCAACCGGGCCTATGAGACGCTGATGTCCTATGTCCGAAACTACCGCTTCTCCTTTCGCGAGGAGGACGTTCGAAGGAGCGATCCAGAGGAGCCCCTTCGGAGGTTCTACCGCGATTGGATGTGGGGAAAGGAGGCGAAGTGAGATGCCGGGATGGGGCAGGAGGGGCTCCGAAGGGAAATGGGGAAGGGCGACCTCCTTCTCCCCGGAGTTGAGTCGGGAGGAGAAGATAGCCCTTCTCAAGGAGAGGATAGAGGCGATAAAGGAGGAGCTGCAATGGCTCGACAGGAGGATCTCCTGGCTCACCGAGCTGGGGAAGACACAGCCGGCCTCCTTTCGGGTCGCCGTCCAGCAGGAGAGGTGTCGGGGATGTGGCATCTGTGAGGAGGTCTGCCCCCAGGGGGCGATCCGCGTGAGGGAGGTCGCGGTGATTGACCAGAGCAGGTGTGTAGGGTGCGGCATCTGTGTGGAGGAATGCCCCCACGGCGCCCTTTACCTTAAGGCTTACCGGTAAAATGGGGAGGGAGCACGTACCCAAGGGACTCCTGCTGTTGAAGGACATCATCCTTGAGCGGGGAGGACTCTTTACCCCGAGGATCCGTTCCTCCTGGGCCGAAGGGCTGGATCTGCCCAGGGAGGGGGAGAGGCTCCTCTTTGCAGGTTGCGGGTACCAGCTCCTCGGGGAGACCTCGCTCCTTCTCTCCGCGGCCTCCCGGGGGGAGGAGGTGGGGATGGAGTGGGAAAGGGCGTTAGATCTGTTTTCCCCATTGGTGGGGGTGGGGATGAGGGCCGCGGAGTTGCTTCTGGCCTTCCGAGGGGATAACACCTCTCCCCTGCGGGCAGCTGTTCGGGTCCTGGAAGGGATGGGATATGAGGTCGCCTATCTGGGGGAGGAGGAACCCTGCTGTGGGGGTCCCCTCTACTTTGCGGGTTTCAGGAGGGAATTCGAGGGGGTGAAGGAGAGGTTGAGAGAGGCCCTCCTTCGGAGTGGCTCCAGGGAGGTGATCGGGGCGGTACCCTCCTGCACCTACGCGATAAAGGAGCTCGCTCAGGTGCCTTTGGAGGTGAAACACCTCGTGGAGGTCTACGCCGAAGGGATGGGAGGGGGGAGGTGGCGTCTGCCTGAACCGAAGAAGGTGGTCTATCATGATCCCTGTATCCTCGCCCGCTACCTGGGGGTGGTGGAGGAGCCGAGGAGGGTGCTCGAGGCGATAGAGGGGGTGGAGCTTGTGGAGGCCCCCTTGAGTCGTGAATGGGCCACCTGTTGTGGAGGCGGAGGGGGGTTCGAGTTCGTCTTCCCTCAGGTGAGCCTCCTTCTGGCCAAAAAGAGGGCGGAGGAGCTCCTGGGGACAGGGGCGGAGGTGATCGTGACCGCCTGCCCCGGCTGCCTGATCCAGTTGAGGAAGGGGGTCAAGGCCCTGGGCAGCAGTGCAGAGGTCCTCGATATGAGCGAGATCCTGCTCGAGGCGCAGGCATAATGGAGTTCAGGGAGTACAAAAAGAGGCTCAACAGGGTGGCCAAGGAGGGGAGGGTAGCCCTGGCCATAGGAAGGGCCCAGAGCAGCTACCGGAGGAACCTCCAGGAGGCCTTCCGTCGCTTCCCCCACACCCCGGAGCTCGCCAGGGAGGTCCGGAGGATAAAGGAGGAGTCCATCTTGAGGATGGAGGAGCTGGTGGCTTCGGCCAGGGAGGCGATGGAGTCAAACAGTGTGAAGACCTTCCTCGCCCGGGATGCGGAGGAGGCCCGGAGGATAATCGGGGAGATCTGCGGCACGGGGAAGACAATCGTGAAGGGAAAGAGCATGACCTCCGAGGAGATAGATCTGAGGGAGTTCCTGGAAGGGGAGGGAAACGAGGTTTACGAGACGGACCTCGGGGAGTTCCTGGTACAGCTCCTGGGTATAAAGCCGATGCACCTTTTGGCTCCGGCGGTCCACCTGACCCGGGAGGAAGTGGCCGAGCTCTTGAGCCGCCACCTCGGCAGGAAGATCCCGCCCCGGATAGAGGAGGAGGTGGAGGCGGTAAGGGGCTTCCTCAGGGAGAAGTTCATCTCGGCGGATGTGGGGATCACGGGGACGAACGTGATAGCGGCGGACACCGGGGCGATGGTCCAGATAGAGAACGAGGGGAACGTGCGTCTGGCAAGCTCCCTGCCTCCCGTTCACATAGTGCTGGTGGGCATAGAGAAGGTGGTCCCCACCTTCCAGGACGCGATGAAGGTGGCGGAGGTGACCTGGCGTTACGCCAACTATACGGTACCCGCCTACGTGAACGTGGTCTCAAGCCCCAGCAAGACGGGAGACATAGAGAAGGTGACCACCTATGGGGCCCACGGCCCAAGGGAGCTTTACTGCATCTTCCTCGACGGGGGCAGGAGTCGCCTCGCCCAGATGCCCCGCTTCCGGGAGGCCCTCTATTGCCTGAGGTGCGGCGGCTGCCTCTACGAGTGTCCCCTCTTCAGCCTGGTGGCGGGGAACTTCGGGGATCGCTACCTCGGGGGAATAGGGGCGATCTGGACGGCCTTCGTTACGGGAGGGCTGAAGGAGGCAGCCCCCCTGATCTACAGTTGCCTTGCTTGCGGCAGGTGCAAGCTCCGCTGCCCCATGGAGATAGACACCCCGGGCATGTGCCTTGAACTTCGCAGGATCATCGCCGAAGGAGAAGAGGAATAAGGAGCGATTCGTAAAGGAGGCCTTCTCCTCTATCGCCAAGCGTTACGATCTGGCCAATACCCTCCTATCCTTAGGGATAGACTCCTGGTGGAGAAAGCGGGCAAGGGATGCCCTGGGGGAACGTTCCTTGGTGCTCGATCTCTGCGCCGGCACCCTCTCCATGACCAGAAGCTACCTTGATCGGTGGAGGGGGGGGAGGGTTATCGCCCTCGACTTCTCTCTCGATATGCTCCTTCTGGGACGAAAGAGGCTGAAGAGGAGGGAGGGACGCTGCTCCCTTGTGCTGGGAGACGCCCTCGCCCTCCCCTTCCCTGCAGGGACCTTCTCCGGGGTGATGATGGCCTTTGGCCTGCGCAATCTCGTCGATCTGCAGGCGGGGCTTGCTGAGATCTTCAGGGTCTTGGGTGAGGGGGGAAAGGCGGTGATCCTCGAGTTTGGCCACCCCACCCTCCCCCTCTTCCGTCAGCTTTACAGACTCTACCTCTCGAGGGTGATCCCTTCCCTCGGGGGATGGATCACGGGCAGGAGGGAGGTCCACCATTATCTCTTCCGCTCCATCGACTCCTTCCCCTCCCGGGAGGAGATCCTGGGGATGATGCAGAAGGTGGGCTTTAAGGGGCTTAGGGCTTCATCCCTGACCTTGGGGATCTGCGTCCTTTATCAGGGGGAGAAGGTTTGACTTTGACCAGAGGCTCTGTTAACTTTATGGCGATCAGATGTACTCTACCTTGCAACAGATCACGGTAATGGTGGTGCCGGTCCTCGGGGCCGTCACCTTCCACGAGTTGGCCCACGGGTGGGTGGCCGATCGCCTGGGGGACCCCACCCCTCGGCTCTCAGGCAGGCTTACCATAAACCCCCTGAAGCACCTCGATCTGGTGGGAACCCTGGTCTTCTTCCTCACCCGGATGATCGGATGGGCAAAGCCCGTTCCCATAAATCCCCTCCACTTCCGTGACCCCCGCAAGGGGATGGTGTGGGTGGCCCTGGCAGGCCCTTCGGCCAACCTGCTCCTGGCCACAGGCTGCGCCTTCCTCTTTCGAGCCCTCACCTCCCTCCCCATCAGTGCCTCCTCTTTTCTGGCCAAGGTCTTCGTGCCCCTTCTCCTCATGCTCAAGATAGGGGTGGTAATCAACCTGGGGCTTGCCTTCTTCAACATCATCCCCGTCCCCCCCCTCGATGGGGGAAGGGTGCTGGTGGGGATCCTCCCCAGGGAGAAGGCGCTCAGTGTGGCCCGGGTGGAGCCTTATGGCTTCCTGATCCTCATCCTTCTGATCGTGGCAGGGGTGGTAGAGGTGGTCATCTATCCCCTGATCCGTTTAGGGGTCAGGATCCTTCTTGGAGGCCTCTGGTAAAGGAGGAGAGGATGGAGAGGAAGGTCCTTAGCGGAATGAGACCCACAGGAAAGACCCACCTGGGGCATCTTCACGGTATATTGGAGAACTGGCGCAGGCTGCAGGACGAGTACACCTGCTTTTACTTCGCCGCCGACTGGCACGCCCTCACCTCGGAGTACAAGGACCCCACGGTGATCAAGGAGAGCCTCGTGGAGATGTTCGTGGATTGGCTGAGCGTGGGGCTTGACCCCCAGAAGTCCACTCTCTTCGTCCAGTCCTGGGTGAAGGAGCACGCGGAGCTGCATCTCCTGCTTTCCATGATCACTCCCCTGGGCTGGTTGGAGAGGAACCCCACCTATAAGGAACAGCAGGAGGAGCTCAAGGGGAAGGACCTCGGCACCTACGGGTTCCTCGGATATCCGGTCCTTCAGGCGGCCGACATACTCATGTACAAGGCCCACTTCGTCCCCGTGGGAAAGGACCAGCTTCCTCACTTGGAGATAACCAGGGAGATCGCCCGGCGCTTCGCCTATCTCTACAGGGAGATCTTCCCCCTTCCCCAAGCCCTCCTCACCGAGGTGCCGATCCTGCCGGGCATAGACGGCCGCAAGATGAGCAAGAGCTACAACAACGCCATCTACCTCTCAGATCCACCCGAGGTGATCGCCTCCAAGGTCTCCCAGATGGTCACCGATCCCCAGCGGGGCAGGAGGCACGACCCCGGTGACCCTGAAGTGTGCAGCGTCTTTGCCTACCACCGCCTTTACACCGAGGGGGAGCGGGTCGAGGAGATCGCCAGGGAGTGTCGCAGGGCAGGGATCGGCTGCGTTGACTGCAAGAAGATCCTCGCTGCGAACCTTAAGGCCTACCTCGCCCCCATCCAGGAGAGGAGGGCCCACCATTTGACCCACCTCTCGGAGGTCCGCGAGATCATGGAGGAGGGCACCGCGAGGGCGAGGGAGGTGGCCCGGGCGACGATGGAGGAGGTGAGGGAGGCGATAGAGCTTGCCTGAGATGGAACCCTATCAGGTAAAAATCCAGGTCTTTGAGGGCCCCCTCGATCTTCTGCTCCACTTGGTAAGGAAGAACAAGATAGACATCATGGACATACCCATCGCCCTGATCACCGAGCAGTACCTGGAGTACATTCGCCTGATGAGGGCCCTGGACATAAACGTGGCTGGGGAATATCTTCTTATGGCCGCCACCCTAATGTACATAAAGTCGAGGACCCTCCTCCCCCGTCATGAGGCAGAGGAGGAAGAAGACCCCAGGGCAGAGCTCTCCCGCAGGCTCCTCCTCTATGAGGCCTTCAAGGAGGCCGCAAGCGCCCTGGGAGAGAGGCCCCTCTTAGAGAGGGACGTCTTCATCAGGGAGGTTCTCGATGAGGGTGGAGAGGGGGAGATAGAGGCGGACCTTCCTTCCCTCCTTCAAGCCTTGCGGACCCTTTCCCAGAAGGCCGGAGGGCGGGAGGAGATCCAGCGGATCACCCCCGATACCATAACCGTTCGCCAGAAGATGGGGGAGATCCTGAAGCTCCTTGAGGAAGTGGACCTTCTTGCCCTTCAGTCCTTCGCCTCGGGGAAGGAAGAGCTAATCGTCTCCTTTCTGGCTCTGCTCGAGCTTGCCAAGGAGGGGTTGATACACCTTTGGCAAACTGAGGACTTCGGCCCCCTGTGGGCGAGCAAGTCCCTCGGGAAGAACGGGATCTGCTATGGGTAAACCTTTCCCCTTCCTGCTCATCCTTTCCCTATTCCTATTGCCCCTGAGCGCTTAC
>Ga0190363_1001643_pt1 | contig 13162 bp, 12 predicted proteins | sample 48721867_MG_FD_161272 | JGI IMG/M metagenome (GOLD analysis project Ga0190363, IMG submission 161272) | Hydrothermal vent microbial mat bacterial communities from Southern Trench, Guaymas Basin, Mexico - 4872-18-6-7_MG | ecosystem: Environmental > Aquatic > Marine > Hydrothermal vents >...
GGCACGAAGGCTACATACCCGCCTGTCTCATCTTCCATAATTATCGTGTCAAATTCGTACATATTTTTCCCCAGCTACAAGCTCCTAAGAAATAATGCTTACAGCATGAATATTAGTCTTTATCTCTACAACTGAACCGCCAAGCAAATATTCAACCATCTCATTCGACAATTTATACCGAAACTATATTAGAAATTGCTTGAAGTCTGCTTTTTTCCAATAAATATAAACGACAATAAGTATCTATTCCCCGGTACTACATAAATTTCTTGAATTGTGCCTTTTGGTTTCTTTTCGCTGTTGCTTGGCTATATAATTGAATCTCATTTTTGCGTGCTCATATTTTGTGGTTACCTCTTGTATGCGAGGATCCATCAAGATAACGAGTTGAAATCTGAATATTTTTTTCAGCTTTTTACGAGCTAAAATTATGGTATCGTTAAAGGAGATACTCAAAAGGTCAGCCATAACATTTAGTTAAGAGTTAATTCACAACTAAGTTGTGGTTCCTCTCAATAGCCAGCGTAGAGATCCTCATTAAGATACAGATAAACTTCGTCAAGAAGACACTCTTCCCAATAAAGGATGCAAAGCAGAATAGACGGCTCTTCTGGAGAGAAAACTTCTAATGATGAACGGCATGATGAAGAATGGCTTGCGTCACAGAATCGTCAACTCAAAATTTTAAGCGTCAGTCTCTTTCTAAAAATTGCTTAAATACATTAAATTTATGATTTAGAATTTATATCTGCGGTCTGTTTGGGTGGTTTTAGATGGACTTATCGAAGCTGGAGATGGAACGTTATAATCGGCAGATAATGATATCCGGTTGGGGATTAGAGGGACAGAAAAAGTTAAGGGCTTCTAAGGTTGTCGTAGCCGGCCTAGGTGGATTAGGATGTCCAGCATCGCTCTATTTAGTAGCCGCTGGTGTTGGAAGAGTGATAGTTGTGGATAAGGGAAGGTATGAGCTAAGTAACTTGAATCGTCAAATTCTCTGCTGGAAGAGAGACATCGGCCGATTTAAGGCTGAGGTTGTTAAGGAGAAGCTTGAAGCATTAAATCCACACGTCACAGTAGAAGCTAAAGTCGCAGAGATCACGAAGAACAATGTATCCGATATAATTGGAGACGCTGATATAGTTATAGACGGGATGGACAATTGGAAAACAAGATTCATAATAAATGACTATTGCGTAATTCATGAGATTCCTTTCATTCATGCAGGAGTCTCTGCGCTATCCGGGCAGATAACGACGATAATACCTAAAAAGGGACCATGCTTGCGATGCATATTTCAAAGGATTCCACGCGAGACTAAAAGAGTTCCAATATTGGGAGCTACTTCATCCCTGTTAGCAGCGTTGCAAGTGATGGAAGCTATTAAACTTATTACTGGATTAGGTAAACCGCTTGTGGGTAAATTGTTATTTATAAACGGAGAGGATATGACGTTCGAGACTCTAAAGATTGAGAGGGACAGTAATTGTCCGATTTGCGGCGATCGATATAATGAAGCATAGTTTTTCCCTATCTAAATATCCTTAACGAATCTGTTTCTCTCTGATCAGATGCTGCGCTAATAATGGCAAGATTATACATTCTCAACCCAGTGTGATCCTTTTTCAGTTACTTCCTTTTTCCATATGGGGAGCTCCCGTTTAATTCGTTCAACAATCTCAGATAAGGCTTGAAACGCTTCAGCTCTATGCTTCGAAGCGACGAGAACATACATTACGTCTCCCCCAACTTTCGCTGTTCCAATCCTATGTTGAATGCAAGCATCAATAATCCCATATTTCGTCTTCGCATCTTCGATTATTTTTTCCGCTACTTTAGAAGCAAGTTCCTCGTAGGCTTCGTATTCAAGCCTTAAAACTTTCTCGTCATTCCTTTTTCCCCTCACTACTCCTACGAAAATAGCAATAGCTCCTACCTCATCCGTTAGTTTCTTAAGCCCCTCTATCAAGGTCTCTATGTCATCAAGATTATGAGAAATCTTCACCTTCAAGTCTCCATCACCTTTTTCACGCTAATCTTTTATTTTTCATACTCTCTTTCTGCTTCTAAATTCTTCTCTCTTATTTCATTAAAGACTTGATCAAATAGTAATCCGCTTTTATGATTATGTGAGTTGCTGTGATCAGCATGATTATTGAGGATAAAAACCCCACATATGGGGCTACCTCATGTTCGGCGGCGAAGAGTATAGGATAAGTGATTGTGACTGTAAGTGGAATCGCAGCTCTCCAATCCCTTACGAGGCTTATTTGAATCATATATAGGGCGGCTGACTGGTAAAAAATGAAGAGAATAGCTCCGTTAAAACCTGTAATAAGAGTTAAACAGACAGTTTCAGCTAAGATGATTAATACGATAATCCCCCATATGCCCATAAGGTTCTTTAATTTACTCCTTATCTGCTCAAGTGTTCCCTTGTTCATTATCTGCAGAAATTCTTCAATCTTAGGCTTTAGTGCGAACCCGTATATTAGCAACACGAGGGTTAAGGATAGCAGAAGCAAAGCATATTCGTGTATTCCCGTGGATTTAAGGCATAATGTTGGCGAGAGGATTGCTAAGTAAAGAGCAGTAATAGGGAAAATGTTTAGCTTATAGGATAGGGCTAGAAAAATGAATGGGAGAATCCACGAGTTCAGGTTGGAATATTTCAGGATAAATCCTGAAGTTACGAAGGCCACTGCAAGGATCAGCGGCTTAACTTGATCCTCAACTTTAACTTTTCCCTTAGGGCCTAAGATTGTGCCTAATGATATAGTGATCGATGTAACGTCTACTCACCTCTTCAGTCTAATGTATACTCCGGAATACTTCTCCGCAAATCTTCTGAGAGAATGCCTCTTAATTATTTCATCTCTGACCCTGAGGGCTTTCTTCCTACTTTCCCTCAGGGAGACAGCTATCTCGTATATGCATTTAGCCAGCTTCTCAGCGTTTCCTGGAGGCACAAGAGGCCAATACTCTCCAACCATTTCACGGGTTCCCGGAGTCTCTGTGCAGACGACCGGTAGACCCGAGGCCATTGCTTCAAGCACGGCCATTGGTGAGCGTTCCATTAGGCTTGGAAGGACAAAGATGTCAAATCTAGGATACCATTTGGCAGAGTCATCTTGTCCCACAAACATGAACCTGTCAGATACTCTTAGCTCGTCTGCAAGCTTTAAACATTCCTGAAAATACTCTTTGTCCTGAATGGGTCCGACAACGATGAACCTTACATTCGACAGATTTTCTATGAGATACTTCGCTGCTTGGATAAGGTTTTTTAATCCTTTCATTGGAACTATTCGGGTTACTGTTCCAACGACTATTTCTTCACTTTCTCTATCTTCTGCCATCTTAAACAATTCGGTATCTACAGGGTTTTGAATTACTTCAATCTTGCTACTGGACGCGCCCAATTCGACTAGTCGATCCTTATTTGACTCATTCACGGTTGTTATTAAGTCTGCTTCTTCATATACTGCCAAGCATATCTTTCTAAAGAATGCTAGGCATAGATTCTTTAGCCACTTTTCCTCCTTCATGAATCTAAGTTCCCATTCTCTCTCATCTTCATATATTCCGTGAATTGTAACTAGCAGAGGCTTGTCTGTCAGAGCCTTCATTACTACTCCTGCAAAACCAGCGTATCCAGCGTTTAATGCGTGATATAGATCGCATTTAACCATTCTGTCTATGCGTAATATGCTGATCAAAGGCGATATTAAGCTTCTCACGGTTAAGAAAAACTTAAGATACGGCTTGTCTGGGAAGTGTTGCTTATAGAAATTCGTCAGAACTCTCCAGAAGATCTTTGAGTCTATAGACGGGCAATCCGCGTATTCCCTGACTTTGTGGCGGAGAAGAGGATTCCCTCCGTCTTCTATAAATAGTTGTAGTAGCAGTTTAAGTGATTCTGGATTTGCATATCTGCCCCCTCCGGAATCCCTTAATGGGATATTCTCATAATGGATTATTCTTTTGTCTCGGTATTCTCTAGGCCCGCCTATTGCTATGAGGTTAAATTCGGTGTTTTTCACCTCGTTTATAAGATAGTTTAGCCATCTTCCAACTCCACCTACTGTAGATGGAAGAACTCCCTCGGATATCAGCGAGACCTTGAGAGGCTGCACTATTATCCACCCTTGCCGGCACCCGCGCTTCCTTTTAGTTTATGGGACAAAACGTGCTTGACGAAAGATGATAAGCCTTCGTCGAGACTGATCTTCGGTGAGTAATTAGCAATCTTGTTTATGCGCGATATGTCGGCTACTGATCTTCTGATGTCTCCTTTAATGGGAGCTTTATAGACTATTTTGATGTCTGCCCCAACAATTTTTATTATCTTTAGCGCTAAGCTCTTTATTGACGTCTCTTTTCCTGTTCCTACATTAAATACTAGACCATATGCATGTTTGCAGTTGGCGATTAAGAGGTTGGCGTCGACAACGTCCTTGACATGTATGAAGTCTCTTGTTTGTTTTCCATCGCCATATATGGTTATGTCTTCTCCTCTGAGAGCTTGGTTCGTAAAGATTGTTATAACGCCTGAGTATTTGTTGCAGAGCTGGCGTGGACCGTACACGTTGAAGTATCTGAGGCATGTACTTCTTAAGCCATAGGTTTTATTATACGCGATGCATAAGGCTTCCGCTGAGAGTTTAGAAGCTCCATATGGGGAGATCGGTTTTGGGGCATCGTCTTCTCTGATGGGAATTTTGGATGGATCTCCATAGACTGCGCATGAGGAGGCGTAGATGAAGGTTGCATCTTGAATTCTTGCCTCTTCAAGCAAGCTAAGTGTTCCATCAACATTTACTTCATAACATGCTTGTGGATTCTTTACGGATAATGGAACACTTGCGATGGCAGCTTCATGAAAGACATAGTCTATGTTCTTCATGGCTTTATGAACTGCTTTGCGATTACGTATGTCATCTTTCAATAGGCTGAATTTTCTAGATTTTAGATGATTGCTTATATTCTCAATCTTTCCCGTTGAGAAGTTATCAATAACTCTTACTTCTTCAATATCTCTATTTTTCATCAACGCGTCCACTAGATGACTTCCAATAAACCCAGCTCCACCAGTTACTAAGATGTTTCCTCCTATGCTCATTTATCAGCACCTAGAAAGCTGAATAATAATAGTAATCAATCTTTTTGATTATTGTTTCTATGACCATAATTATTAGGAATATGGCTATAATTATCGATGAAATCATATAACTCATGGATGCAACATACTTAACTCCGTACGTCTTGATTAGAATTGCTCCGAGCGTGAAGTTCAGTATGGTTCCCAGTAGCAACGGGAGAAGAGGCATGGATGGTCTATGCATACAAAAGAACAGCAGTATATTAGAGATTATGCTTACGAGAAATATATGACCTATGCTCAAGGATGTAAATATGGCAATATCTGCAATCTGATTTCTAACAAAGAAGAGAAGAATAATCCAGAATAAAAACCCAGATAAGAATATCGCAGTTTGCATTTTCAAATATATCTTCCTTACGGATCCGCGGTATTCATCTACCTGGAACGCGGCGAATTCACTTTTCTCTCCGGAGAGATATCCATAAAATCTTTGGATGTAGCAATTCATCACTCCGAAAGGCACGGCGATCATAAGTAGAGATAGACTTGCAGGTGTTTCATAAAAGAAATCTACAAGAAATGGATAGGGTGACCCAGTATACCAGACTAGTAATCGATCCGTAAATATAAAGATGAAGTACAATAGATTCACAATTGAATATGGCATTCCAAGATAAAGCGTAAATGGAAGTCTTATCTTCACATTCTCATACGATTCAGGTTTAAATCTACTTCTGAGATAGAGATATACAGTTAGATAAATAATGGCTACAGCCGAGCCTCCTATCATCCCATACACGTGAGCCATAAACTTTTGCGGAAGACTTCTCATCATAGTGTAAGATACGCTTATTATCAGCAGTGAGCAGAGATATGTTAGGATCAGAGGGATGTATAGGCGTAAAGCATAGAGAGGGGCCGTTGTAAGCCATAGAAGAGAAAGCGCAACGAAGAAAATTGTGAAGTATGTGATCCACCAATCTGGATATAACCCTAGAGCATTCGTGAACGTAACGAGTAGGATTGCTATTAGAAATGTGATGAAGAATCCGAATATAAAGTATGCTGCAAGAATTTTTCTTGCAGCTAAGTGCATTTTCTGATACATGAAGTAGAAAAGTTTCCTCATGAATAGAGGTGAGATCCACGATGTGCTTATGATGCTGGCTACTAGTGCTAAGTTAACTGATGTTGAGACGAGTGGTGTTTCACTTACGGGAAGCCATGATACCTTGAAGATGATATAAACAAGAAGTATTATTACCCAAGGAGAGCTCAATGTCACCCCACCTGCAAAGAGCCTAAGGGCCTCAATTATCGAGTCAATCCTAGTCTTCTTTCTGGTGCTTGCTGTTTCCTCTCTTAGCTGATAGTACCTTATCGCCTCAAATACTGCCTTTGCAAGATCAAAAATATCCTTGTATCCGTATCTTTCAGCGGTCTCCCTCGTCACTCCAATTACTTCAAGAATCACCGCTACATCAAGATAATCCTTCACATTCTCATCAACCTCGAGAACCGCTACTGCAAGGGAGTCTAAGTCAGTCAGGACCTCTGCCATTCAATAATTTCTCTCCATATTCTTTCAGAGAGAACCTCTAGGTAGATTCTACGGTAGTTTTCAAGGAATCCTTCATAGGCAAATCTTTCCAAAACGTATCTTCTCGCCTTCCTGCCCATCTCTTCAGCATACTCTTCATTTTCAAGTACCTTCATTATCCCTTCAGCGAGAGCGATAGATGATCTCGGCGGAACAACTACTCCGAAGCCATCTATCGCTTCGCTTATTCCACCTACATCCGTCGCTACGACTGGTTTACCACATGCCATGGCTTCGATGACAGTGAATGGAAAACCCTCGGAGAGACTAGGCTGGACAACCACATAGGCTCGATTATACGCTAATTCAGGTTTATCAGCTGGACCCATGAATAGAACTTTATCCTCAAGATTCAGAGATTTAATCTTTCTCTGACAAGCCTTAAAGTACGCCCTGTCAGATATAGGCCCATAGATTTCGCATATGGCTTCGGGATGCCGCTTTGATACTTTGGCCATAGCCTCTATTATGTTCATTATTCCCTTCAGCTTATCAATCCTAGCCATTACAACTATTCTTTTAAGATTATCCTTTGCACTCGTTTTTAATGGCTTGAATTTTTCCATGTCGATTCCATTGTATATAACTTCGATTTTTTCCTCGGAGACGCCTAATTCTCTTTCCCAATTTATGTTGAATCTGCAGACTGGCAAGACTCTGTCCGCATAATAATAGTTTACTTGAACTATCGCTCTGTAAAGATTTATTAGTAGCATCCTCTCGATTATGGAAGATTTTGATGGCAAATCTAAGATTCTTTCTCTAAAGTAAACGCCATGCTCCGTTATCAAGTATGGTATATCACGTTCTATTTTAAGAATTATTCCTGGAAGCCCGCAGAATGCTGCGACTGATGAATGGGACAAATCGGCACATGGATATTCGTAGGAGAACAATCGCAGTATATGGCTTAGAATTCTTGAGAAGTCGATCATGTAAGACAGTTTAGCGTACTCATATAGTCTATCATTAAATAGTTCCTCCTGTATCACATTCCAGAACGCCTCACTTCTCACGGTCTTTCGATGATCATGTTTTGTGAGAAATACATGCATCTCGCATATTGCTTCAGCAAGTCTTCTTGGGTCTTTACATCCATATTTAACCTCGTCCAGAAACACTCGTAGGCTTGGAACGAATTCCTCCCGTATCTTTCTCTCGTCTGTGGATAAGTTTCTGCTCAAAAAGTCTCTGAATCTGAACTCTTGTATGTGCTCCTTCGCAAACTCTGTACCCCAGAGCGGGATCTCTAATATGCCCTTCACATTCGGCGGCAAATCGTATCTTCTGCGTAAAAATGGGGCTGGAGTAACCGATAAGACAAAGAATTCATAATCCTTTAGATTTAAGATTAAGTTATGAGTCCATGTGCTTACTCCTCCCCTATAGAATGGGTATGTTCCCTCACATAGCATTAGAACCCTTACCATCTCTTTGCTTATTTCCTCCCGTTTTAAAGATCCGAAATAGAGGATAACCTCTTTTTCCGCCTTCTATCTTCTCGGATAATGCCTTAGCAATCTTCTTCATCTCTTCAGATCTTGAGTACTCCCCAGACCATGCGTAGCATTTAGAAGCCATTTTATATCCCCAGATTGCCGATGATGGAGATGATGAAAGTGCTTTCTCTGCATATTCCTCGTAGCTCTCAGCGGCTTTTCTAAATATGAACTCAGCCTTCTCTCTTTCTCTAGTTTTCATGAGAATCTTAGCAGCTGATAAATAGCATAGCCCTGAGATTCCGGGATTCACATGCTTTTTCTCATCAGCTTCCTTAAGGTACAGCTCTACAGCTTCTTCGAGTTTTCCTTCCTCTTCAAGCTTATTAGCCTTAAACCATCTGCTTTTATCTCCTGAGATCTTATCTATCCATGAAGAACCGGAAATTTTGTCCACCACCATCTCATTAAAACAAACCCTAAGATTTTCTTTCACCTTAGAAAAAATTAGAAATTATTATTTTACATTTATGGATTTATGTGGATTTAAAATTTGGAAGGAGAAACATTTAGTAGATGCTGGTGTGCTAATATGTCTGAGAGAATATCTAGGATTAAAACCGGTATAGAAGGACTTGATATCTTAACTGGAGGAGGCCTTCCCGCAGGTAGAACTTACTTGGTTGCGGGAGGATCCGGAACTGGAAAGACAATAATGTCTCTTCAATATGTTTATGGTGGAGTAAGACATGGAGATGCTGGTGTGTACGTTACGATTGACGAGAGTCCACATCATATTCTTGAGGATGCTTATTCTATAGGCTGGGACTTAGAGAAGCTAATAGATGAGAATAAGCTCCTCATGGTCGAGTTTACACCGTTATTCTCAGACACGATGAAGATTGACGCCGATAAGGTCTTAGATGAACTTAAGGGGCTAATCTCACAAGTGGATGCAAGAAGGCTTGTAATAGATCCCATTGCTCCTCTCGTTCTTAGGGGAACAGAGATGATGGATATGATGGCCGCTCAGATGGTTGTTAGGAACTACATTCGCAGATTAATTATGGGTCTGGATGAGTTTAACGTGACGACTCTTGCAACATCTGAGATTCCGACAGGAACGAATAGGCTTAGCCGCTATGGCGTTGAAGAATTCTTGGCTTCCGGAGTGATCGTCTTGAGGCTTAGAAGGATAAACGGCAACTTTGTGAGGGAGCTTTACATAAGGAAGATGAGAGGCGTAAATCATAGCTTGAACGTATGTAACTTTGTCATCCAGTATGGAAAAGGGATAGTTATACCGATCTAGAGATGAAATAAAATCGTTACAGTACTATTCTATTGTAACGAAAAGCTTGTCTCTGCAGAGCTGGATGCATGCTTAAAAATTTCACTAGTACTTGTTTTAGCAGATGGTTATGAAGACTTAAAATGGAAACCTGTGATGATGACTCGGAACCTAGGAGGCGCGAAGAGAGCTGCTCAGGCTAAATTATCTTTTTATTCTAGAATCTTCGCTATCTTCTTGCTTGCTTCACTCATCTTTAGAAGAATTAGCCCGAGCGGAGTTTCAGGAGAAGATAGAACGATAAGTAAGGCCCTTGGCCCTGCTCCCATGGCTATTATCTTTGCGGATTCTCCCTCAACAATCACTCTGCTTATATTTCCGGCCTTAACCTCACTCATAGCTGTTTCGGCGGCGCCGGTCATCGTTGCCGCCATAGCCGCAAATGTATCAATATCTACGTCTCCCGCGACATCTGATGCTATTAGAAGCCCATCTCTCGTGACAGCTGCCGAAGCATTTATTCCACCGACCTTTCGCAGATCGCTTAATATCTCCTCTATCATTGACTTAACTGGAATTGCCAAACTTTTCTTCCTCCTCAACAAGTTTCTTGAGTAAGAGATCAAGAGCCTTCATCAAGTTTTTTCCCTCAGTTGCAACAGCCTCGATTACCGGAACATCCTTCGGTACATGCATTCTCTTCCTAACCTCATCGGCCGATAATGCCCCTGGAAGATCCTGTTTATTCGCTATCACTACGTATGGCAAGCCATGAACTCCTGCCTTCCTCATCATCTCCATTGCGCGTGGAAACTCTTCAGGCTTAGTACTATCAACCACCAAAAGAACTCCTATGGCTTCTCCTCCTAGAATGTCGAGGATCGGATCGAATCTAGGCTGCCCAATAGTTCCAAACAAATCTATAGAGAAGCCTTCATAATCTATATGCCCGAAATCCAGCGCTATTGTGGTGCCCATTCTTTGAACACTAACAGCTCGGCTTGAGATTTTATGCACAATTGTGGTTTTACCAGCATGGTACGGTCCCGTTACGAGGATCTTTGGAATGTAGACTCTGAAGCCTCCAGGCTTAGAGTATTTGAATGGTACGTACCGTCTTTTAGGCACCGGCTTCCTGTCAATCTTGCTGACTGTTAAAACCTCGCTTGCAATTATCCTTTTTAACGCTTTAAGGTCTATGATGACATCGAAGGCCCTTTCAAGGCGTGATTTAATCTCTTTTGGGTATCCCCATTCAGTATATATGTAAATGCTACATGCATCCCGCACTAAGCTGTATTTATTCCATTCCGTGATTGCGGATGCTCCTCTGATCCCAAATTGATCCAAGAAGACATTCAGGGAATCAAAGATGAAGATTGAATCTTTACCCATCCTCTTTAGGGTCTCCAGGAGGACGCCGTTTACCTCATTAAATTGAAGAGGATCCTTAACATTGAGAGCTTCGGAGCTCTCCATCCCTATAACTCCGCTGTATGCATCTATGAATGTGAGGGCTCCGCTTTCACGGTACTCTTCGATAGGCCATCCGTAGCTCTCCATTTCCCCTGAGACTATTTCTGGAGGGCGATTATTAACTAGGTAGAAGCCCCTGTCTCCCTCCCTTAAGCGATTGAAGAGCCATTCTTGGGCTATGGGAGTAGCGTCTACGAACGGGCTTGAACGTATGAGTATGGAGGTGCCTCTTTCAAATCCTCCTCCCAAAAGATTATCTACTACTTTTATGCCCGTCGAGACTCGATTTCCCACCTAAAGCACCTTATGGCGCAGATTATGTAAGATATCATTTACTCCATAATTCATTTATAAAAGGTTTGCTAAATGAGATGCTTAATGAAACGTGTGGAGTAATCGATGAAGAGGATTCCCTCTGGTATCCGCGGATTTGATGAAGCTATTCAAGGAGGCTTTCCAGCAGGGGTAAGCGTTCTTCTTATTGGGGCGCCAATGACGGGGAAGACAACATTAGCCATGCAGTTCATTTATAATGGTTTAGTCTCCGGGGACGCTGGGATCTTCATATCAACTAATGCGACGGCTGAGGATGTTAAGAAGAGAATGGCCTCGTTCGGCTGGGATACAACTCCTTACGAGGAGCAAGGACTTATGAATTTCGTGGATTGTTACGGTATGATGGTGAATAGTAAGCTTTCAGACACGCGTTCGATAAAGAGGATTCCAAGCATACTTGCATTCACGAGTCTAAGCGTGACTCTCTCGGAGATATGTAATCACTTCTGGAGGCTTCAGAAGATTCCAAGGGTAGTCTTCGATTCAGTCTCGTCACTACTTATGTACACGAACCAGGATGCTGTTGTAAGATTTCTACATGTGTTGCTGGGAAGGTTAAAGTCGGTGAATGCAGTCAGTTTCCTCATCTTAGAGGAGGGCATGCATGACAGGACATTAGAGATAACGCTTCAACAATTGACCGATGGAGTGCTGAGACTTGTTAGAAAAGATGCGGAGAGAGCAATACTCTGCCTCGGACTGGCATCGACAAGATGCATCGGCAGAGAAATTCCATTCACAATAACGGATAAAGGCATAATCGTAAAATCTATATGATCTATCTCATTCGCTTCCTTCAGAAATCATTACTGCCGTAAGATTTTTCTGCTTTTACGCGCCGGAAAAATTCTTTAAAGTTTATATACGGCACGGTCGGATGCTAAGGCACTAGTTGGTTCTTTTCTTGGAAAGTTAATGTTGATGCTAAATACTTATTTTCTGGGTATTATTTTATGTGGTGGCTGACCGGATTGGTTAGCTAATCTTGTTGTGTGCTAGGCATTGGAAGAATGAACATGAAAGTTGAGGGAATCATGAGAATAGGTTTTGTGGTGAATCCGATAGCTGGGATGGGTGGGCGTGTAGGGTTAAAGGGAACGGATGGGGTGGTTGAGGAAGCGGTTAGGCTTGGAGCTAGACCCGTGGCGCCGGGGAGGGCGGAGGCTTTCCTCAAAGAGCTTAAGGCGTGTGTGGCTTCGGGTAGGATTAGGCTTGTAACTGTTCCCGGATTAATGGGTGAAGATGAAGCTGGAAGGGTCGGCTTAGATTTCACGGTTTTACCGTTGCAGAGGAAGAGTGAAACGACAGCGGAGGATACTAAAGCTGCTGTGAAGATGTTGGTCTCTGATGAGTATCGGACTGATCTAATAGTCTTTGTAGGCGGGGATGGAACGGCTAGGGATGTGCTTGACGCCTTGGGCTCAGATGCAGATGAAGCGGTAGTTTTGGGGGTGCCTTCCGGAGTTAAGATGTACAGCGGAGTATTTGCCATTAATCCATCAGAGGCCGCTAAGGTTGTTGAAGCCTTCGTTGATGGAAAAGCGGATGTAGCGGAGATGGAGGTTGTAGATGTAGATGAGGGATCTGTTAGGAGGGGCAGGCTGGAGATTCGTCTCTACGGCTACTTGAAGGTGCCGTATCTTCCTCTGAGGATCCAAGGAACGAAGACGCCGAGTCCAGAAACTGTGGATGAAAGAGAGAATCAGAAGGCAATAGCAAGGTTTGTGATCGAGAATATGAAGCCGGATGCGACGTATATTCTGGGTCCGGGAACAACTGTTAAGGCAGTGGCTGATCTCTTGGGAGTAAGGAAGACGCTCTTAGGCGTCGACCTATACTTGAACGGCCGGTTGATTCCAGATGTGAATGAAAGAACGATCTTAGAGACCATTAAGGATTGGAGGAACGCATGGATA
>Ga0190363_1001645_pt1 | contig 13156 bp, 12 predicted proteins | sample 48721867_MG_FD_161272 | JGI IMG/M metagenome (GOLD analysis project Ga0190363, IMG submission 161272) | Hydrothermal vent microbial mat bacterial communities from Southern Trench, Guaymas Basin, Mexico - 4872-18-6-7_MG | ecosystem: Environmental > Aquatic > Marine > Hydrothermal vents >...
CACGCCTTCTACACGAAGCGTGGACGCGAGACGGAGGAGGACAGGGAAGCCGGCTTCGAAAACTGGAGCAGCTACGCGGTGGCGTTGAGGTTTAGAAACGACGTGGTCGGATGTCTATCCACCACATACGCCCTATACCCCGGGATATTCAAACCCGGGGAAGGATATCAGGCGGGGTTCGACGTAGTCTGTAGGGAGAAGCTGATAAGATACGTCCACTGCTCCGAGGTTCGAGTGTACGCTAAAGGAAAACCGGTCGAAGTCTACAGGCTCGAGGGAGACCCGACTAGGAGGATGCTCGAAGCCTTCGTCGAAACCGTCTCAACTAGGGATAAGAAGGTCCTCAAGACGCCGTACGAGGACTCCTACAGGTCAAACCTCCTAGCCCTAGCGGCCAATAAATCCGCCGAGGAGGGGAGACCCGTAAACGTCTCGACGCTCATGGATCAAGACGAGACGTAAACTTTTGAACGCTTAAAATAAAAAGGTTTCAGGAAAACACTGTTATAACTCCTGCTTCTTCTTTTCAAGCCACTCCTTGATAAATCTCAGGTTTTCCACCGTTTTAGGGATAAATCCGGAATAGGCTAGACTGCTCCGATAACCCTCTTCCACACCTCTTATAACATCATCGATATTTTCCCTAGTTAGGTTTTTTATCTGCTTCTTAAGCTTTTTAAAACCTTCTATAGCTGTTTCAACCTCTGAAGAGAAATATCTATATCGGCTTAACTCCTCTATACACTCATCGATCTTCTTCTCGACCTCCAACGTAACCTCCCCAGACCCTCGTTTACACCCCATGGTATTTAAATTTATTTAAGGCTTGAATCCCATGGAGGGTTAAAGGCGGCCGCTATGGCTCCGTATAAGACTATGTCCCCACCCAGCTTCGTGATCGCTATCTTAGGGACCTCGTTTATCGTATACTCGGCTATATGCTGTCTTATGAACGGTAGGATCAGCTCCTCGTTGTAAAGTGCAACCGACCCTCCGACCGTTATGAGCTCGGGGTCGTATACGTTAACCACGGTGGCGAACCCTATCGCGTTCAACACACCTATCCTCCTAACAGCCTCTAGGCTAAAACTATCCCCCCTCTTAGCCGCTCCATAAACCGTCTTAGCCGAAATTCTACCCCAATCTCCTCGGGTAAACTTATAGAGCAGGCTCCTCTCGAAGCCGTCTAGCAAACCCTCCTCAGCCATGTACCTGACGTACTTCGGTATGTTCTTCCCAGAGCAGTATGCCTCCCAATGCCCTCGTTTACCGCACCCACAGACCATACGCCCCTCATAGTCTATGACTATGTGCCCGACCTCGTGCGCGTTCCCGTCTTTACCCCGGAGCAGATGGCCGTCCACGTACACACCAGCACCTATACCCGTGCTTATCGTTATGTAGACTAGGTTGTCCACGTCTCTACCTACTCCGTAGAACTTCTCACCCACGACCGCCGCCACGCAGTCGTTCAGCAGGACCACCGGAAGCTTAAGCTCCTCCTCCAGAGGCTCGACCAGCGGTACGAAACCGACACCAGGTATGTTGGCGGGCTTCTCGATCCCACCCTTCCTAAGGTTTAACGGTCCTATAGACCCAATACCCAGCCCCACGAGCTTGTCGGCTTCCAGGTTTAGGCTCTCCTGTAGCCGCTTAACCATACGTATTATCTGGCGACTTATGGCAGCCGGGTCCCCACTCCGGTCTGTCTCCTCCATGAGCTTAGTCAGGATCTCTCCGCTCCGTCTCCCGACCGCTACCCTCACGTTCGTAGCGCCTAAGTCCACGCCTATGGCATATCCATCGGGCATGAAGACCCTCCCTAACGGAAATTATCCACCGACAGGCATGTTAAGCTTTATCTTAGTGTTAAAGTTATGATCCGACCGTCGTACAACGGTGGCTAGAGATGTCTAAAGCCGGAAAGAGCCGCCTGATAAGGACGGCCGTGTTAGCGGTCTTAGGCATAGCCGTACTAGCGATATTTCTAGCGTTCTTCGCAGACATCGAAGGGCTGCAGAAGGCAATCTTATCCGTGAACCCCCTCTGGTATACGGCGGCTTTCATATCGGTTACGGTAGGCGTCGTGTTCTACACGCTCTCCTGGACCGTTATACTCAGAGCAGCCGGTATTCGGCTAGGGTTTAAAGACGCCTTAAGCTTCATCTGGGTCAGCGTGTTCTTCAACCTCCTCATACCGACGGGCTCGGTGAGCGGTGAGGCCGCTAGAGCCTATCTAACCGTAAGGAGGTCCGAGTCGGACACGGCTTTGGTCCTAGCGACCATAATGAGCCATAGGGTTATAACGCTCATACCGTTCATAGTAGGCTCCTCCGTAGGACTTTTCCACTTGGCGTATGAGTACAACGTCTCCGGGGCTGTCTTAGACGCTTTGATACTCGTGGTGGCCGTTTTCAACCTAGCCTTCCTCGTAACCCTGTACCTAGTGGTTAAGCCGGAGAAAACCATGAGTTTAGCCGGTTTAACGGTCAGGCTCGCCCGTCTCATATCTAGAAGGAGATTCGGGGGTGAAGGCTTCAGAAACCGTGTCTACGGATGGTTCGACGAGTTTAAGAACGGTCTCAAGTTCATAAGAGACAGACCCAAGGCCTTGATAGCCTCGACTTTCGCCGCCTTCCTCTTCTGGATATGCGATGTGATGGTGGCTTTCCTCACCTTCAGAGCCTTAGGGGTCACGGTTCCCCTACCGATAGTCATAACGGTCTACACGATAGGCATAACCCTACAGATGATCCCGATAGGGATCCCAGGGATGGTCGGCCCGGTCGAGGTAGCCATGATAACGCTATACTCCAACGCCGGGGTGAACGAGACCATAAGCACAGCCGCCACGATACTGATAAGGCTGGTCATGCTGTGGTATATGATGGCCGTCGGGGCGGTGGTCACCTACGGCTCCAAAGCCTCCAGGGAGGAGATCCAAAAGGCCCTAGCCGCCTCGTAGCTTAAGGAAACCTTATATACGAATCGAAGACCCAGAAAAGGATCGAAGAGCCTTGGGCCCGTGGCGCAGGCTGGACAGCGCATCGGCCTTCTAAGATGGAGGCTAGGGTTGCTCCCAAGGCTTCCACCGGGGGAAGCCGGGGGTCGCGGGTTCAAATCCCGCCGGGCCCGTATCTTCTTTTCGGCCTTCTGATGGGAAACGGTTAATTTCGAGAAAGTGTTACTCAAGGTTTCAGAGGTGTGAACCTTGACATGTGTTACCAGAGTTAGGATATGCTTCTTAGCCGACGATTATGCCGGGTACGACGTGAGGGGTTTACTCGGTCAGCATGGCTTATCCGTGTACATAGAAACGGTCGATGCCAAGGGGCGTGGTCACAGCCTGCTCTTCGACGCCGGACAGTATGGCGAGGCTATATTACATAACGCCAAGCTTTTAGACGTGGATTTGAGGAAGCTGGAGGCCGTGGTTTTATCGCATAACCACTACGACCATACTGGCGGGCTTATAGAGGTTCTCAAAGCCGTGGGCCATAGGGTTCCGGTCGTCTTTCACCCCTATGCCCTCAAACCATGCATCCACATAGGTAAAGACAGGGTCAGGTTGAAGGTTGGGATGCCGTATACGGTCGAGGAGCTCAAGAGCCTGGCAGACCCGTTGTGTATACGAGATTCCTTCCAGGCTTCTCCTGGGGTTTACTACCTCGGCGAGGTAGAGCGTGACCCATCGATGGTTCCGAGGATAAGAGGCATGTATACGATAGAGGATGGTGTGTTGGTCGAGCATAGGCTACTGGATGACACGGGGTTAGCGGTCGACGTCGAGGGGCTAGGTCTCATATTAATAACTGGTTGTAGCCACTCTGGGGTGGTCAACATGGTTAAACACGCTTCTAAAAGGCTGGGGAAACGGGTATACGCGGTCTTAGGCGGCTTTCACCTCGTTTCTTCGGACAGAGATTTCATAGGTCGGACGATAGCTGAGCTTAAGAAGCTCGGTGTCGAAGAGGTGCATACAGGACACTGCACGGGTCTAGTGGCGGAGTACATGTTCCTAGAGGCCTACGGTAAGAGGTTCTTCAAGATACACGCAGGCTATAAGACGTCGTTTCCCCACGGTTCATGAGAGATAAACCTTAAGTAGGAATCGGCCGCCTTACCAGTCGGTAACTCTGCATGGTTAGGCATTACGATATAGTGGCCTTTGGAACAGGCTCTTCTTTGAACATAATTTCTCAGCTCTTCGGCATGGGGCGGAAGCTTAAGGTGGCTGTGGTCGAGAACAACATGGTCGGGGGTATATGCCTCACGAGGGGCTGTATACCGAGTAAGATGCTACTATACCCTGCCACGGTCGCTAGAAGGATCCGTGAGTCTAAGAAGCTCGGTATAGACGCTGAGCTAAGGGGGTTGGATTTCAGGGGGATCATGGAGCGGACGTATCTCCATATTTTCGACGAAAGCAGAGCGATAGAGGAGAGCCTTAAGAAGCATCCCTTGGTAGACCTCTACCAGACCGACGGGGCCTTCGTAGGCGATTACACGATAGATGTCGGAGGGGTTGAAATAGAGGGAGATAGGATACTCCTGGGCACGGGTTCTAAACCCTATATTCCTCCGATACCGGGTTTAGACGAATTAGAGTATTTTACGAACGAAAACTTCTTCAGAGACCTACGTAAACTGCCTAAACGTTTCGCGATCGTGGGGGGAGGCTACGTAGCCCTAGAACTCGGCTTCTTCCTAGCGATGATGGGCTCCAAAGTCACGGTTCTCGAGATGCTTCCCAGAATACTTTATGGTGAAGAGCCTGAGGCTTCCCTTCTTCTCCAGAAGAAACTTTCGAGTTTCATGGAGATCCGGGTCGACCATAAGGTCGTCGAGGCTAGGAAGAGAGACGGGTCAAAGGTGCTCGTAGCGGAAAACCTTAAGACCGGTGAGACGGTCGAGGTCGAGGCGGATGAGGTTTTAGTGGCGACCGGTAGGTCTTCCTACTCGGACGTTACAAAGCCCGATAAGACCGGGGTGAAGGTCGACTCTAGGGGATGGATAGTCACGGACGACTACCTGAGGACTAGTAAAGAGGATGTCTGGGCTTTCGGGGATGCGAACGGCAAACACATGTTCAAGCATAAGGCGAACTATGAGGCTCAGATAGTGCTCTACAACGCGTTCATGGGTGAGCAGGTTAAAGCCAGCTACCACGCGGTTCCTCACGCCATATTCACAGAGCCCGAGGTCGCCAGCGTGGGTATGAGGGAGGAAGAGGCCGCTAAGAAGCATAAGATACTCGTAGGCTACGCCTTGTATGAGGAGACCGCCAGGGGTGAGGCGATGATGGTTAAAGACTACTTCGCCAAAGTCATAGTCGACCGTGAAACTTCGAGGCTTTTGGGAGCTCACATAGTAGGACCTGAGGCGTCGATACTCATACAGGAGCTTGTGAACCTGATGTACACCCGAGACCGCAGCATCGCACCGATATTCAGAGGCATGCATATCCATCCCGCCCTCTCGGAGGTCGTCGAAAAAGCATTCTACAACCTCAAGGAGCCTGAGGCCTGGAGGAGGTGACCTGTGACATGTCGTCCTCCCTACAGCCCTGAACGACGTTACCGAAGATTTTAATCCCGACTCGTCCTCTTTAAGGCGTCAGGGTGGTGATGACCGTATAGATGTCGCTTAGAAAAGTCTTAGACGCGTTGGGGCTTGAACGAGATATCCTAGTTATGGTGACCGCGGTCCTGATACTCACCCTGGGAACTCAGCTCTGGTCGAAGTATGTGCCCAAATACCTAGAGTTTCTCGGGGCTTCCGCTTTGATAATAGGCCTATACGGATCCTTCCAATCGGCTGTATCGGCGCTTTACCAATATCCCGGAGGAGTTTTAGCCGATAAGATGGGTTCGAAAAACGCGCTGATAACCTTCACATTCGTATCGATAGTCGGGCTACTTATCTACCTGTTCTCACCGGATTGGCGTCTCTTCCTCTTAGGCACATTCATCGTCCTGACGTGGGAGAGCATGTCTCAGCCAGCGATATTCTCGCTGATCGGAGATGTCTTAAAAAAGTCTAGACGAGCTATCGGCTTCAGCGTCCAGTCGATCCTGAAGAGGATCCCGATCATCCTCGCCCCTCCGATCGGCGGCTATCTCATAGAAACCTATGGGATAGAGGGTGGGATGAGGATAGGCTTCACGGTGTCGATAGTGCTCGCCCTGATAGCTATCGTATTTCAGAAGAGGTTCTACTCCGAGGCCAAATCGTTGAGTAAGAGGCCTCCTATAGACATGGGGAGGCTTTGGACGGAGATGAGGTCTCCGCTTAAGAGGCTTCTCGTAGCCGATATAGCGGCTAGGCTTGCGAGCAACACGGTGAAAGTATACGTAGTCCTATACGTCTTAAACATCCTCGGGGCTTCTCCTTTACAATATGGATTGTTGATTTCGGTCCAGATGATCACGTCCATCCTATCCTATCTCCCAGCGGCTAAGCTGGCGGATATCTACGGTAGAAAACCGTTCGTAGCCTTAACGTTCACGTTTTTCGCCCTGTTCCCGGCGGTGCTCATAACCATACCTGGCCCTAGCCTCCTCCCATTAGCCTTCATAATAAACGGCTTAAGAGAGATAGGGGAACCCGCTAGAAAGGCTCTCATAGTCGACCTAGCCGAGGGACCCTACCAGGGTAGAACCATAGGGCTCTATTATCTCATAAGGGAGTCGATCATGATACCCGCGTCTCTGATAGGGGGTCTACTCTGGTCGGTCTCGCCGCAGACACCCTTCATAGCAGCTTCGATGGTCGGCTCGCTAGGCGTACTCATATTCCTGACATCCAAGAAGCATCCGACATAGGCCAGCGTACCGTTCCGACCGATGGAGTAATCGGGCTTAAAGACGCTTAACTAGCCATGTATACTCGAAAACCTTTCGCTTCTAGGCATTATGATGAGCCCCTCAGATTCGTCGCCTAAAGCGGCGTACTCTCCCTTAAGATATAGATAGCCCACGTAAGCCGCGGTAGCCGCGTCGAGCTCATGAACAGTCGCCCCCTCCCTCAAACCCCTCAGCCCCAGTCTTTCAAGCCCCCTTCTTAACCCTTCGAGGCTACGTTTCCCCCTCGGGATCCCCAACACATCTTGAGCCCCACCAGGATAGACCTCTATAACCTCGAACCCCAGTTTCTCAAGCCTTTCCTTAAGCCTCATACCCCTGACCGTGAGCTTCCTCATAGCCCCGAGCGTTATCGGGAGAAACCTTATACCCGCCCTACGGAGAGCCTTATCGCACTCTCTCAGGTGGGGACCTGACCTATCCTCTATCGAGCTTCTACCACGGGGTAGATACAGCGGGGCGTCTACAGCCACCACGGAAGGCCTATGCCGTAGGGTTAACGTGAGAATTTCCCCGTCTCCATATAGGAGACCTGTCTCAGCCGATAACTCGGCGTCCAGTATGCAGAATCCTGTAGGACGAGTCTCCACACCTGCTAGGTCGAGCCCCAGTACGACCATGGGCTATCGCACTGGTATGTACTCTTCCCAAGACTTCTCGGTGGTTATGGTCAGTATGTCTATGCCGTCTCCGCTCGCGGCGTCCCTAGCCATAGCGGCTCTCATACTCTTGACGACGAGGTTTCTAGAGTCTTCGACGCTCATACCTGGTTTATACTCAGCCTCCAACACGCCGATCGAGATCTCGGAGCCAGAGCCGACGACCGCGTAATCGTCCTTTATGACAGAGCCTAAGGGGTCTAACACGTATAGGCTGGGGCCCTCATCATCTACACCGGCCACCAAGGTCTGGGTTAGAAGCGGGAAAAGCCTCCGGTAGAATAGGAGCTGAGACGTGAGCTTGGCCACGGCCCTTACAGAGCATGGTCTACCTGTTTCAAACTCGTGAAGCTTCATGTTCGCCCTGACCTCTTGGATTATAGACTGCATGTCTGAGACCAAACCGGCGCAGGCGGCGCCTATGGTGTCTGTTATCTTGAAAACCTTCTTGACAGAGCGGCTCAGGACGAAGTATCCATATGCGTAGCGTTTCTCAGAAGCTAGGATAACGCCGTCTTTGAACACCACGCCTATGGTCGTGGCACCGGGTATAAAGTACCTTGAAGTCATAGAGACCCGCTTATATAGCTAGAGAAACCGCTAATAAACGTTTCACCTGAAACCGGTTACACGTTCCTGGTTAAAACTTTCGAAACGGTCTATACACTTCTTTAAAAGAAAAAGTTTAAAAGGGGGTTTTAGATCTCTTAGCTAGCTCTGGTCAGGCTACTTTATCGGGTAGTCGCCAAAAGGGCGATTAAATCATTTGTAGATGATTTAAACAACTTACCCCAATATCTGGGGGTGTATTCCATGAAGAAGGTCGGGATGGTTTTATGCGGGGGTTTGGGTAAGAGGCTTAGGCCCATAACCGATAGGGTGCCTAAGTCGTTAGTCGAGATTAGGAAGGGCTTTACCATATTGGATAAGCAACTTTTAGACCTGAAGTATTCGGGCGTGGATGAGGTTATCCTGCTCACGGGCTACATGCATGAGAAGATCGAAGAGAGATACGGTAGCTCTTGGAACGGTCTAGAGGTACTATACTCGGTCGAGGAGGAGCCGTTGGGTACCTGGGGCGCCATAGCTAAGGCTTTGAGAGAGTACAGGCCTAAGGCTAGGCTTGTCATAATGAACGGCGACGTGATAACGGATATAAACCTGAGAAACATGGTGGATAACGCGTCCTACCCCGTTACGATGCTCGTCGTGAGTATGCGAAGCCCCTACGGGATCGTAGACATCAACGGCGGCGTTATAGTTAAGTTCGTAGAGAAGCCCGTGCTACCATACTACATAAACGCCGGTATATACGTCGTTAGGGAAGACTTCGACATCCTAGACTTCGTAGGAACGGTCTCGAAGCTACCTTCGGACATAGAGGTCGACGTCTTCCCGAAGCTCGCTAAGGCGGGTCTCCTCGGAAGCTACATGGAGCCGGACTCCGATGTCTTCTGGAAATCGATAGACACGGTTAAAGACCTGGAGGAGGTTCGAAGGGAGTTTGCCAACAGGGTCGAGAAGCCTTGGGGATACGAGAAGGTCATCGCGTCGGCGGACAGCTACGTCTACAAGAAGATCCTCGTCAAAGAGGGATACAGGATTCCGCTACACTACCATAGGGTTAGGGAGGAGACCATACATGTGATCAAGGGTAGGGTTGAGGTCCACTCTACGGACGGTGTGCTGGCGGTGCTTAGGAGAGACTCCGCGTACACGGTTAAACCCGGTACTCCGCATAGGCTTGTGGCGCAAGAGAACACGGTTCTGCATGAGATATCGACTCCGAACGTGGATGATACGGTCGTTTTAGAAGCCTATGAGACGGGAGGTGTTATAGATGTCTAGGAGGCTTAACATATGGTTTGTATCAAGCTATCCACCGCGGAAATGTGGGATAGCGACCTTCACAAACAGTTTGATGAAGGCTTTATCCAACTTCATCGACGGAGAAGGGTTGAACGTCCTAGCCGTCGAGAGTTATAGGGTCGACGGATACGGGCCTGAGGTTAAATTTAGGCTCGAGAAAAACAGGTTGGAAAGCTATAGGTCTGCCGCCGACCGCGTGAACCGGTCGAAGGCGGAGGTCGTTCACCTGCAGCATGAATTCGGCCTATTCGGGGGAGAGTGGGGAAGCGATATCCTGGAGTTTCTCGAAAGGGTTGAGAAACCCGTAGTGACCACGTTTCACACGGTTCTACCTAGGCCTGAACCGGTCGTCTGGAGGGTGGTCAGGGATATAAGCAGGCTGAGCAGTCAGGTCATAGTCATGGCTAGGACGGCGGTGGATATCCTCGTCAGAGACTATGGTGTTCCAAGCGATAAGATAAGTTTCATACCGCATGGATGTCCAGATGTACCGTTTTCTCCCCCAGAGCCGTTTAAGAGGCTTCTCGGTTTAGAGGGCAGGTTCATCCTATCGACCTTCGGTCTGCTTAGCCCGGGTAAGGGTATAGAGTACGCCATAGAAGCCCTCCCTAGGCTCGTCGAGAAGGAGCCTAAAATCCTATACATAGTAGCCGGTGAAACCCATCCTGAGGTTAAGAGGCATCAGGGGGAGAGCTATAGGAAACGGCTTATCTCGCTCGTTAAGAGGTTACGCTTGGAGAAGCATGTCATGTTTTACGATAAGTATCTGAGCGACGAGGAGCTTACGCTTCTACTACGTGCTACAGACGTGTACTTGACACCCTACTTGGGTAGAAACCAGATAACCAGCGGGACTTTGACCTACGCGATGGGTGTCGGTAAAGCCATAGTCTCCACACCTTACCTCTACGCGGTGGAGCTTCTAAGAAACGAGAGAGGTCTCCTATGCGACTTCGAAGACTCTGAGTCCATAGCGGCGTCGGCTGAGAAGCTGATGACCGATGAGTGGCTTAGGAGAAGGCTAGAGGTCGAGGCCTATAGGTTCTCTAGAGACATGATATGGCCGGTGGTTGCTAAGAAGCACGTAGACCTGTATGCGAAGGTCTTGAAGCTTGAGATGGAAAAGACCATCTTGACTTAAGGCTCGCCTGTTGAAAGTTTATTAACGGGTTTATCGAGAAGAGAGGGTGCGTTCTGAAGACCGCTGAGGCGTAGATTCTACTCCTCGACTATGTTCTACAGGGGGTTTGGAGGATGTTCGGGTGGAAAAAAGCAGGTAAAACCTTGGGATGGCTAGGGAGGATGCCGCCTATCAAGCTGACGCATCTTAAAAACCTCACGGACGACACTGGCATCATACAGCATGCTAAATACGCGGTTCCAGATAGACGGAGCGGCTACACGGTAGACGACAACTCCAGGGCCTTAATAGTCATAGTTAAATACTGTAGGCTGTTCGGGGTGGACGAGGAGAGTCTGAGGCTTGCAAACATCTACCTGAGCTTCATATATCATATGCAGCAGGAAGACGGTAGGGTCTACAACCTCATGAGCTACGATAGGAGGGTCATAAACGGGTACTCAGAGGACTGCGTAGGTAGAGTTCTGTGGGCGTGTGGATACACCCTCGACTCCCCCCTCTCAGAGGATGTAAAACTCTTGGCTAAGGAGGTCTTCGACAAGGCGTTGCCCCATGCGTTTAAGATGCGTTCTCCAAGGGGAATAGCATACTCGATTCTAGGATTATACCACTATGCCAGGGCCTTCCCAGAGGACCCCAACGTGATCAGATGCCTTAAGACGCTGGCCGACAGGCTTCTAGAGCATTACTCGAGAAACAGCTCGCCGAGCTGGGTATGGTTCGAGCCATACCTTACCTACGATAACCCCCGTATACCCTATGCCCTTTCGAAAGCGTATGAGGCTATAGGCGACGCTAGGTATCTCGAAGCCGCTGTTAAAACCTTCAAGTTTCTGACATATGTGGAGACGATCGATGAGGTCTATGCTCCTATCGGGAACAACGGCTGGTACTTCAAGGGGAGATTCAGAGCCCTCTACGACCAGCAGCCGATCGAAGCAGGCTCCATGGTAGAGGCTGCGGCGTCCCTCTACAAGATTTCCGGCGGCAGAGAATACCTCGAAACCATGTGGAAGGCCTTCAACTGGTTCCTGGGAGAAAACATCAACAAGACCCCGGTGTATGACCAGGACACCGGTGGATGCCACGACGGTTTAACACCGGAAGGTGTGAACCTCAACCAAGGCGCAGAAGCCGTTGTCTGCTACCTTATATCACGTTTGGAGCTTGAGAGTTTAAAAAAGAAATAGGATGGATGTCTATCTGATAGGCTTTCTAAGCCTGCTCAGCGGTATGTGAACCGGCTTCTCAAACTCGGATATATGCGTCAGGTCGCTACCCTTCAAAACCATGTGTTTAGACGTTTTAGGCGGGAAAAGGCAGCCCTTTAAACCGGCTTCAACGACCATGTCCTTCGTCAAATCGATAGACTCTCTATAGGTTTTGACTATGATCCTCGAATCCATGTAGTCTACGTAGATGACCGGTATGAGTCGGCAGCCTAAAAGCTTAAGGGCTTGAAGCCTATGGTGTCCATCGAGCACGACGTTCGTACGACGGTCAGCTACTATAGGTCTCTTCAAAACCCCGTCTAAGCCTATTTCCCTCGTCAGAGAAGAAAGCCTGTGAGGGTCTACGTCTTCATGGGGTTTAAGAACCTCTATGGGGGTTATCACAAGCCTCTTTATGAATCCTAAGCTGCATCTAGGTCTAGAGGATCCTTTGTGTTCGTGGGCAAAGACCACCACCGGTCATATAATACCCCCAAGCCGTAGTATCCGGCGGTCGGTATAGATAAGCGTTTCCTCCACTTTAGGCTATGCTAACTTATTTATGAATGAATATATTTATCATGTATCGTAGGGGGGCTTGTTTGGAGGAAGGGTTCTACGTAGGAGAGGCTCTAGTCGGCTCGGGTTACGAGGTTGCACACGTAGACCTCGTCATAGGAAGTAAACGGGGAGCGGCTGGGATAGCGTTCGTGAACGCTCTGTCCCAGCTTTCGGCGGGACATACGCCTATGCTCGCCGTCATACGGCCTAACCTACCTGCGAAGCCGAACACGGTGATCGTACCGAAGGTCACGGTTAAAACCATGGAGGACGCCGATAAGATATTCGGCCCGGCTCAGGCGGCGGTCGCGAAGGCGGTTGCAGACGCGGTCGAGGAGGGGCTGATACCGAGGGATAAATGCGAAGACTGGGTTGTAATAGCTTCGGTCTTCATACACCCTAAGGCCAAAGACTACAGGAAGATTTACCAGTACAACTATGGAGCTACTAAGCTGGCTATAAGGAGAGCCCTGAAGGGCTACCCATCGGCCGAGAAGGTCCTTAAGGAGAAGGATAGGGCTGTCCACCCGATCATGGGGTTCAAGGTTAGGAGGCTCTGGAACCCGCCGTATCTACAGGTCGCCCTAGACTTGAGAAGCGTGGATAGGGCTTTGGAGGTAGTCAAGCTTCTCCCTAAGAGGGAGAGGCTCATACTCGAGGCGGGTACTCCGCTGATAAAGGCTCAAGGGGTAGGGGTCGTCGAGAAGATCCGAAGCGTGTGGAGAGACGCCTTCATAGTCGCAGACCTCAAAACGATGGATGTCGGTAGGGTCGAGGTTAAGGAAGCCGCCGACGCCACTGCGGACGCTGTATGTATACTGGCGGTTGCCTCCGACACCACGGTCGATAAGG
>Ga0190363_1001647_pt1 | contig 13153 bp, 13 predicted proteins | sample 48721867_MG_FD_161272 | JGI IMG/M metagenome (GOLD analysis project Ga0190363, IMG submission 161272) | Hydrothermal vent microbial mat bacterial communities from Southern Trench, Guaymas Basin, Mexico - 4872-18-6-7_MG | ecosystem: Environmental > Aquatic > Marine > Hydrothermal vents >...
TAACACATATATGGCTTTGGGAAAAGCCAGAGATAGAGGCTCTTAAAAATTTTGTTCGCCGTGTTCTTACAAATACAAAGATAGCTTATTTGACCATTACTCCAACTGTGACAACCTGTAGAAATTGCGGTGGACTATGGCATGGAATTGTCGAAAAATGTCCAACATGTGGGCATGTAAACTCTCTTGAAGTATGGAGTAGAATAGTAGGCTACTATAGGCCAGTTCGTCTCTGGAATGAAGGGAAAAGAGCAGAATTCTTCAGGAGAATACACTATACGTTAGATGGGGAAATTATAAAACCTATTTATCTCAAGCATTCTAAGGCGTAAAGCATGAAAACTACACAGTCTTTACTTAAAATTTTTTCATACATCCCTCTAAGCCTTATAGATTGCAGAACTGATGCATGCTCTCTTTACTTTCTGTCAAATTGTAATATGCGATGTATATATTGTCAAAATTATCCTCAGTTTACTCAAGAGATTCCTTTAACTAGAAAAAATTTTCTGAATCGAGTGAAAAACAATTGGGCTATTGGAATAGTAAAATTTACTGGCGGTGAACCTACGTTACAAGAAAAAGGACTATTGGAAGCTGCAAAAATTGTTCAAGAATGTGGTAAAAGGATTGCAATAGACACTAATGGTACAAGGCCTCAAGTAGTAAGGAAACTCCTAAAGTTTGATATAGCAGAAGTAGCAGTCGACTACAAAGCTCCACAAGAGAAATATCAGTATATAACTGGAATGAAAGCTCATGAAAGGGTGATGGAAACAATAAATATTTTGAAAAACCAATGTATAAGCTTCGAGGTAAGAACAACGGTAGTAGAACCGATAATAACTGTAGAGGACCTACATAAGATTGCTGAAAGATTATCGAAAATAGACCCACCTCTTTGGATAATACAGTTCTTTAGACCCACGGAGAATACTCCAAAATGGTTAAAGCCACCTAAAAATGATGTAATTTACGACCTGGTCGGAAAGTTAAGCGAGATGTATAATTTAAAAATTAAAATAAGATCATAAGTAAGATGAAAAATAATTGCGACTTCACATTACTTTTGTATTAAAAGTGTTTCACTTTAATTTTATTTTAGGTGATGAAAGCCGATGGCCAAAAAGAGAAGAACTTATTAATAGTTTTCAAAATTTAATCGAGAATGTAGAAAATATAGGTTAAATACCACAATATAAGGGACGTTTGGATAAAAAGGATCCTAGGAAAAATATTCATCATATGCATGTTAACCAAACATATTTATTTATGGTATTGGTAAGAACATTCTGCATGCATATACATGGTTAGATGGCGTCGAGATTATGTACACATTTATGAGGTGAATCCCCTTTGTCAGAACATAGTCGTAACCTTGCAAAGCAAATAGTTGAAGATCCTCACACAAAGATCGAGTATAAAACCGTGACAGAAGTAGCAGGACCTCTACTCTTTATAGAAAAGATTAGAGATGTGGCTTACGGGGAAGTAGTAGAGGTAGAAACTCCAGATGGTGAAAAACGTCGTGGAACTGTATTAGAAGTTACAAAAAACTTTGCTGTAGTTCAGGTATTCGAAGGAACTCACGGATTGGACACGTCTAAAACCACCGTGAGATTCACCGGAACCACACTGAAACTGCCAGTCTCTACAGATTTGCTGGGCCGTGTGCTTGACGGATCAGGCCGACCGTTAGATCATCAGCCACCTCCAATACCGGAAGACTACTGGGATATCCACGGATCACCTATAAATCCCTATGCAAGAGAATATCCTCGAGAACCAATACAAACAGGTTTGTCGGTAATAGATGGCATGAACACACTAGTAAGAGGACAAAAACTGCCATTATTTTCGGGCAGTGGATTACCGCATAATAGAATAGCAGCACAAATAACAAGACAAGCAACAGTCCCTGGAAAAGAGGAAGAATTCGCTATAGTATTTGCAGCTATGGGCATCACTCAAGAAGAAGCAACATACTTCTATCAGAACTTTAAAGAAACTGGAGCATTAGAGCATACAGTATTGTTTTTGAATCTGGCAAACGACCCGGCTATAGAGAGGCTTATAACTCCACGAATTGCCCTAACGACAGCAGAATATTTAGCATATACTCAAGACTACCACATATTGGTCATATTGACAGATATCACAAATTATGCAGAGGCATTGCGAGAAATTTCAGCAGCAAGAGAAGAGGTGCCTGGGCGTCGTGGTTATCCAGGTTATCTTTATACTGACCTTGCTACAATATATGAAAGAGCAGGAAGAATTCATGGCCGAAAGGGGACAATTACTCAAATGCCGATCCTCACAATGCCGCATGACGACATTACGCATCCCGTAGTTGATCTTAGCGGTTATATAACAGAAGGGCAGCTTATTCTTGATAGAGCTCTCCATCGTAAGGGTATCTATCCGCCAATAGATCCTCGTCCCAGTCTTTCTAGACTAATGAAAGAAGGAATAGGTGAAGGCCTTACAAGATTTGACCACAGAGAAGTAAGCGACCAGCTTTACTACGCTTATAGCGAGGGCTGTGACTTACGTGAACTTGTCGAAGTAGTGGGTGAAGAAGCTTTGACCGAAAGAGATAGAAAGTTTCTACAATTTGCGGATGAATTTGAAAGACGATTTATAAATCAAGGCGAATTTGAAAATAGAACATTTGATGACACTCTGGATCTAGCATGGGACTTGCTATCTATGATAGAGCCAGCAGAAATGAAACGAATAGACCCAGAAACTATCGAGTGGGCCAGAAAAACGGGACGCTACAAGTACACAGGATAACTACTTTACCATAAATTTACTTTTACTTTGAATCGTAAACGGGTTATCACATTAAAATTAGTTTAGATTACTAGTTTTTAAGCATAGTAAATGTAGATATGTTACCAAAATACTAAAATATCCTATTTTCAAATGTAGAATTCTCACAACAGTCCAATTTGAGGTAAAGGGATATCTACGGGTATAATAAACAAATCATGAGAGAACTTATGGATGTAACTAAGTTTACATCAATACTACGAACTTTTTGGCATGGTTTTTAATTAACGTGGGATCGAACAAAAACAAGTTTACTCACAAAATTCCCTTATAATTCTTGCTAACAATGTTCTTGGGAGAAGAACTGGCTTATTTGTTGCTTCTTTAATTATTCTAGCAATTTCTTTTCCGTAGCCTATGCAATCCAAAACTATCATATCTACGTTTTCTTTCCGAAATTCATTTGCTACAATCTCAACATTCTCGCTCATATATGGAGACAAAGTTTTGACTACAAGCTTTAGTTTACTTTTTTTCCACTTGTCCTCTACTTCTTTTATTTGGTCTGGTGAGGGTATGAGTATTCCTAGCATTCCCTTTGGTAACAATCCTAATACGACATTATAGAGGAGAGTTGAAGGCTTAATTAAGGGTTTTTTTGAATTTATTTCGGGGAATTCTCCCGTACAGAGAAGGACAATTATATCGACGTAGTTCTCAATTTTTCGGATGCACTCCCGTATTCTTTGAATTATTTTATTCCTGCTAACTTTTACTTGCGTACCATCACGTAAACGCGTCACTAAAACGTATTCTCCCTTTTTTGGTTCAAGTTTCTTTATATCTTCTAGGGTTAGCTCGTCTAGTGCGCCGCATTCTATTATTTCGATTTTTGACCCTAAAATATCCTTAATATCTGAAGTTACATCATTTCTCGGTGATTGCCCGATTGTGACCATGCCAACTTTTATTTTCTTTATATACGTAATTTCTGTTCACCTTGTTAGGTGGGTAGCTTAAATTGACCTAGGATGGAGGGTTGTTGTTTTAGATTTTTCTGAAGATTTTACTCATATCTCCGTATAGTTTTGTAAGTTTTTTGAATTCCTCTCCATCATAGAACTTACAGTTTCTACTAGTAAACTCCTTTGCTACTTCTACGCAAAATCTAGTTGCTTGTTCTAATCCTAAGACATAGTTTGCTCCCGTTCCGCACCCTGGAATGGGAACTCTTGCTGTAGTTGCAACACCTACGACTGGTGCGCTGGTCATTAGCCAAGGTTGCATTATGCTGTTGATATGATAGATATTGTCAATGTACGGAGTTATATCTTGCATGGTTATTGGAACGACGGAGACTATATCTCCTGTTACCCTCTCGTAAATATTAATTAGATCGTCGCTTACTTTTAATATCCAGCCGTCTTTTACCGTTGGTGTTATTGCAAACCCATGTACCTTTATGACCCTATTACCCTTTGTAGCATCAACCGATAAAATTGCATCCATTTTTGGATCAACTTCATGTTTTAGTATTTTCATAATGTCTACTGGGGAATCCATGAAAGGTACTGGCTTATGGGGTTTTGTAGGTGCACTTGGCGTGATGTGGGTAGTTATTATAATATCTCCCTCTAAAATATCCCCTCTTTTCTGAGACTCACCAAGTTTTATTGCGCATGCAAGGGCTACTATAGCCCCATCAGCGTCAGAAACTATCCCAGTTATTTCCGGTCTGGCGCCCACTCCGCCTAGTCTGCCAATTATGCCTAGGGTTGGTGCATCTCCATTTTTTTCTTTTCCATTCTTTCCGGGAATAGTAATTTTTATGAAGTCCGTTTTTCCCTTGGGTCCGGATAAGGGAATTACTTCGACGTTCTTGATTCCATATTCAATTAATATTTCCTTTGCTTTCCTACCGGATGCTTCTGGGCCATCCAATATATCAATGATTTGTAAAACATGTTTCAAACATGACATTTTCTAACCTCCTGATTGAAATATTTCTGAACGAACGATATGCTCAAACTCCAGGAGTTGTTACAGTTATTCCACTGTCATTCATTTTTAGCTAAGTTAAAACGGTTATTTTTCATTCTTTGTAAGATACGTGGCATCATATTTATCTTTAGTTTTCTTTGGACCGTTGTGTTTTTAGTAAAACTTTTTATTATTCAATAGTTTCTTCTGTCTGCTGAGAACTTTTAATAGAATTCTATCACGAAATTATTTTGATGTTGTGGTTTAAATATTTTAATCCGAACTAGATAAATGGGTTAAATATGGTAATTGAAAGAGACACCCAATACTTTATGGAATATATTGCGAATAGGTTTGAAGAAGTATTAAGAGTTTTAATCTTCATTGGAAACATTGCTGCAATTATAACTATCATTGTTGGTTGTATTATGTGGCTTTCCCGCTTTGACCCAAATGGAGGTAAACGGTTGCTTCTTTATGGCGTTATTTTAGCGATAATAATTAAATTTTTAGCAACCTTAAAACTTCCATCAATGATCGTGCCTTAATGATATTATTCAAACTTTTAACTCTATAAAAGCGTAGCTAAGGGTAATATTTATGACTAGAAGAGAATCAGAAGATATCACTACTAGTACAAAGAAAAAGGTCTATTTTATGTTAAGTTTCATTTTAATGCTCCTCATTATATTACTCGACCCTTTTATAAGAAGAAATGCAGTTATTTTATTATTCAAACTCTTGAACTTGCGTTTTAACTTAAAATTAGCTTCAGTTTTTGATTTTTGGTCTGCATCTATGACAATTATCATAATTCTCATAGTTCTAACAGTTATTAGGGACTTAAGGACATATAATATAGAAACATTGGAAATCAGAGGCCCATGTGCAATTGTTAGGCGAAGAAAAAGTAAAATGATTCTAACATGTAATGAAGTGATAAATATACCCAGAGTTATCATCAGTGAGGAACAACGACGTGAAATGAACTTAAAACACCTCGAGAATATCCACAAGAAAATTTATCAACACTCCTATTTGATGTCACTAAACAGAAATCTTTCAGATAAAACTTGCATTGCCTTTGAGATATCATCTAAAAACGGTATTATAAAACTCAGATTTTATGTTATTTGCGAGGGAAAGAATACATCTGAGACAGAAACAATTGTTGAAGGAAGTAAAGTATGTTCGGCTTTTCAATCTGTCTACGGAGAAGTTAAATTCAGAAACTTAAACAATAAGGAACTTGTAGAAGCTATTTGGAGCCCAGTTGGCGGAAAAATATACGAAATGAAAAAAGAAAAAGATATGTTGGCAGTTACTAACGAAGACGGAAGGATATACTTAACTGTTTTGGAAATTTCAGGCATACCTGAAATTAAGGCACTAAGCAAAAAAACTCAGATAGATAATTTAATCCAGTGTCTGATTGAAATGAAAAGTAAAATAACAATAATATTCACATTAAGGCCAAGTAGAGGATTAAAACAGGTAATAGGGAAAAAAATGGATGAACATAGAATAAGAGCCACCTATAAGGAACTTAAGGAGAAAAGTAAAGAAAAAATTGATTTAAAAGCAAAACATGACGCTATTGAGATTGAAGAGGAATATTTAGAAAAAATAGAAATGAGCAAAAGAACAGGAGAGTGGAGGGTACAGGCATATGCTATAGTTCTAGGCGAAGAAAAAGAGAGAGTTTTTATTGAAACACAAAAATTGAAAACAGCACTTCTTAATATCTATAGTGGTCAAACATCAACAGTGAAAATCAGGGTTTTGAAAGCCAGTGAAGTACAGAAAAATATCGGAAGAATAATTTTTAAATTACCACTCAGAGGGGGTAAAACGACTCTAGCATCGAGTTTTAGATTGGCAGCATATCTGCATTTACCAGAAACACCCTTCCCAACATCTGCAACAAGCGTTGAAACTGCTACCTTCGAGATTCCACCCAAATCCTTAGTCGCAGGACCTTTGATCCTAGGAAAAGTTTTGTACCTAGACAAAGAAATCTTCAATATTGGGATAACTCCTAAAGATTTAACTATGCATATGGCGGTAATCGGACAAACAGGGTTTGGAAAAACAAGGTGCATACAAAAGCTACTGTATGAACTATCTAAGTTGAGACCAGACGTTGGATGGGTTGTGTTTGATTGGAAGGGTGAGTATGCAGGATTAATAAAGATAATTGACCAACCAGTACTTATTCTAAGACCTTTAACAGGTTATGCCCCACTTTATGTTAATTTATTTGATCCTATGGGTGCTGATCCTGAAGAACATGCGCATAAACTTTTTTCAATAATAAGAGAGATTTATTCATCTATGTTCGAAGCCCGTGAAACGCAATTGTCGTTACAAATGGAAAGAGTGCTAAGAGAAGCATTGACAAAGGTTATCATTGATCCGAAAAAGAGAAATTTTAGGGATCTTTATAGGGAATTAGATGTTCTTCGGGATAAATGGCAGAAAAACATACCCACGATACCTGCAACAATAGAAGCTTTAAAGAATAGGTTAGATAAGTTAACAAAACCCCCTCTTGGGGAAGTTTTCACAAATCCACCTAATGTCAATTTTGATAATTTATTGGATAAGAAAGTAATTATAGATTTAAGTAAGGTTAGACTTAAAGGAACAAGAAATGATGCTAGACTGCTTATGAATATTCTTGTTAAATACTTCTTCGATGCAGCCCTACGTAGGGGGTTACAAGAAGATTTAAAACATTTAATAGTAGTTGAAGAAGCACAATTTCTTGTACCGCAATTGTTAGTTAAGAAAACCACGATAGAAGGATCACCTATAGAAGATATGATTATGCTTGAAAGAGCAACTGGTCAGGGATTAATATTCTCAGCAGTAAGGCCAATAATAAGTGAACACATTCTAGCAAACACTTTAGTAAAAATTGCATTTAGAACCCAAACAGATTCACACATTGTAGCTAAATACATGAATTTAAATGAAAATCAGGAAAAGTATTTGAGAGTTTTACCGAAAAGAGAAGCTATCATCCTACATCCGAATTTTCCATATCCTTACCGAATCAGAACATTAGAATTTAGCGTACCCAAAGTATCAGTTAGTGAAATTAGAAAAAACAACATAAAACATTTTTCGAACATATACACAAAAAATTTTAAGCACATAAACCAGAACGCTATTGAACAAAAACTTGCAGGATTACTTGATGAACTTTGCATACCCGATGATGATCCATTTATACTTTCCACAATTAATGAACAACATATAACAATAATACACAAGATACAAAGTAAGTATGAGTTTTTAGGTAGGGTTTTAGAATTAGTAAGAGAGGCTAAAAAAAGAGGCGGTAAGGAAGTAATACTTTTAATGAGTGAGAAAAATAAAGAAACAGCTGAAAAATATCTTAATGGCCACCATCTTCCAGTTAGGATCTTTGGTTTAAATGAAGTGGAAAAGCTAAAAAAGCACATTCAATTACCTACACAAGCACACATATTTACAGGACTTCAGGAATTAAAAGTCATTAACCAAGTGCCAAAGAATCTAGACAAATCAGTTTCTTCGAAAATAGATTTTCCCAAGGATCTAGAAAAAATTAGAAGATCACCACTGAAATTGTTAATATTTCTGAAATTGGCTGAGTACGAAATAGCATCAGTTAATGAAATAGCAAAAGACTTAAAACTTGTAGAAAATGTTGTAGAAGAGATATGCCAGGAGTTGACAAGAACAGATCTTTGGGAAAATCCACTAGTGAAAAAAGTTGGCCCACAAACATATAAAATTACGAAATACGGCCGTGAATTAATTAAAATTACAAATTTCAATATCAACAAAAGGTATATAACAAAATGATAAAACAACATTAACAAATTATGATTTCTTAATGTTAATTTGTTTTTAGAAGGGGGTACTTTTGTAGCAATTCTTTGTTAAGCTGATAACCGCTATACGGATCTCCCATAATGATACCTGATTTTTTGAGCTCTCTTTTTATCTTTTGGAATTCATCGGGTTCTATAGGTCTTTTAAAATAGTTTTCAAAGAAAGGGGATATACATTCTTCGATGAGTTCTATTTCTGAAACTGGTTCACTCTTGTTAAATAGATAGTCGATTATTATATTTTTAAGTTCCTCCTTAGCTTTTTCTTCCTCTCTAATGATAGATGCTATTTTAAGCAAAAAATCTGAGATTTTTTTCCCTTCAGGTGTCAAACTATAGAGTAAAGGTTGCTTAAAGCTGTTTATGATCCCTTTTTCCTTAAGACTTTTAAGACGTTTAAAAACCGTTCTCGTTTTAAAGGGAGCCTTCTTAATTATCTCAGATGTAGAAATTTCGCCTGCCTCTCTTATAATGTCAAGAACTTTTCTTTCGGAGGGAGAAACATTTTCGTATGAGGGAGAACTAACAAAGTAATAAACTCTATCTTTACTTCTCATTAGGAACCTTTTTATTCTACCGACAACTCTGGATATTTCATTTCTAGGTATAAATAAAGCTATATCCTTAAAAGTTAGGGACTCATTATTCAGGGCAATTAATAAAAATTCTTCATAGCATTTTCTGATTTTTGAAAGCTCTGGAGGCCATTCAAAGCCCTCAATTTCCGTTAAAATTTTCTCGCCAAGAGAGGATAAACTATATAACTGCCCTCTTTTTACAACAAGTTTAGCTCTAATTAAAGGGAACAAATAACACATCTCAATCGTATTTTTACTGTGGTAAAAGCCTTTACTTTTTAGTTTATCCTGAATAGTTTCCAGCGTTAAGCCATTATGCTCCTTTAAAATCAACAAAATTGCTCGTCTTCTCGGATTTTTCACAGAATTTAGAACTTCTCGGAGAATTTCTCTAATGGGTATTAAAGTTGATAATTCTGTGCTCATTTTTAGAGCACCGTGTATTTTTAGGAAAAAGCATTTAATAAAATTTTTGTTTAACAAAATGAAAAATAAAAGAAATTCACTATTAATTAAAGTATTTGCATATCACGTCGAATTTGCTACAAGAAGAGTTTATGTAGAAAATTTGGGCTATTGCAGTGGCATTCAAACCATTGAAGTTAAATTATTATAATTTTTAGTAATTGACAAAAATGTCAATGGCAAACATGCCATGGATCCTCTAAGCCGTGTGTAAAAACTCCTCTGTTTCCATAGGAACATCGCAATAAAAATGGACTGCTAATAAAATATTTACAAAAGATCAAGGAAACTACAAATATTAACATACAAAGAACAATAATGGTGATTTTGTTCAGGTGTCATTCTATGTAGTGCGTTTTTGCCAAGATGACATTTAACGAAAATAGAAAAGGATGTTCTCCTGGATTATACTAATTATAGGTAAAACAAAAACGCAGAAGAATAGAATTATGTCAAAGAGTAAATTAAGCTTTTTCTATTTAATTATAGCTAGAACATTTCCTTTTCTTAGAACTATAAATCCTTTATTTTTTCAAGTTCATATTTTAGCTTTATTTCATATACTCCAGGCTGAGTTGAAATAATTAAGGGCGCTCCCTTAACAATTGCCTCGAAATTTAGCTCAAAAACCCCCCTTTCACTTTCCCTGATAGTCTCTATCCTATCAACATCGTTAACACAGCAACTTAAATCTTTCTTTAAGTTAAGGGACCTAGGTACCCTAAATTTTAGAAGCAAGAATTCTGTATTTCCACAATTTGTACAATATTTCAAATTGATTTGAGAAACCGTTGGGTATAACATACCACAATATAAACATTTATAGAATAATTTCACACTGTCCTCGTTTACTCGTTGTTGAGACAATATTTTCACCTTTCACTAACTTATCGACTCAATTACATGATTATTTAAATATAAACTAAGGTAATACATACAAGCTACTGAGGATTTACCCACCTTAAAAGAAAGGTTACAATAATGTTAGTAGGGGTTCAAAGGTTGAGTTGGCTTTTAAAAATATTCGGAAAGAAAAGAGAGAAAAAAATAACACTGGGTATATATGGAGCCCCAAATGTCGGAAAGACAACCTTAGCAAATAGAATAGCAAAAGACTGTGGTGTCCAACCGCAAGGTGTGATTTCGGAAATTCCTCACGAAACAAGGGTTGTAGAGAAAATAGAAAAACTACACTTAAACGTCAACGGTAAAGTACTTCAGATAACCATGTTGGATATGCCTGGTTTAGCGACAAAAATAGATTATCGAGATTTCTTAAAATACGGTTTGACGGAAGAGGAAGCTATTCAAAGGGCCAAGGAAGCTACCAAGGGTGTAATTGAAGCTGTAAAATGGTTGAATAAAGTTGACGTAGCTATCGCTGTCGTAGACTCGACAAAGGTACCCTATGATCAAGTTAATATTATGCTGATCGGAACCTTAGAGGCAAAAGGTATACCGATAATTATTGCTGCCAACAAAATAGATCTAGCGGAAGCCAGGCCGCATCTAGTAAAGGAAACTTTTCCAAATCATAGGGTAATTCCAATTTCAGCTTTAACAGGAAAAAACATTGAAAATCTTTATGAAGCCTTATCAAAGCTTGTGTAAGGGGATAAAAATGGAAATAGACTTTATCTCCAGAAATGCCACAAAGCATCTTAAAACAAAAGACAAAATCCAACTGATATTGAAGATGGTAAAAAGAGGTGTAATGATAGTATTAGAAGAAGGATTGTCACCAGAAGAACAAATAGAACTCTTAAAGGAAACTATGAAAGAAATAGATCCATTAAGATTCATTGGAATAGATATAATCTCCTTTAATGGTTCGTTTATGCAAAAAAGCATAGGAAAAATTACTTCACTTACGATAATAGCACCAGGGGGGAAAGTTGAAATAATCAAAAAATCACCAAACCAACTCTCTATACAACTTCTGTAAAGTTATAGTGTTTTAATTTACTAACCTTAAAAACAACAGGAACCTCACTGATAACTTTGCATCATACATATTGACTCTGCTTTTGACTTTCAAAAAAAGACTCTTTGATATGCTGATAGATCTGCGAAGCCATGTTCACTCATGTTAAAGACTACGATTTTTTCTTCATTGTTTTTCTTGGCTTTTAGTGCTTCATCAATCGCATATGCAATGCTATACGCGTTTTCAGGTGCTGGCAAAAATTCCCCGATTTGATAACAAGTCTGTCTCTTTCAAAAACATGTCTCCACCGATAGGATACGCTACAGCATCTATGATACCCTTGTGCCTTAAAAGACTAATTATAGGTGCGGTAGCGTGATAACGTAATCCTTCCGCATAAACGGTAGGCACTTCCTTTTTATGTCCCAATGTATACATCTTTAACATAGGTGTTTTCTCTGCGTGGTCAACAAAGTTACAACGACATTCTTCAATAACCAAGCTTGACGCAACTTGGGGTCTGAGCTGCCATAAATTTTACATCTTTGCTGATTTGCCTCTCAATATCTCACCAATGAGAGACAGCACAACCCTCAAAATTACTGCCTCCACCTAGACAGCTAATTATTACATCAGAGTATCCATCGATAAGTTCAAACTGTTTCCTTCTTTCGAGACTAGTGATTACTTGATGAAGAGAAACGTGATTTAAAACACTTCCAAGACAATATACAGCGTTTTTTCACGTGTTAATGTGAACTCTAAACCTCCAGACACTGCAATACCTAAACTATCTGGATGATCTGGGTTTTTCCTAGTATTTCTCTGCCAGTTCTGGTAATGTAGGACTAGATATACTTCAGCGCCATAAAGTTTCATAACTGTTGAAGTTATCATATTAGTAAAATGCTACTTAGAAAACAAAAACAAAGCTGCAAGAAAACAAAAATGAGGTTTTGAGTAGTAAAGGAAAACTGGTTTATTCGTCTTCTGGTACGAATTTCCAAAATTCTACTTCGTCCATGAAGTTTTTGCCGACTCTTTTGCGATATTTGCCAGTTGCTTTCTCCATTAGAATACGTTGCTCGATCATGGCAACCATGCGTCGGGCTTCGATGACAGCATCTGGATTAACAGAAATACTTGTTGCACCCATACGCACTAGGAACTCTAGGTAGTCTGGATAAACTGATGGAGCTTGACCGCATATACTTGTAGTCACTCCATATTTCTTACAAATCTTGATAACATATGCTAAGGCTCGTAAAACTGCTAGATTTCTCTCATCGTAAAGTTCTTGTACAGCGGCATCGTTTCTATCTATTCCCAGTATAAGCATTGTTAGGTCGTTTGTTCCGAAACTGACTCCTTGAATTCCAGCTTTACAGAATTCTTCTATGAGAAATACTGTACTTGGTACCTCTACCATTATCCAGAGCTTGAAGTCTGGGTCTTTTTCCGGATCTAGCCCTTCTTCCTTTATGATTTTCTTTGCTTCCTCAAATTCTTCTAGTGTCCTCACGAAAGGTATCATAAGCCAC